>Ga0136634_10000457_pt1 | contig 18411 bp, 19 predicted proteins | sample AntDrymUQ8332106_2_FD_104654 | JGI IMG/M metagenome (GOLD analysis project Ga0136634, IMG submission 104654) | Polar desert sand microbial communities from Dry Valleys, Antarctica - metaG UQ833 (21.06) | ecosystem: Environmental > Terrestrial > Soil > Desert | place: Antarctica: Dry Valley... | reverse complement strand
GCCAGCATATTGTCGCTGGTCAACGCCACGATCATGTCGGCATTGGCGGCGGAAGCTTGCATGGCCAGCGCGGCCGCTGCGGCGGCGAGATAATAGCGCATAGAGTTATCCTCCAAAACGGAGCGGGGATTCGCGTCCGTTGTAGAAACTAAACAGCAGCCTCTTAACCGGATGCTCTGAAAGAAATGGAAATTTTAGGCGCATCTGAAAAAAGGATAGCGGCGTATTACTCTATTAGACGGACGCGGCAGGGCCTAAATAGCGAATTGAACAAGGGCCAACTGCCGGCGGACTTACCTAAACGGCAAACCGGCTGAAGTCTGAGGAGGCGCGGTGTTGATGGGTGCGGAAGCGGCAAAAGCGGAGCCGGGCCGATCCGGGACGCGGCCGAGCGCGGATTTCGACTATGAGGCGGCGCTCTCCGCCTGCGGCGCCGGCGATCAGAAGGCGTTTCGCGAGATTTATGAGCGGGAAGCGCCGAAGATGCTGGGCGTGGCGCTGCGGCTGCTCAAGCGGCAATCCCTGGCCGAAGACGCCGTTCATGACGCCTTTGTCAGTGTCTGGAATAAGGCGTCGACCTTCGACCCCAAGCTCGGCAGCGCGCGCGGCTGGATTTACACCGTTCTGCGCAATCGCGCGTTGAACATGCTGCGGACGGAGGGCAGGCTCGACTGGCAGGACGATTTCGAGGCGCTCGGCCTTTTCGTCGTCGACGAAGATCCCGAAGCGTTGATCACCAGCCTGTCTGAGGCGAGCGCTCTGCGCCGTTGTCTTGAAACGCTGGATGCACGCCGGCGGTCGGTCCTGGTTTTGGCCTATGTTCATGGCCTCACGCATGGCGAACTGGCGGGCAAACTCGGCGTGCCGCTCGGCACGATGAAATCTTGGATCAGGCGCGCTTTGCTCTCGCTGAAGGAATGTCTGGGATGATGGGGACAGACCAGGACGATCATGCGGCCCTTGCCGGCGCCTATGTGCTCGGCGTGCTCGACCCCGCCGAAACGGCACTGGCGGAAACGCTGATCGCCAAAGACCGCGGCTTTGCCGGGCACGTTCGCGACTGGCAAGGCCGTCTCGCGCCGCTCGACGCGACGGCGGAGGATGTGACGCCATCGCCGGCGCTGTGGCAGCGTATCGAGAACGCCATCGGTGCGGAACAGTCCGCGCGCAAGCCGCGCGCGGGTCGGCAATCCGCCTCTGCCAGTCCCGGCATTTGGGAACGTCTGGAATTCTGGCGCTGGTCGGCGCTGGCTGGAGCGGCGGCGGCATTGATGCTGGTCGTCTTGGTCGGCGCCATGCTGACGCGCTGGCCGGCGCAACCCGTCATGATCGCGGTTCTCACCGCCGAAAACGGCCAGCCTGGGGCCATCGTGGAGAGCTTCGCCGATGGCAATGTCCGGCTCATTCCATTGCAGGACATCACCGTCCCGCAAGGCCGGGCGCTCCAGGTCTGGACGCTGCGCGACAGGCAGGAGGGCCCCATCTCCATAGGCCTGCTGGACAGGGCGCAGAGCATCCGTCTCGATCTGGGCAAGTTGCCAGCGCCACGTACAGATCAGCTTTTCGAGATCACGCTGGAGCCTCAAGCCGGTTCGCCCACCGGGCGTCCGACGGGTCCCGTGCTGATGAAGGGACTAACTGCCAGTATTTTGTAACGTCGGTGCGTCGGGGGGAAGCCCACGGCTGCGCAGAACCTCGCCCAGCTCATCGAGAATAGCTGGATCGTCGATGGTGGCGGGGACCTTCACAGCCTCGCCGTCGGCGATCTGGCGCATCGTTCCGCGCAAGATCTTGCCGGAGCGCGTCTTGGGCAGTCGTTCGATGATCACCGCCAGTTTGAAGGCGGCGACCGGCCCGATCTCGTCGCGCACCTTTTGCACGACCTCCTTTTCGATTTCGGCGGCGCTTTTGCTGACGCCGGATTTGAGCACGACGAATGCCGCTGGCACTTGGCCCTTCAGCGCGTCGGCAATGCCGATGACCGCGCATTCGGCCACGTCCGGATGCCCGGCCACGACCTCTTCGACGGCGCCGGTGGAGAGCCGGTGTCCCGCGACATTGATGATGTCGTCGGTGCGCGCCATGACGAAGACATAGCCGTCCTTGTCGATGAAACCGGCATCCCCGGATTTGTAAAAGCGCGGAAACTCGTCCAGATAGCTTTCCCTGAAGCGGGCGTCATTACCCCATAACGTCGTGAGACAGCCTGGCGGCATGGGCAGGCGGATAGCCAGGGCGCCCGTCTGGCCAGGCGCAACGGAACGGCCGCTCTCGTTCAGCACGCGCAGGTCATAGCCAGGCATCGGCACAGTGGGCGAGCCATGTTTGACAGGCAGCGCGCCGAGCCCCACGGGGTTGCCGGCGATGGGCCAGCCCGTCTCGGTCTGCCACCAATGGTCGATCACCGGCGTTCCTAAAAGCGTTTCCGCCCATTTGACGGTGTCCGGATCCGCGCGCTCGCCTGCCAGGAACAGCGTGCGGAAATGGCTGAGATCGTATTTGCCGAAGAATTTTCCTTGCGGGTCTTCCTTCTTGATGGCGCGGAAGGCGGTCGGGGCGGTGAACAGCGCGACGGCTTTATGCTCGGCGACGACCCGCCAAAACGCACCCGCGTCCGGCGTGCCGACGGGCTTGCCCTCGTAGAGGATGGTGGTCGCGCCATGCAGCAATGGGGCGTAGACGATGTAGGAATGCCCGACCACCCAGCCGACATCCGACGCCGTCCACCAAACTTCGCCCGGTTTGACGCCGTAATGGTTCTCCATGGTCCATTTTAGGGCGACCATGTGTCCGCCATTGTCGCGGATAACGCCCTTGGGCTGGCCCGTCGTGCCGGAGGTATACAGGATGTAGAGCGGGTCCGTGGCGGCGACGATGGCGCAATCGGCGCGCTTGCCCCGTTCCTTGGCCTGGTGGAAGAGCGCCGCCCAGTCGTGATCGCGCCCGGGCGTTATCGCCGCCAGGCTTTGCGGCCGCTGGTAGATGAGGCAGGCGTCGGGCTTATGCGCGGCTTGCGCCAGCGCGGCGTCGAGCAGAGGCTTATAGTGCACGGTCCGGCCCGGCTCCAAGCCGCAGGATGCCGAAAGGATCAGCTTGGGCTTGGCATCGTTAATGCGGGTCGCCAGCTCGTTCGCGGCGAAGCCGCCGAATACCACGGAGTGGACGGCCCCGAGCCGGGCGCAGGCGAGCATGCCGATCGCCGCCTCGGGGATCATCGGCATATACAGGATAACGCGGTCGCCTTTGCGCACGCCCAAATCGCGCAGCACGGCGGCGAAAGCGGCGACGTCGTCGAGCAGTTCGGCGTAGGTATAGCGGCGTCTCTCGCCGGTCATGGCGCTATCGTAGATCAGCGCCGTCTGCTGCGGGCGCGCGCCGCCGATGACGTGGCGGTCGAGGCAATTGAAGCAGGTGTTGCAGAGCGCGCCGGAGAACCACATGCCGTACTGGCCTTTGGCGGGGTCGAAAATGTGCGTCGCCGGCTTCACCCAGTCAATGGCCTCCGCCGCTTGCGCCCAAAAGCTGACCGGATCGCGCTTCCAGCTTTCATAGACGTCGAAATACCGGCTCATGACTACTCCCGTACGCGGCCAGCCCGGCATCTTGCCCGTTCCGTGAGGGGCGCTGACCTCTACCGCATAGTGCGAGCGGCGCCAGGGCGTGGCAAGGTGTTCTTTCGGATGCTTCTCGCGTAGGTTCGCAATGGCGGAATGAGCCGCTATGCATAGCGCAGGTGCATGAAGGACAGCTTTGGATGTCGAATCTCTATTCCGCTGGGCTGGATAAAAATCCGGCCAATTTCCAGCCCTTGACCCCGCTCAGCTTTCTGGCCCGGGCCGCGCAGGTGTTCCCCGAATACCCGGCTGTGGTTTACGGCCGGCAACGCCTCACCTATGGCAAATATTACGCCCGGACGCGCCGGCTCGCCTCGGCATTGGCGGGGCTCGGCGTGGGACCCGGCGACACGGTTTCCGTGATGCTGCCCAATCTTCCACCCATGCTGGAGGCGCATTACGGCGTGCCCATGCTCGGCGCGGTGCTGCACTCCATCAACACCCGGCTGGATGCGGCGATCATAGCCTTCATGCTCGACCACGCCGAAACCAAGGTGCTGATCACCGACACCGAATTCGCCCCCATTATGAGGGAAGCCTTGACGCTCGCCCAGACCAAGCCGGTGGTCATCGACTATGCCGATCCGGAAGTGGAGACAGGCGGGGAGCGGCTCGGCACATTGGACTACGAGGCGTTCGTCGCATCGGGCGATCCGGACTATGCCTGGCGGATGCCGGAAGACGAATGGGACGCGATCGCTCTGAATTACACCTCCGGCACGACGGGCAATCCGAAGGGCGTCGTCTACCATCACCGTGGCGCCTATCTGCTCAGCCTGGGCAATATCATGGCGGGCGGGCTTGGCAGGCATCCGGTCTATCTCTGGACGCTGCCGATGTTCCACTGCAATGGCTGGTGCTTCCCCTGGACCGTGCCTGTCGTCGGGGGCACGCATATCTGCCTTCGTCATGTCCGCGCCGATGCGATTTGGAGCGCTCTCGCGGATCACGGCGTGACGCATTTGTGCGGCGCGCCCATCGTCATGTCCACCATCCTCAATGCCAGCCAAGCGCAGAAACGCCAGCTCGGCCGGCAGGTGGAGTTCCTGACCGCCGCCGCTCCGCCGCCCGAGGCCGTGCTCGCGGCCATGCAGGAAGCGGGTTTCAAAGTGGTTCATGTCTATGGACTGACGGAGACCTATGGCCCGGCCGTCGTCAATGAATGGAAGGGGGAGTGGGACGCCCTCGACGGCGCGGCCCAGGCCGCGAAGAAGGCGCGGCAGGGCGTGAGGTACGTGCCGCTGGAGAATTTGGCGGTTTTGGATCCGATCACCATGCAGCCGGTTCCCCAGGATGGCCAGACTCTGGGCGAGGTCATGTTTCGCGGCAATGTGGTGATGAAGGGATATCTGAAGAACGCCGAAGCCACGCGCGAAGCCATGGCGGGGGGCTGGTATCATTCCGGCGATTTGGGCGTGGTTTACCCTGACGGCTATATCCAGCTGAAGGATCGCTCGAAAGATATCATCATCTCGGGCGGAGAAAATATATCCTCGATCGAGGTGGAGGACGTGCTCTACAAGCATCCTGCCGTGCAGGCCGCCGCCGTGGTCGCCAAGCCAGACGACAAATGGGGCGAAACGCCGTGCGCCTTTATCGAGCTGAGACCAGGCCTCGCCGCGACGGCGCAGGAGCTTATCGACCATTGCCGCGCGCACCTGGCCCATTTCAAAGCACCGCGAACTGTGGTTTTCACCGAAATTCCAAAGACATCAACGGGGAAAATTCAGAAATTCCGCTTACGCGAGATGGCAAGCGCTCTGTGAAAGATTTATGCTCAGATGGAAATTGTCGGGCGCGGAACGCACTTAGCGCCTGCGCGGCGGAACAAGAGGCCAGAGCGATTTTTGTTCTGGCATGAAGAAGATTGCCCAGAGGTAGACGATGAGCAATGACCGCGATCAGCGCCTCCGTGCGTCGCTGGCGCAATTGAAGCAGGAGCATCGCGATCTCGACTCCGCGATCGAGGCGCTGGAGCATTCCCTGCGCTCGGATCAACTGCAGATCAAGCGCCTCAAAAAAAAGAAGCTCGTCATCAAGGACGAGATCGCGCGGGTTGAGGATGAGCTTGTCCCCGACATCATCGCCTAAACGCCGCTTGCGGCATTCGCGAGCTTGCCAGCGCCGCGCGGCGTCTGTTCCGCGCTGGTCCTTATCGCTCCTTGCATGAATTGGCCAATTCAATGGGTTCAAACCCTCTCATCGGCATCATCATGGGAAGCCAATCCGATTGGCCGACCATGCGCTATGCGGCGGAAACTTTGGACGAGCTTGGCGTCGCTTACGAGAAGCGCATCGTTTCCGCGCATCGCACGCCGGAGCGGCTCTATACCTATGCCAAGCAAGCCGAGCAACGCGGCCTTAAGGTGATCGTTGCGGGCGCGGGCGGCGCGGCGCATCTGCCGGGTATGATCGCCTCATTGACATCCTTACCAGTCCTGGGCGTACCGGTGAGCTCGCAATCGCTGTCCGGGCTGGACAGTCTTCTCTCGATTGTGCAGATGCCGGCAGGGATCGCGGTCGGCACGCTGGCCATCGGCAGGGGCGGCGCGGTGAACGCCGGCCTCCTCGCGGCACAAATCCTGGGCCTCGGCGATACCGGCATTGCCGCGCGCGTCGCGGCATGGCGCAGCCAGCGCACCGCCGAGGTGCGAGAAGAACCCAGCGATGACGCGTGAGCCGTTGCCGCCGGGCAGCACGATCGGCATCCTTGGCGGGGGGCAGCTCGGGCGTATGCTGGCGCAAGCGGCCGCCAAGCTCGGCTTTCGCGCCTGCGTGCTTTCCCCGGAGCCCGACAGCCCGGCTTTCGCCGTCAGCGCCGCGCATATTTGCGCGGCCTATGACGATGCCGAGGCCCTGAAACGGCTCGCGGGCGAGGCCGATGTCGTCACTTTCGAATTCGAGAATGTGTCGGCGCAAGCTCTGGCTTTGCTGGAAGGCGCGGCCCTGGTTGCGCCGCCGCGCGTCGCGCTCGAGGTCACGCAAGACCGTCTGGCCGAGAAGCGCTTTCTCGATACGCTCGGGCTCCCCACCGCCCCTTACGCGACTGTCGAAAACGCCTCAGCGCTTGCCGGCGCGGCGGAAGCTTTGCGCGGCAGCGCCGACCAAGACGCGTTCTTTCTCAAGCTTGCCCGCCAGGGATATGACGGCAAGGGGCAGTTCAAGATCAAAAGCGCCGAAGACATCTCGAAGGCGCAAGCCTGGCTGGCCAACACGAATGCGGTGCTGGAGCAGGCGGTCGCGTTCGAGATGGAGCTCTCGGTCGTTGCGGTTCGCGGCGGCGACGGCGCGATGCTGTTCTACGATGTGCCGCAAAACATCCATCGCGACGGGGTGCTGCGGGAGAGCATCGTGCCAGCTCCGATCCCGGAGAGCGTTCGCCGGGAGGCGCAAAGCTATGCCCGGCGCATCGCCGGCGCGCTAGATTATGTCGGTGTGCTGGCGGTCGAATTGTTCTTGTTGCGTCAGGAGGGCGGCTTGCGGCTGCTGGTGAACGAAATCGCCCCGCGGGTTCATAATAGCGGCCATTGGACGCTCGAGGCGTGCGCGGTCAGCCAGTTCGAGAATCATATTCGCGCCGTCGCCGGCTGGCCGCTCGGCGCGACTTGGCGGCATTCCGACGCGCGCATGGTCAATCTGCTGGGCAAGGACGTGGAAGACGCGCTGACCTTGCTGAGGGAGGACCCGGCGCGTTCACTCCATCTTTATGGCAAACACGAAGCCCGTGACGGGCGGAAAATGGGGCATTATGTCGAACTGCGTCCCGCCGCGGTCAAACCAAGAATGTAATCCGGCGGCGATGGACAGATTGCCCGGTTTTTGATAGGCTGAGCGATGGCCTCGATATGCCGGGTGCGAACGCGTCCGGCATTGTATGTCATTCCAACATTGCGTGTAACCTTAACCGAAGGAGAGAGCGTGCAAGTCCACGTCCGTGATAACAACGTCGACCAGGCGTTGAAAGCTCTGAAGAAGAAGATGCAGCGGGAAGGCATCTTCCGGGAGATGAAGCTTAGAAACTACTACGAAAAACCATCCGAGAAGCGGGCACGGGAAAAAGCCGAAGCTGTCCGGCGCGCTCGGAAACTGGCGCGCAAGCGCGCACAGCGCGAAGGTCTGACGGTCGGCAGAGGACGTGTCGCGGCCGCCGCCGCCCCTACCAGACGGTCATAACCGGCTTGCACCGCCTCCGGGTCTCCCCAGCGGAGACCGCTCCAAGGCGGAACCAATTTAGGCCGTATTTTTGTAGCACCACAGCTGTAAGGTTTGGCAAGGACGGGCGCTTGTTCCTGAACGTTGCAGCTTCCAATTCACCGGATCGGTCGTTCCGATGAATTTTGCGAGGAACCCAATGCCAAATGGCAGGGTTGCGGTTTTGCTGCTGGCGTGTTTTCTCGCCGGTTGCCAGACTGGAGAGGTTACCAGTCAACTGGCGCAACGGCAAAAGCTTGCGGTGAGCGACCAGAAGAATAATATCGCTTCGCTGACCGAGGTGATTAAGGCCAATCCGAACGACGCCAACGCATTGAATTTACGCGGCGCCGCGTTTGGGCAATCGGGGGAATATGAAAGGGCGCTTACAGATTTCAACGCTGCCCTAGCGATCAATGCGCAATACCATCAAGCCTATGCAAACCGTGCGCTGGTTTATGCGCGGGTCAACAAGCTCCCTCAAGCGCTCGGCGACTACAATCAGGCCCTTAATATCGACCCCAAATATGCGACCGCTTTTGTCGGACGCGGCAACCTCTACCGCGCGCAGAATAATCATGGGGCGGCCATCGAGGATTTCAACCGCGCTCTGGAAGTGCAGGCCGACCCGATCGCGTTTTTCAATCGCGGGCTAAGCCGGCAAGCGCTTGGCATGCATGCCGAGGCTCTGGACGATTTCGAGAATGCTCTCGGCTTCCGTCCCGACGCTCCCGAAGTCTATCATGCCAAAGGTGTGAGCGAGCTGGCCCTCAACAAATATGAAAAGGCCTTCGACGATTTCTATAAGGCCGCGCAAGGCCGGGAAGGCAATTTCGAGGCTTGGGCTTTGCGGGGCCGCGCCGCGGAACATATGGGCGCGAAGAAAGAGGCCACCCGATCCTACAAACGCGCGCTGCAAATCAACCCCTCCTATCGACCCGCGCGCGAGGGGCTGGACCGGGTTGGTTGGAACGAAGAAGCCTGACCTTACGGGCATTGAGCTTTTAACACACTCGGTTCCCACTTTGGCCGATCAGCTTCAACAAGCCTGTTCGCAGGACACGACAATCGTGCCACGCAGCTTCCGCAAGGAAGCGAAGCTGTCCAAAAAGCTGCGGATCCGTTCGAACCCCCCGTGATCGTAAAGCGTGTTATGCGTAGCGCCGTGCACGAAATAAGCCCTTTTGGGCGACAGGGCCGCTGCAAACAATTTGCGTCCAAAGCGAACGGGAACAACGCGATCCTGCTCGGCATGCAGCATGAGCAAGGGCGCTGTTACTTTGTGAATGTGCCGCAGTGAGTCAAAGCGATCCTTCAGCAACCAGTACACCGGCAGATAGGGATAGCGATAGCTGCCAACATCGGCGATCGAGGAGAACGGCGATTCCAACACGAGGCCGCTTGGATGCCGGTTGGCCGCAACCTGCACCGCGACGCCCGTGCCCAGCGACTCTCCGTAGACAACGATTTCGTCATCGTTCACGCCAAGCGTTTTCAGCGTGTCATAGGCCATAAGCGAGTCCGCTACGATGGTGCGTTCCGACGGCTTTCCCGTACTGCCGGAGAAGCCCCGGTAAGCGAGCATGAAGACGCCATAGCCGCTCGCTCTGTAGAGCTGCACCCGGGCAGCGCGGTGTGCAAGCGCGCCGGCACTGCCATGCAGGTAGAACAAGGTGAGCTGGCCACGCTCGGCCGGCGCGTACCAGGCGATCAGCCGCTCGCCGTCTTTCGTGGCCAGCTCCATTTCCACTACGCCCGCAAGGCCGAGGTCACGAGGCGCGATGCGCACCGTGGTGGGATGAAAGAGCAGATCGCGTTGGACGAAATAGCCCACGGCTGTCGTGGCAAGATAACAGGCGGAAATTATGGCAGCTATTCTCGCCGGACGCATACACACCCCGCCCGTAATGAGGCAGCAGACACCAGTTCAGTGTAACTCAGGGTTGTGGCAATTGTGTTAATCGCAACCGGACAGCCAGTTTTTGAGCGGACTTAACCCCCTATAGCTAGCGGCCAAATTTAAGGACGGGGTGGGCCGCCTGCCTTCAATGCGCGCAGGAATGTTTGCAGGTTTTGCAGAGCGCCAAAGGCGTAAATGTCGGAATGACCGGCCCCTTGGACGATGACGATTTGCTTAGGCTCGGGAGCGGCGTCGAACAGCTTTTGGCCCAGTTCCACGGGAATGACGCTGTCGAGATTGCCGTGGAGGACGAGCAGAGGCGCCTTGATATGTCCGATATGGTCGATGGAGGAAAATGTATCGACCATGAAGGTCTTCACGGGCATGAAACCGTACTGGCGCTGACCGATTTCCACCAGCGAGGTATAGGGCGAGTCCAGCACGACGGCAGAGACCTCGCGCGCGGCCGCAAGCTGCACCGCGACCCCGGTGCCCAGCGACTCGCCGTAGAGGACGATGTCCTGAGGCTTGAGCCCTTGCGCGATCAGGTGATCATAGGCGCGCTGTGCATCCGCGATGATGGCCGCCTCCGACGGCGAGCCGGTACTGCCGGAATAGCCGCGGTAGGCCGGCATGAACACGCCATAACCGTCCAAGGCGAAACGCCTGATGCGCTCGCTGCGGTCTACAAGGCCGCCGCCATTGCCGTGGAAATAGAGGAATGTCGGCTTGCCCTCACGTGCTTTTGCTTCCCAAGCCACGATTTCCACGCCGCCCGGCGCCGCGAGCCGAACTTCGGCGACGCCGGTTAGGCCCGCTTGCGCCGGCGTGACATGCGCTGGATCAGGGCGGTAGATAAGCCGCCGCTGAAACGCGAACAGCGCCAAGGCCGCCGCGAGATAGAGGAGCGCAATGAGGCCGAGGCCGGTGAGGAGGATCTTACCCATCAAGTTTTGCCGGGATGCCGCGCGTCAGAATGATTTGACGATTTGCTCCGTCATCTTCTTCGCATCGCCGAACAGCATCATGGTGTTGTCACGGTAAAACAGCGAGTTGTCGATGCCCGCATAACCCGAGGACAGCGACCGCTTGATGAACATGACCGTGCCCGCCTTCCAGACCTCCAGCACCGGCATGCCGTAGATGGGGGAGGCGCTGTCTTCCTTCGCGGAAGGATTGGTGACGTCATTCGCGCCGATCACGAAGGCGACGTCGGCCTGCGAGAAAGCATTGTTGATGTCCTCCAACTCGAACACTTCGTCGTATGGCACGTTGGCCTCCGCCAGCAGCACGTTCATATGTCCAGGCATCCGTCCGGCCACCGGATGGATGGCATAGGATACGTCCACGCCCGCCTTCTTCAGGCCGTCCGCCATCTCGCGCAGAGCGTGCTGCGCCTGGGCGACCGCCATGCCGTAGCCCGGCACGATGATCACCTTCGAGGCGTTCTTGAGGATAAAACCCGCGTCATCCGCCGAGCCTTGCTTGACCGGAAGCTGCTCGCCGCCGCCCGCGCCCGCCGAAACCTCGCCGCCGAAACCGCCCAGGATCACGGAGATGAAGGAGCGGTTCATGCCCTTGCACATGATGTAGGACAGGATCGCGCCCGAGGAGCCGACCAGCGCGCCGGTGATGATCAGCGCCGAATTGCCGAGCGTAAAGCCGATGCCCGCCGCCGCCCAGCCGGAATAGGAGTTGAGCATCGACACCACGACCGGCATGTCCGCGCCCCCGATCGGCACGATGATGAGCACGCCGAGAACCAGCGATACCGCCGTGATGAGCCAGAATAGAAGCTGCGAGCCGCTGGTGCAGAACATGGCGATGAGAAAGATCAGCAAGGCGGCCAAGGCGAGATTGATGAGATGGCGCGCCGGCAGCAGGATGGGTTTGCCCGACATGCGCCCGTCGAGCTTGAGAAATGCGATGATCGAGCCGGTGAAGGTAAGCGCGCCGATCGCCACGCCGATGGACATTTCGACAAGCGTTGCGACGGGGATGTTTCCAGGCGTGCCGATGCCGAACGCCTCCGGCGCGTAGAGCGCGGCGGCCGCGACGAACACCGCCGCAAGGCCGACGAGGCTATGAAAGGCTGCGACAAGCTGCGGCATCGCGGTCATGGCAATGCGGCGCGCGGTGATCGCGCCAACAGCGCCGCCCAACGCCAAACCGCCGACGATCATCAGCCATGTCGTGCCGATGCGCGGCGAAACGACCGCCAGCGTGGTGACGATGGCAAGGGTCATGCCCGCCATGCCATAGCTGTTGCCCTGGCGCGCCGTTTCAGGGCTCGACAGGCCGCGCAGCGCCAGAATGAACAGCACGCCGGAGACGAGATAGAGCAGCGCCACGAGATTTTGCGACATGGAAGGTCCCCCTGGGTCCGGCTCTATTTCTTTTCTTTTTTCTTGTACATGGCCAGCATCCTCTGCGTGACCAGGAACCCGCCGAAAATATTCACGGCGGCCATGGCTAGCGCCAGCAGGCCGAATATTTTTGAGGCAATAGCGCCGTCCAAGGAGGCGGGCAGGTCACCCGCTGCATGCTCCACGCCTACCGCGAGCAGCGCGCCGACCACGATAACCGACGAGATGGCGTTGGTGACGGACATCAGCGGCGTGTGCAGCGCTGGCGTGACGCTCCAGACCACGTAATAGCCGACGAAGATGGCCAGCACGAACACAGACAGCTGGAACACGAACGGGTCGACGGCCCCGCCGCTCGCCGCGGCCCCCGCCGTGGTTGGCAGCAACAGGGCTGCTGCGACGAGAGAAAGCGCGGCAGCTTTCTGCCCGCTCGCAGCGCGAGATAGGGGAACGGCCTTGCCGCCGGGCTCTTTTTGCCCTCTCCCCCCACGGGACAGGGCTGCCGCCGCAGGCGGCTGGGCGCGCGGGGCGGCGTGGGCGGCAAGCACCCTCGCCCGGTGCTGCGCGCCGCTCCCTCCCGTCAAGGGAGAGGGCAAACACAAGCCGTTCCACCCCTCACCCCACTGGGGAGGGAGGAAGCGCCGCATCACGGTGCCGATCATGCCTTTGCTCCCGTCAAGCTCGGATGGATCACCGCGCCGTCGCGCGTCAGAGCGGTGCCCTTGACGATCTCGTCATCCCAATTGATGTGCATCGCGCCATTCGCTTTGTCGATCAGCGGCTCTATGAAGGCGTAAAGGTTGCGCGCGTAAAGGCTCGAGGCGTTGCCCGACACGCGGCCCGGCAGGTTCAGCTCGCCCATGATGGTGACGCCGTTATGGACGCTAATCTCGCCGGGCTTGGTCAGCTCGCAATTGCCGCCGCGTTCCGCCGCGAGATCGGCGATGATCGAGCCGGGCTTCATGCTCTCCACCATGGCCCTGGTGATCAGGCGCGGCGCGGGCCGGCCGGGGATCAGCGCCGTCGTAATAACGATATCTTGCGCCTTGACATGGTCAGCGACGAGTTCGCCCTGCTTGCGCTTGTACTCCTCCGACATTTCCTTGGCATAGCCGCCCGAGGTTTCGGCTTGCTTGAACTCCTCGTCCTGCACGGCGATGAATTTGGCGCCGAGCGATTCCACCTGTTCTTTCGTCGCCGGGCGCACGTCCGTCGCGGTCACCACCGCGCCCATACGCCGCGCCGTGGCAATGGCCTGCAGACCGGCGACGCCGACCCCCATGATGAAGACGCGCGCGGCGGGCACCGTCCCGGCGGCCGTCATCATCATCGGCATGGCGCGGGAGAAGTGCGCGGCCGCATCGACGACCGCCTTGTAGCCGGCAAGGTTGGCCTGCGAGGACAGCACGTCCATGGTCTGCGCGCGGGAGATGCGCGGCATCAATTCCATGGAGAAGGCGTCGATGCCGGCTTGCGCCAGCGCCTCGATGCCGTCCTTGGCCGAATAGGGGTCCAGCATGGCCGCCAGGACCGCCCCTCGCTTCATGGCCCCGATTTCCTGGCTGTCGGGCCTGCGCACCTTCAGAACGATATCGGCGCCGCTAAGCGTTTCCTCGGCGGAAGGCAAAACGCGCGCGCCCGCTTCGGCAAAGGCCGCGTCGAGAAAATGCGAACCCTGCCCCGCGCCGGCTTGCACCCGGACTTCGCAGCCCAGAGCCTTCAATTTCTTCGCCGTCTCGGGAGAAAGCGCCACGCGAGTCTCATCGCCGCGCTCGGCTGTCGCCGCAACCACGATCATCTGTTCACTCCCGGCGTTATAAGATTTTGACGGCGTTGACACCGCGGACGGCTAAAGCAGGAAGTAGGCCATCAGCACGAGGACAAGGATCGTGCCACCGGCCCCCCACTGGACGAGTCTGATGAACAGATTATAGCTTTGCGCGTGCGCGGCATAATCCATATTCTTGTTACCCTGGGACATATCGACCGACATAAAACCTCCTCAGTGACGGCATCCTCGCGCCGCGCGACTATAGCAAAGCCTGCTGGCACGGCAATCTCGGGATCAAACTCTGCCCTGACGTGTTTGAGGATTGATGCGCGTTGACGGTATTTGAGGTTCTCAAAGAGGGAGCAGACGCAATGCCTATGCGTTCCCATTATGCGGTTTGCCTGTTTTTGGCAATGTCAGCGCACTTTTTTGGCCTATCGCCCGAAGCAGCCCAGGCGCAGAGCACCGAAATCGAGCGCATCCAGCAATGCGACCGCGACCTTTGCGGCATCATCCAGTCGCCGTCGCAAAGCGGCCGGGCGCTGCAATGCGACCTCGGTGTGACATGGTATAAGGAAGAGCTCGACAAAGCGGCAAAATCCAAAAGCCTGACCTGGCCGTTCGGAGACGCGCGCTGCTCGCTTAAACTCGATGTCGAACGCGCCAGTCTGGCGGGCGCGGTGACCGAAAAAATCTACAAGCTCAAATTGACGGAGCACGCCGCCACTTGCGAGGTTGAGAACAACGGAACGCGTTATCCGGCAACGGTGAAGCTGGCGCCCGAGATCGAATTCAACGCCGGTAATGCGACGTCCGCGTCGCTACAGGTCACAGACATCGAGGCCAACGTGCTGGTTAAGGGTCTTATTTGGTCCGTAGCGAAGCTGGAGGCGAATTTCGGGTTGTTTCAGAAAGATCTCGTCATCGGCCTGAACGCGTATCTCGAACGTTGCCGTTCCCGCCCGGGGGGAAAGCGTCAAGTCCAATTGCGCAGCGGCACAATTGATAGGTAGAGCTTAGCCAGCAACTTCGCGCAGGTCCGGCTGAGGCAGGCCGTGAATGGCGCAGGCGGCGCCCAGCGTGTTCGCAAGGAGGCAGGCGATGGTCATGGGACCGACGCCGCCAGGAACGGGCGTGATGGCGCCGGCGACCTGCCGCGCTTCGCTGAAATGGACGTCGCCGACAAGTTTGAACTGCCCTGTGCCTTTCTCCGGTGCCGGAACGCGGTTGATACCCACATCGATGACGGTTGCGCCGGGCTTGATCCAATCGCCACGCACCATTTCCGGCCGCCCCACCGCCGCGATCAGCAGATCGGCCCGCCGCGCGATAGCGGGAAGATCGCTGGAGCGCGAATGCGCAATCGTCACGGTCGCATTTTCGGCGAGGAGCAGCTGCGCAACCGGCTTGCCGACCAGGTTTGAGCGGCCGATGACCAACGCGTCCATGCCGGAGAGATCGCCAAGCGCGTGCTTAGCGAGAAGCACGCAGCCGAGCGGTGTGCAGGGCACCAGGCCTTGTATGCCAGCCGAAAGCTTGCCCGCGTTTAGCGGATGCAGGCCATCCACATCCTTTTTCGGCGCGATGGCTTCGATGATCCTGCCCGCATCGATATGCGCTGGCAGAGGGAGCTGCACCAAAATGCCGTGCACTTGGTCGTCCGCATTCAGCGTATGCACGAGGGTTAGCAGCTCATCCTCGCTGACCGTTTCGGGGAGGCGATGCTCGAAGGAGCGCATGCCCGCGGCCGTGGTGTCTCGCACCTTATTGCGGACATAAACCTGGCTCGCGGGATTGCTGCCGACGAGAATGACGGCGAGCCCCGGCCTTATGCCACGCTCCGCGGCCAAAGCATGGGCGGCCTCGCCGATTTTGGCCCTCAGAGCGGATGCTATCGCGCGTCCGTCGATGATATTTGCTTCCACAGGGGGCTCCCTATTCGCGGCCGATCATCACAGTCAGCCTCGCCATCAACGCCGGCGGATCTCCCGCGACAAAAACCTGCTTCGAGCGCGACTTCGCGCCTGTGAGAACTTTTACCATCGCCTTCGGCACCTCCAACCATCTCGCGACCAGTGCGACAACGCCGGTGTTCGCTTCCCCCTTGTCCGGAACAGCCCGGACCTTGACCTTCAACACGGTGCCTTCCTCCCGTTCCTCCACTCCAAGCACTTCGTCGGCCAAGGCTTTGGGCGTCACGCGCAGGTGGATGACAATGCCGCCGTTCGCGGCGCGGGCGGGCAATCCGCCCAGAGAGGCGGATGGCTTGGTCACACGAAGGCGGGGTACAGCCAGCCCTGGATCACCACGTCGCGGAGAAATATGAGGCCGAGAATGAGCACCACGGGGGAGATGTCCAGCCCGCCCAGATCGGGCATCACGCGCCGGATGGGGCGAAGCGCGGGCTCGGTGAGCCGGTGCAGCGAATCCGCGATCATGTAGACGAATTGATTGCTCCGATTGACGACGTTGAACGCGATCAGCCAGGATAAGATCGCGCTGATGATGATCACCCACATGTAAAGCGTGATCACCATCACCAGAAAATTCAGCAGCGGTATCATTGCGGTTTGCCCTCCGTCCGTTCAGCGATGTGTAGCCGCGATGAATGCGCGCCGCAAGCCGCCTCGCCTTGCGTGAAGCGTGCACAAAACAGGGATTATCGGCGCGCTGCCGTGCCGAAGCAGGCATACGGGCGTAAGCGGGCGCGATGGCTGATCTCCCTAGGCGGATCGCTTGACAGAGGCAAGAGCGGCCTAGTAAATGTCGTATCTACCTGTATGGGGCCATAGCTCAGTTGGGAGAGCGCAGCAATCGCACTGCTGAGGTCGTCGGTTCGATCCCGTCTGGCTCCACCATCACAATCGACGCGCCGATCGGTCGAGATTTGCTTGCTAAGGCCTGACAGTATCGGCGCGCTTGGCTCTGCGCGGGGGGGGGAGACATGTCGGCCATTTGGTTGATCCTGCCCTAGTCTTTCCCATATCCAAAAGAGCCAGCCTCATCCGCACCGCGCCCACCCTCGAGAACAGTCGATGCTGCACGAGACCACGCTGATAGCCACCGTCGTCGTTGGCCTGGTCCTCGCCTTTATCGGCGGCTTTATCGCCAGCAAGCTTCGGCTGCCGCCACTGGTCGGGTATTTGCTTGCCGGGATTGCGGTAGGGCCGTTCACGCCGGGGTTCGTCGCAGATCAGGAGCTGACATTGCAACTCGCCGAGATCGGCGTGATCCTGCTGATGTTTGGCGTGGGGCTCCATTTCTCGATCAATGATCTGCTCGCGGTGCGCGCGATCGCGATCCCCGGCGCGATTGGCCAGATCGCTTTCGCCACCGCGCTTGGCGTGGGCATGGCGCGTTTATGGGGCTGGCCGTTCGGCGCCGGCCTCGTCTTCGGGCTGGCGCTTTCGGTGGCAAGCACGGTCGTGCTGTTGCGCGCGCTTGAGGAGCGCAACGCGCTCGATTCCAGCAACGGCCGGATCGCCGTCGGATGGCTGATCGTCGAGGATCTCGCCATGGTGCTGGCGCTCGTTCTGCTGCCGGCGCTCGCCGGTATGCTTGGCGGCAATCCGCAGAGCTTGGCTGGGCAGCTCGGCGGCGATAATGTTATCCTGACGCTGGCGCTGACGCTGGGGAAGGTTGCGATCTTTCTGGCACTCGTGCTGATCGTGGGCACGCGCGTGATCCCGTGGCTCTTAGGGCAGGTGGCGCGCACCGGCTCACGTGAGCTGTTCACGCTTTCGGTTCTCGCGACCGCGCTCGGCATCGCGTTCGGGTCGGCCGAGCTGTTCGGAGTTTCTTTTGCGCTCGGCGCCTTTTTTGCCGGCGTCGTCCTCAGCGAGAGCGATTTCAGCCATCAGGCCGCCGCCGATTCGCTGCCGCTCCAAGACGCCTTCGCGGTCTTGTTTTTCGTCTCCGTGGGGATGTTGTTCGATCCATCGATCCTTGTGCGCGAGCCGTTGGCGGTGCTGGCTGTGGTTTTCGTGATCGTGGTCGGCAAATCGCTGGCCGCGTTTGGGATCGTGCTTGGCTTCGGCTACCCGGTCTCCACCGCTTTTACCGTCTCGGCGAGCCTTGCGCAGATCGGAGAATTCTCGTTCATTCTGGCGGGGCTCGGCGTTGGGCTCGGGCTTCTACCGGCCGAAGGCCGCGACCTGATTCTTGCCGGAGCGCTGCTGTCCATCACCTTGAACCCGTTGGTATTCGTCGGGGCCGACCGGCTGGCCGGCTTGCTGCGCGCCCGTCCCACCCTGCTCGCCCGGATCGAGCGGCGCGGCGACGAAAGGCTGTCTACGCTGCCGGAGGAGAGCGCCGGCCCGCGCGACCATGCGGTGATCGTCGGCTACGGCCGGGTCGGAAGCGTGGTCGGCAAGGGTCTCAAGAGCCAGGGCCTGCCTATCGTGGTGGTTGACCAGCATCGGCAGCGCGTCGAGGCGCTACGCGAGCGCGGCTTGCCCGCCATCTACGGGGATGCCACCACGCCGGGCGTGCTGGAAGCAGCGGGCGCCGACAAGGCGCGGCTGATCGTGATCGCCACACCCGAAGGCTACCAGACCCGGCGTATCATCG
>Ga0136634_10000456_pt1 | contig 18444 bp, 10 predicted proteins | sample AntDrymUQ8332106_2_FD_104654 | JGI IMG/M metagenome (GOLD analysis project Ga0136634, IMG submission 104654) | Polar desert sand microbial communities from Dry Valleys, Antarctica - metaG UQ833 (21.06) | ecosystem: Environmental > Terrestrial > Soil > Desert | place: Antarctica: Dry Valley... | reverse complement strand
ATTTGCACAGATGTCATTACCTGAGCATCGGTGAGTGTTATACCTGATACAAGTACGATTAAAAATATTTTTCTCATTAATATTAGTTTATACTATGAATATAGATATTAATATAAAAATGAAAAGTATAAATTTAAAACGTAGTTATTACACCCCGTATTCTGACAATACCGGAAAATCCCGGCCATGAAATAAAATCAATGACAATTTTTATAAAGTAATAAATTATCTTCGGTTTAAATCATTCATATGAAGATCATCAATTCAAAAGTGCATGGCATTTTAGATTACCTGACTGTTGTATTTTTAGCGGCATCTCCCACTTTATTCGACATGGAAGGCGACCTCAGGACCTTTACATATATTCTTGCGGCTGTACATCTCCTGCTTACAGTATTAACCCGTTTTGAACTTGGAATTATAAAAGTGATCCCGTTCCCAATACATGGAATAATTGAAATACTTGTGGCCGTAAGCCTTGCCGGCGTTTCATTATATTTTAATCAGCAGGATAACATGAAAGGATTTTATTATTACATCTGGCTGGCAGTTGTTATAGCACTGGTATTTCTCCTTACTGATTTTAAAAATAATGAGGCAGGAACCTAAACTTTGAACTTGCCAGAAACTACGCCCGCTGTGCATTAAATGATCAGGTTGGTTCTGCCCATAGTTTGTTTATAATTTTTATGCGAAGAGAATTTTATCTTAAGTGGATATACGGGCCATTATCCTTAAGGGTTAAAACAAACACAGCGTTACAATTAGTACGCTGTGTTTGAAACATCTGATGGGGAAGGTATTATTTTACTATTTTCTTATCAAGATCTTCTGCGAATATTTTTTGCGGTTAAATTCTGTATGAATAAAATAGATACCCTCTTTTAAATCATAGACGGGAATGGATTGCGTATTCGTTTCTAAAAGCCTTATTTTTTTTACGACCCTTCCATTAATATCTGTTATCCGTAACTCCTGATTATTAAATTCTGGTGAATACTTTATGATAAAGTAAGTGGAAGCGGGATTTGGGTATACGGAAAAAGATGTAGCGTTTTTAATATTATTCTCTGGTATTTCGGTAAATGCCGGTGCAGCAGCTGATGTAATGCCCGTTGCTCTTAATTCAGGTTTATTGCTGCTGTTCTCTTTTGAATTAAACTCAAGCCTGCTGTTGGTTGGGCTTACATTTTTCACCAGCAAAGAAACGGATGTAGCTCCGGAACTTCGCAAAGCGGTTATGTGCTGTGTAAGATCCCATTCATAATATTGGCCTGTAGTTCCGCTGACAGATACGGATGCAAGCACAGTAGTTTGTTCCTGCGGCCTGTTATTATAAGTAATTGTATTCTCCTGCCATGTTTGTGAAACCACGTTAAAAACCTGCACACTGGAAGTAGCAGACTTAAGGAAACGTCCGTATAACCTGAGCTTTACAGAGGAAACATTGCTTAATGTTGAAATATCAAAACGCAAATAAGTAAGATGAAGGCCTTTTACAGCGCTTTGATTGCGTGTATATAATTGTGTATTCGTGCCATAATTTGAGTTGGAAGAGTTGCCGGATCGTACATACGTATCTGCTGTAGGATTTAAAACGGTTGTAACCGGCCTGGTAAAGTTTGCATTATACGATACATCATTTACAGGAGTTGTAATTGTTTGCGTTTGTGCACCACCGTGAGACCAATTGCTGAATGTATATGTGGAGCCGTTAAATGACTGGGGCGATGTTACTCCTATTGATCTTATTATACCTTCCACACCTGTTACAGTTTTGGGAGCAGTAAATGGTTGCCCGTCAAGTGTAATAGCCAGCCCCTGTGGATTGGTATTAATTGTTATAACAGAAGTTCGTGGTAAAATATCCGTGGTAGCTGTATCTTTTAATCCTTTTGAATCAGCAACTACAAGGCTTAACCGGTAAAATACATTGGCAGCGGTTTCCCCGCTGTTGGGAATGGTGAAAGATCCGCTTGTAACACCTGATGGTGCAGTTGGTCCAGGATGTGAATGTGTGTCATGATAAAAAGTTACAAACCAGCTAAATGCTGCGGCTCCCAGCGTTCCATCTTCTGGATCTGTTCCTGTACCGCTAAAATTAATAACCTGCCCCCCTGCATAAGTTGTTCCAGCTACAGGAGTTGAAATATTGGCATCAGGCTTTTGATTGGGTGCGGTAACAGTGAGAGTAGCATTATTACTTGTAACATTACCAGAAGCATTACTTACAATCACTGAATAAGTTCCTGCATGAGTTGCCGTAACCGAAGCAATTGTATAATTTGAACTTGTAGCACCGGTTATATTGACCCCGTTTTTTCTCCATTGATAGCTTAATGGGGGTGTACCCGTAGCCGTTACTGTAAATGTGGTGGAGCTGCCTGCAGCTACTGTTCTGCTTTGTGGCTGGCCCGTGATGACAGGTGCTGATGATGATGTATATGTAATTTTATATACTGCACTATTGGAACGGGAAAGAAAATATAAATTTCCATCCGGACCTGTAATTATAGACACAGGGTTGCCACCGATATTGCTTGCAAAATTTGAGCGTGTTGCCGTGCTGCCGCTAAGCGTAAGGGTTTCAATCCAGTTGCTGCAATAATCAATAAAAAAATAACGTCCTGCATAAGTAGATGGATAATTGGTGGCAGAGGGATTAAAAAACGTGCCTCCTGTTATAGCGCAACCTGTTGGTGAGCCGGTACTATGAGCATACGCATACACCGGGCTCGTATAGCCGGAAATTGTAGTATATCCTTCCGAGCCGGGCCAGCCAAAATTTTTTCCACCGGTTGTGGCATCGTCTATTTCTTCCCATGTATTCTGGCCTACATCATTTACAAATAACTTGCCTGTACCTGGCTGAAAAGCAATCGTATAAGGATTACGCAAACCATAAGCCCATAGCCGTTGCCGTTGTTCTGAACCCCCGGAAAGTGGATTGCCGGCAGGAACAGATCCATTTGAGTTAATGCGGAGTATTTTACCATGGTATAGATCTGTATTTTGAGCTTGCTGGCCGTTTGCATTTTCACCCACACCCACATATAGTTTTCCATCGGGGCCAAACTGCATGGTACCGCCATTGTGATTGGTGGCGCCACTTAAAGGATCGAGGTTTAGTAAAATCAATTCGCTACCGGCAACCACTACATCTCCATTAGCTGTAAACCGGCTAATACGATTTCTCCCAAAATTATTTGGTGTATAATAGAGATAAACAAAATTATTTGTGGCAAAAGCCGGATCAAAAGCTATTCCCAGCAAGCCTCGTTCTCCATTGGCATCAACCGTTAATGATATAAATGGGGTTGCAAGCAGGCTACCGTTTTTTATAATACGAAGTTGCCCTGTTTGCTGTGCAACAAAAATACGCCCATCCGGGGCAAATGCCATTACCGTTGGATTACTTATACCATTGGCTACCAACACCTGGCTGAAGTTGGCTGGTAACGTTTGTGATGTTACATGCATCGATGTTAAAAACAATCCAATTAAAAAGCATAGTATAGTTGAATATTTCTTAAACCCGGTAAGGGTAATGCTTGTATTATTTTTAGCATTAAAGCGTACAAATGGATTCATGATATAAAGTTTAAAAAATGCTATGGAAATTATAAGTGTATGCCAGTACCTTCCCCTATATTTAGATTAGCGAGATTAAGGAATTTAAATGCCGCAATAATCATTCCGTGAGACATGATTCGAAAAATGAAAGATGAAATTTAAATTATGTTTTATGGTATGGTATAAATAAATGACTTGAATTTCTCCTTCCGTTTTGAATCCCCAACCTAAGGTTTGTACGGATCTTTAAATTCATCTCTTAGTATAAAAATAATGGGGTTGATTGTCATTTCATGAGCAAAAGATTTTAAGTTCCCATGTTCGTGGAGTAAGCATGACCATGTATAATATTTAAAAAGCTTTTAAATATTTATTAGCTTTAAACCTCCCAAAATGAAGGTTCATTATGTATCATAAAACCAAATTAAAGGTTCATACTTTGCTTCATCCCGAATTAGGTACAACCAAATGGGATAGGATCATAAATGGCTTTATTATAACCTTGATCATTTTAAACGTAATAGCGGTAATGCTGGAAACAGTGGCTTCTATACATGATCCAAATGCCCGGTTTTTCAGAATTTTTGATACTGTTTCGGTGATCATTTTCACTATTGAATATATTCTGCGTGTGTGGAGTTGCAACCATGAACCACGTTACGCACATAGTTTTCACGGCCGGATAAAATACATGGTTTCCTTAGGTGCGCTTATTGACCTGCTGGCAATCCTCCCTTTTTATTTACATGTGATAGTCGGGCTCGATTTAAGAGTATTGCGTATTCTGCGCTTATTAAGGTTTTTACGGTTATTCCATCTTACATCATATATGAAGTCGGCCAGGATGGTCAGGAATGTTTTTATAAACAAGGCAAATGACCTGAAATTAAGTTTAGTATTGATCTTTTGTCTTATTATCATTTCTGCATGCCTGGTTTATTTCGCGGAACATTCTGTTCAGCCAGCTAAATTTTCAAGTATACCTGCAACTCTTTGGTGGGCAGTGATTACGCTAACATCAGTTGGTTATGGCGACATGATCCCAGTCACAGCTCCTGGTAAAATACTCACCAGCATTATATCATTGGCAGGGTTAGCGGTGTATGCTTTGCCAGCTGGTATTATAACTGCAGGTTTCCTGGAAGAAACCAAAAAACAAAAGAATCAAAAAAATTACCTGTGTCCTCATTGTGGAAAATCTTTAAATAATACACAGCTTATAAGAGATAAGAATAAAGATTTGTAAAATAGATCTAAAAAACTTACTCAATAGACAAAGCACAGGAAGTAAAAGAATTTTTAAAAAGCGCATGTCAATGACAGAAGCTGAACTACATACTACTCGTTGGTATGCTTTAAAACCTGGCCTTCAACTTTGGCGTATTTTGACACCCTTTGAAACAGAAGAGGCAGGAACGAGCATCTCTCCGTGTTTTAAAGAAAATTATTATTTATTGTGAATCTAATCTGCATTTCAATAAATACAAAATCTAAAATTTAAAATAATAATAGTACACTTTTTAAATAATCTTAACCATTATTTTACTTGCTTTTGTATAAGCGGATTTATATTTTTGACATTCAACGCTTCATTGGTTTATACCCGGCAGTCAGAACTTCTGTTACTTCAGGAAATACTAAAGTCTAATTCTTAACAAAACCGGGGTACATGTTTACTTAGGTAAATTTTTTACACATGAACCTGATGTATACCTCTCCAGCCATTTTATATTTTATTGCATACCTCCGGCAGGAAAAAATTCAAACAATTTTATTAATCAAAAAGAAGTAATTATGAAGAAAACAAACTTATGGCATGTTGCCATTATGAGTATGGGGTTGCTCTTTGCATCCTGTCAGAAGTCGCCGGTAAACGAAGCCGAAGATCCTTTAAATGAAACAGTATCACGGGAAGGGCTAGATGAAGCTGCAGATTTAGAAAGTGCCTCTGTAAAAGTATTTGCCACCGGGCTTAACAATCCCCGGGGGCTAAAGTTTGGTCCTGATGGACATCTGTATGTTGCAGAAGGTGGTGTGGGCGGCAGCAATTCAACAATCGGAATATGTGACCAGGTTCCTTTTCCTGTGGGGCCTTTTACCGGCAGTCCAACAGGTGGAAGGATCTCCCGGATCAATAAACATGGGGTACGCCATACCGTTACCGACAACCTTCCTTCAGCCAAAGGAAACGAAATTTCAGGCGGCAGTATAATCGGCGTGGCGGATGTGGCATTCGTTGGTCATCAAATGTATGCTCTCCTGGCTGCGGGTGGTTGCGCACATGGAGTACCATCCATACCCAATGCGGTAATAAAAGTAAAGCCTAATGGCAACTGGCATATTGTTGCCAACCTGAGTAACTGGTTTAAAAACAATCCTGCAGCGGATCCTGACGAAGGGGATTTTGATCCTGATGGAGGACCACAAAGTATGATAAGTGTCGGGTTTAATCTCTATGTAATGGAAGCTAACAGTGGACAATTGTTAAAAGTCTCTCCCTGGGGACATATCAGCAGGGTAGTAGATATTTCTGCAGCCGTCGGACATATTGTTCCTACAACTGTAGCTTTTAACGGGCATTTTATTTTTGGAAACCTGGGAATTTTTCCTATTGTTGATGGAAGTTCCAGCCTGTACCGCCTTAAATATTCCGGCGAAGTAGATGAAATTGCCACCGGTTTTTCTACTATTATGGGAGTATGTTTTGACCGGTGGGGCCGCATATACGTTTTACAGAATACTACCGGAAATCCATTTCCTACTCCGGGAACCGGCAGCATCATTCGGATAAACCATTTTGGACAACGTAAAACCATAGCAACAGGGCTCACACTACCTACGGGAATGACATTTGGGCCGGATGGAAAACTGTATGTATCCAATGTAGGTTTTGGTCCTGCGGCAATCGGGGGAGGTGAGATATTGCAGATCAGTTTAAGAAGATCTCACGACGAATGGTAATGTTTATATTGACAGGTTTTTCTTAAAAAAAACAAACGACATCTTAAAAAAATGTCGTTTTGTTTTTAATATTAAAGCGTTTATTCCTATAGTGTGGGTGAGCGATACAGTAGGAAAATGAATGTAAAGTGTCCCACACCTATAGACGTGGGACAGCTAACCAATTTTAAGCGTTTATAAACGGGATCATATAAACAGATGATTTTATAAATTAAGTTATTCGTGATTTATATCGAACCTCTGCGCCTTTGCGGTAGATTCTCAAATTTAATTTTTTCTGATAATAACGCTGCATCTTTTCAACACTGCCACAGGTAGCGGTATTGCACCACCTGCGGCTATTGTTGCGTGTTTCATCCAGGAAGATCCAGCCACATTGTGAACATTCCTTGATTTTATAATCCTCTTTATCCAAAAGTAGCTGGTGAGATGATTGTATAATTTTCCATAGCGGAAGTAAAAGATCAGTTTCATTTTTTTTAATAGAAAATAGAAGTGCATTTTTGGATGGTTTCCATTCAAAGTGTACCAATGCTTTACTTAGTAAAATATTGTATTGCTGTAAAATTGATTGCTCGATCCCCGGCCCGGCTATACCGGAAAAAAAACGGTATAAAATATTACGTGCATTTTTGATTTGTTCAAAAGCCAGTTCCTTATTTTTGGGATGTTTTAAAGCATACTCTCTCAATTGGTCCAGTTGTGGTGAGGGAAATATTTTTACTTTGTGGCACCACTCCAGCAATTCATCATACGTTTTTAAGTACTCATACAGATTTTCACCTTTCCAGGCATATACTGTATTTATAAAATGAAAAGGCAATACACCTCCGTCCATTGGCAGGGTTTTTATTGATCGTTGCTTACTCTTTTTCATAATTAAATTTTACCAGCAAAAACAAATTTACCGGTAATAATTTAAAATACTATCTTTATACCACCAAACATTATTTAAGTGGTAAAAATAAATATAGAAAAGAATTCCACAAATTCGCTACTGATCGTGCTTGCTTTCCTGGCAATTTATATTGTATGGGGCACTACTTACCTGGCTATTTTATTCGGACTGGATGGCTTTCCCCCCTTTCTTTTATCAGCTATTCGTTTTACTGTTGCCGGGCTATTGCTAATTGCATGGTGTATTTTTAAAAAAAAACCATTACTGCCACTTAAAGATTTAAAAGTTGCTGTTCTCAGTGGTATAATAATGCTGGTAGGAGGCTCAGGACTGGTTACGTGGGCAGAACAATATATTGCATCAGGGCAAGCTTCCATCGTAATAGCTACAGAGCCTTTTATGTTCATCCTCCTTGATAAAAAACGATGGCCTGTGTATTTCTCGAAAAAAAATATTATCCCCGGACTCCTTCTTGGCTTCGGAGGGGTGGTATTATTTTTTCTCTTTGCCAAATCAAATATTGCATCTGCTGTACCAGTCAATTTAAAAATTGCCGGATATGTCGTTTTGTTTGTCAGTGGTATCTTATGGGTATTAGGCTCATTATACTCGAAAAATCATAGAAATGAAATGGCATCAAATATTGTGATAACAGCTGTGCAACTTTTAGCTGCGGGTATTTTTAGTATAATACTTAGTGCTTTAACAGGTGAATTGATTTCCTTTTCTCTTTCCCATGTTAGTATAAAAGCCTGGGGCGGGCTACTGTATCTCATTTTTTTAGGATCTATTGTGGCATATCTCGCCTTCACATGGTTGTTGACAGTTCGTCCACCCGCGCAGGTTAGTACACATACCTATATTAATCCGGTAGTAGCGCTCTTTATGGGTTGGTGGATTGCTAATGAGCCCCTGACATGGATGCAACTGGTTGCAGTAGGAATAATTTTATCAGGAGTTCTTTTAACAACAAAGATGAATGGTGAAAAGGTGAAAAGTGAAATGTGAAATGTGAAATGTTAAGTCCTAAATGGTTGGAATAATAGGGAGAGAATCCAGGCAGATTATTGAATGGTTTGATAAATATCTGAAATGAAATCAACTATAGATTGACGTTAGTTAACGTTTATTATTGTAATATAATTGTGCAAAAACAAGCTAAGGATACATTTAGATTTGTACATACTGCATATTAAATTTTAAAAAAATAGCTATACTATACCTGGCAGCCCGGTCTTGCTACCTTTTAAGAACTGTTTTAAGATATATATTATCTGCCATGAATTATTTGTACATTTATTTTTCTTTTCCGTATGGCAAATCAAAACCAATTTTGGCTGCGTACGTTAAATGTACGTCAGGAAGAACAATGGCTTGTTAAGAAGCTTTTTATGCTGCAATTCCTACAGGGTTCAGGACTTGCATTTTTTTTTACGGCAGTATTTGCTCTGTTTCTTGACCGCTTTCCGATAACTGAGCTTCCGTATGTTTTTATATTTTCTGCTTTATTATTATGGGTTACAGGTTTTATTTATTCAAAAGCAGAACAACGCTATTCCGGGATAAAATTTGCCTTAGGTGTAAGCATTTTTATGGCCTTAAGTATATTATTCTTTAGGCTGGCTTTCATAAATTTTAAATCTGATTATTTTCTTTATTGGATGCTTGCATGGTTTAATGTACTCTATCTTCTTAATAATCTTGAATTCTGGGGCCTTGCCTCTCTGCTATTTAATGCAAGGCAAAGCAAACGCCTCTTTGGAGTTATAAGCGCCGGCGACATCCCTGCTAAATTTATTGGATATACACTGGCATTGTTTATTGTGGAATACATTGGCACCATTAATTTATTATGGATGGGGGTTGGCTGTATGGTGCTTTCTATTCCATTTCTGTTAACTATTCACCGCTCTGGTAAATTGCCGGAACAACATCATAATCATAAACAGGATGTACAGGCACCATCAATGAAAAAGCTGGTTCAAAATATTACTGCTAACTCTTTGACCCGTTCACTTGCAATACTCACGGTAATATTATCAAGCAGTTTTATACTTATTAATTTTTCTTTTTATGCAGGTGTAAAATCTGCATACACGAACGAAATTGCGCTGGCAAAGTTCATTGCATTCTTCCTGGCTTTTGTACGTATCATCGCCCTGATTATAAAATTGATATTTACAAGCAGGCTTATTAACAAGCTTGGCATTATTAATTCTTTATTAATAACGCCTGTTGTGATGCTTATCATGCTTATTGCCATCGTTACCACGCAAAATATGGATAATTACCAAAAACTGATATTGTACCTTTTTGGTGTTACTTCTATAGTTGTCGATATTTTGAGATCTGCCATAAATTCACCCGTTTTTCTTACTATAATGCAACCACTTCCTATTCATGAACGGTTAAGGGCACATACCATTGTTAAAGGATTAATGGACCCTTTTGCCTCAATGTTTTCTGGCATCATACTTCTTGTGTTCATATATATTGAGAAAGAACTTAACCTGCTAACACTGGCATACTTATTAATTGTCTTAGGTATATTCTGGATAATCGGAATTTATAAATTAAACCAACAGTATTTACGCACTATTATTAAAACTATAAGTGGACGTTATTTTAACACTGGTAATTATGTTTTGGAAGATAGCAATACATTCAGTTTATTAAAGGAAAAGTTGCGTATAGGCTCTGAGACAGAATCAATGAACATCTTAAGTATGATGAACCATGCGAATACCGAAACAAGGATTGAAATGATGAAGCTGGCATTGCAGCATGATTCTGACAAAGTAAAAGTGATGGCCTTAAATTTAATTGAATCGCAGGATATTACTGTTCCGGTTAATTCTATTGTGCCCTTTTTAAATAGCAGTAATAGGGAATTAGTGGCTGCAACAATAAGAGTGTTATGTAAATTTAAAGTTTCAGATCATTTGATTTCGCCTTTTGAAAATCATACAGATATTGTTATTCGTAAGGGTGCGCTCTCTGGCATTTTACGATATGGAGATCATCATCAAAAGCAAAGGGTTCATGCCATTTTAAACAAACTTGTAAATTCTGACATAATCATGAACAGAATTCTTACAGCTGAAATTCTTCTTGAACAGGGCGGCAATGATTATGATAAGATCGGGCAGTTGATGAATGATGAATCACCTGCAGTTCGCAAAGCCGCTTATTATGCGGCGGCCTTATCGGAAAGTAAAGAACTGCTGATGCAACTGGTTTCCCGGATGCAAAGCCAGGAAAAAGATATTATTTACCCGCTGTACACTGCAGGCGAATCCGCACTTTCTGTGATCCATACAGCAATCACTGCTAGCCACACATCTCCACAGCAAAGTGAAAAATTAATTCTTGTTTGTGGCAGAATAGGTGGGGTAAAAAGTCATACCCTTTTACTTACATTGCTAAATACCCGGCCTGGCCAGTTACAGCCAATCGTAAAAGCACTTTACAGGAGTCATTTCGTACCACGTAATAAACAAGTCGAAGTTTTCATCTCACTTATCGGAAAACTACTGGCACATAGTGCGGGTATTGTTTATATGCAAACAAACCTGGACAGATGGGGCAAAAAATACGAGTTATTAATAAATTCTTTTCAACTTGAACTGAATGAATTACGGGAAACCCTTCTTTATATTTTTGCTCTGCTTTACAACCGGGAAAATATTAATAAAGTAAGATCTGCCTATCTTTCCGGCAAAAGGGAATTGATAATAAATGCTATGGAAATTATTGATATTACTGTAAGGAAAGACCTTGCTGCACATTTTAATACGCTGTTTGAACCAGGAAACAATCTTGATCGCATGGATTCGCTTCGTAAAATTTACCCCGCAAGCTTCCTGGCTAACATTGAAGAGGTGCTTGAAAAAATCCTGGCTGAAGAGAAGAAGCCTTTCCATAACTGGACCAAGGCTTGTTCGCTCTACACATCTAAAAAACAAAGTCACAATATAAATTCCCTGCTTATTCAAAAATATACCAAAGTAGAAAATCAATTGTTAAGAGAAACAGCGGAATATGCCTGCTGATATTATAAAAAAGCAATGATAACTAATAATTATAAATCATGTCAACTACCGGTAACGAACAACTGCTTTTATTAGAAAAGGTTCTTTTGCTCAAATCCCTGAGCATTTTTAAGGACACTCCTGAAACCATTCTTTCTGAATTGGCACCCCTGATGTATGAAGAGGAAATAGAAAAAGGAACAACCATATTTAATGAAGGCGCTCCTGGTGATTGTATGTATATTATTTATTCAGGTGAAATAAGGATACATAAAAACAATGCAACCCTGGCAATATTAAAAGAGAAAGAAGTTTTTGGAGAATTGTCACTTTTGGATGCGGAAAGCCGCAGTGCCACTGCAACAACAAATTTGGATTGCCTGCTTTTTAAAATAGACCAGGAGCCTTTTTATGAATTGATCGAGACAAGGCCTGAGGTTGCAAGAGGTTTTATAAAAATACTTTGTAACAGGTTAAGGCAGCTGAATGATAAAGCCGCAAGGGGTTCAATTACTTCTCAATAAGATTTTATCAGGATACCGGGTGGTTAACAAAGCTTCTAATTTGGTTTATGAATACCTTTTTTGCGTAAACTTACGCCGGACTAACGGTTAATAGTAAGTATTTTTACCTGGACCACATTCTATTGAAAAATATCAGCACCCTGCACTTTCTTTCACTTACACAAGCAAATACTTATACGGATAAATCGTTCCCTCCCCTGTAATGAAGGTCAGCATTGGAATAACTTCTCAAGCACGCTTCGATGAGAGTATATTTAAATTTTAAATGTGGCTGCACAAGATTTTAAAACTACTTTATGTAAATAAAAGCCTGCCAGGTATATAACTGGCTAAAGCTTTGTAGTTGCAATAAAATTTTGTTTTTAAATCATTAAAAGGTTTTAAAAATCCTAATTATATATTCTTGTGCTTTAAATTTTTTTTAAATTATCAAGTTATAATAATAAAATATCAAAATAAAAATATATTTTTATCCTCTTTTTTTACCCAATTCCTGTAAAAAATTTTCCCGCTTTTTCTGCACCTTATCTAACATCAAATCCGCTGATTTGCAGCGAACTGACTTACTCTATAATATTTTATTTATGAGCAGGAATTTATTATCCGGATTGTTAGCATTAGGTTCTACCCTGATATTCATGCAGGCTTCGTTTGCACAACAAACTAACATACAGGAGTACGTGCTTTTTGGTGGAAATGGAACTTGTCCTGCTGCAGGACAAACTGTACCATTAAGCCCAGGTTGCAGTGTGTTGATAGGCCCTTCAACAACCATTGTAAATGGAAAAGTCGGAAGTTATAAACTTATAAAAACTACGGGAAGTGCATCAATCGGTGGTGATATGTACAGTGGAGGAAAAATGGAAATAAGTACAGGCAACCAGATAGCCGGTAAACTTACTGTTGCTAATTCGTCAGGTACAACTGATAATGTTTTACAAATTGGGAGTGGGGGAACCATACAAGGGAATGTTGATGTAAAGGGGAATACTATAAATGCAGGTACAGTTATAAAGGGTAAATTAACACATCCATCCGGTACAACATATACAGGACCAGCTCCTGTTGGAGGTAATATTACAGGTACACCAATATTGCCAGGAATGCCCGCTTTGCCCGCTATCACTAATTTTCCTCCTGCCGGAACCGTAAATATTACCGGGAGCCAAACAATAACTCCGGGAGCTTTTAATAAAGTTACCCTCACAGGAAATAAAACATTGACATTCTCCGGGCCCGGCATTTATATTTTTAATTCTATAAAAAACAGTGGAGCCACTAATTCTTTTGTTTTTGATTTTAAAGGAAACACTACCGGCGTATTCAGATTATATATTTATGGGGATGTGGATCTTAATAAAGCAAAAGTTACTATAATTAATGGAGGAAGCCCGGATCGTATTTATGCAGAAACCCATGGCAATGGTTCTACCTGCGCTAACGGAAAAAGCGCATGGTATATGTCAAATGGCTCCGGATCTTCTAATGTACAGATCTCTATATGGGCTGGAACTGTTTGGGCTCCTTACGCTGGGATATTTATTGGAAGTCATTCTAGCACTTCGCAGATAAAAGGGGCACTTTGGAGCGGTACTCAGGTGAATCTCATCGGGGGAGTAACAATAGAACACCATCCCTTCAAGGGATTGCCACCTTCAGATATTATTCCTTATTACCCTCCGCCAACTAATTTTAAAGTTAACACCAAAATAGGAGCTGAATTAAGTTCATTATACTATAATACTTTTAATCCTGCCCTCCTGGGAGATATTTTCCTACTTACACCGGATAGTGTTTGGATTGAAGTAATTGCTTTACAAGGTCAGCGTTCTGCTTTAGCATCCTTATTAACCAGCTCTGCATATGGTCTTACAGACACAATCAGCAATGGGCAGAATAATCTGATCATTACAGGCAAATACCCGATTGCAAACCTGCTGTTATTAAATAATCTCACAACAATGATCTCTTTCTGCAGGCCGGTCTATCCACCTGTAAGCAATTCTGGCATTGTGCAGTCAGCCGGAGATAGTGCGATGCGTACAAATTATGTGCGCAATGGATTTAATTTAAAAGGAGACAGTATCCGTATCGGTGTTTTATCAGATAGTTATAATACACTACCAAATAATCCAGCAGCGCAGGATGTAGCCAATGATGACCTCCCGGGCCGGCCAGGAAATACGGTAAATCCTTTCCCCGTTCATGTTTTATATGATTATCCATTTGGATCAAAATCAGATGAGGGAAGAGCCATGCTGCAGATCATTCATGATGTAGCACCTAAAGCGAGACTCTCATTCAGAACAGGATTTTTAACTGCTGGAGATTTTGCACAGGGAATCCGAGAATTGGCTGCCGATACCTGCAAGGTGATTGTAGATGATATCACTTTTATAACTGAACCTTTTTTTAAAGCCGGAATTATTGAGAAAGCAATAAAAGATGTATCTGACCTTGGGGTTCATTATGTAACTGCTGCTGGTAATTTTGGTGATAAATCTTACGAAAGTATTTTCAGCAATTCAACAGCACCTGCATCACTTATAGGTAAAGCGCATAATTTCGGCGGAGGTGATATCCTTCAAAACGATTCGTTAAAAGGAAGTCTCCTTACACCTGGTAACTACACGCTCGTATTGCAATGGGAAGATGATATGTATTCTTTAGGTAACACTATAACGGGTACACTAAATGATCTTGATATTTACCTCGCCGATAACCTTGGTAATCCATTATTCGGATTTAACAGGAATAATATTGGGGGTGATCCAATTGAGATACTGCCTTTTACTGTTACTGCAAATACTGTTACAAATATTTTAATTGTAAATTCTTCAGCACCTGCAAATGCAACAACCAGTAATATCCGTTTTAAATATGTAGTGTTCCGCGGTAACCTTAAAATAAATGAATACAATCAGGGAGGTTCCACCATTGTTGGCCAGGCAAATTCACTGGAGGCAATTACAGTGGGTGCAGCATTATACAGCAATACCCCGGCTTTTGGAGTGAATCCTCCAACTGAAGCCTCCTTTTCTTCTGTTGGTGGTACACCAGTAAATAATTTAATTCGCAATAAACCTGACCTTATTGGCCCTAACGGAAACAATACAACTGTAAATTTTGGAAGCCTGGATCTTGAAAATGATGGCCTTCCCAATTTCTATGGCACATCTGCAGCAGCACCACATGTAGCCGGAGCAGTAGCATTATTAATCGAAGCACGGAAAAAATATTATTATCAGCAAATATCACCTGCGGCTTTAAAACTTATACTTCAGGGTTCAGCAATTGATATGCGTACACCTGGTTTTGATTTTACTACCGGCTGGGGATTCATTCAGGCAGATTCAGCTATAAGAACTTTTGCTAGACCAAAACCGCAAATTAATAAACTGGAACTGGTGGATTCAAGCCTTGTTCCGGGAGTTCAACCAATGCAAATACGGGTATTAGGCGCTTACCTTTCAGCCAATACCCAGATTCTATTCGGCAAAGATACTCTTGCAACAACCGTAACCGGTATTTCTTCAGCAACGGCTACAATTCCCGCATTTACAAGTGATAGGATAATTACTCTTTATACGAAGCCTCAAACTCCATCCAAACTTGATGGCGGGCTTTCAAATGGTATGCTTTTATCCGGAATTCCTAAGAAAAATATATCTGTAATAGCGAATAATAAAACAAAGAAATATGGAGAGCAATTACCGGTATTTACAGCAACAATATTAGTTGATGGCGACTCGCTTCATCATACATCTTATACATTGGCAGATCTGGGGCTTACAAATATTACTTTTCAAACCCTTGCACAGGTTAGTAGTAATACAGGTATTTATTATATCAGGCCTGTGAGGGTATTTGATAGCACATCTGTTGCAGATAGTACCTTGCTGGAGAATTATAATTATGGTTTTACAGATGGAGCACTTACCATAACAAAATTACCCGTTACCATAACCGTTAGGGATACCAGCCTTGTGTATGGACAGAAGATCGCAGGTTTTAAATATAATTATTCCCTTGATCCATCTGCAAATATTCCGGATGCGGGTATTTTACTAAATAGCCTGAGCATAACCCATACTGCGCAGGTAGAAACCAACATTATCGGATTGGTAAACGGACAGGCTGTGACCATTGTTAACGGACAGGCAATTCCCATAGTTAATGGACAGGCTGTGACCATTGTTAACGGACAGGCAGTAACGATAGTTAATGGACAGGCAATCCCCATTGTTAACGGTCATGCGATAACAATAGTAAATGGCCAGGCAATTCCGATTGTAAATACACTTACAGATGCGCAGGTTGACAATCTTAACTTCCTGGTGACAACCCAGTCACTTTTAAATACCAGGGCTATAAATACTGCCCTTTTTGTGAACGGAGTGGCTGTTCCGCAAACAACTACAGTTATTGACATTACCCAGGAATCAATATTAAAGTATAACATTAATACAGCGCAAACATCCCTTACAAGTTCAATTTCCAATGTAAATCAGAGAGGTCTCGTTGATGTTGCCTCTTTAACAAGCGGGCAGGCGGTAACGATAGTTAACGGGCAGGCAGTAACGATAGTTAACGGACAAGCAGTAACAATTGTTAACGGACAGGCAGTAACAATTGTTAACGGACAGGCAGTAACAATTGTTAACGGACAAGCAGTTCCAATAGTTAATGGAAATAATAACAGAACAGCTACAATAATAGATGAAGAAGACATAGGCCAGGGTATACCCGCATTGCGTTCATTGAACCTGATAACCGGCCTTACTCCGGGAACACACCTGATATTACCTGGTACATTAAGAAGTGACAATTTACTTATCACTTATAAAACTGGAAAATTAACCATTAGCCCGGCAATTGCATCTGTAACAGCACAGAACAAAGTGATATATAAAGGTGATCCTTTACCAGCGTATTCATCAGTGATAACAGGGTTTATGCCTGCTGATATTCCTACAGTAACTTATTCGCTTTCCCCTACATATGCAGGTCAGGCAGGGGTTTACACTATCATTCCCACAATTACACCATTTGCAAATTCAATAAATTATTCAATCACAATTACCAACGGAACTTTATATGTAAATCCTAAAGGATACGGTGCTAAGAAACTAAGGCCTTACTTAGATTGTGTGCAGAAAGTAATACCTGCCGTTAATGGTATGGGATACGTAGCCCGGTTTTACGTCATTAATAATAATAGCACACCCGTTTATGTACCGATTGGACCAGATAACAAAATTATTTCTTCAGGTTTATTCAATGCATCGGCGCAACCTGTTATTTTCATGCCTGGTACCACCAAATTTGACGTACCCTTCAATGGACAAACACTTAAATGGGAGCTTACAACTTATGAATCAACTTATAAAATTTGTACCTCAATTGTGGCAAGCTTTTTTTCGTGCAGGTGTAGTAACAATGTACAAAGAACTGTTACTCGTGAGAATATTACCGATGATGAGTTTGAACAGGAGTCTGTCCAGGAGTCTGATCAGAATATAAAGCCGATGAATATTTATCCAAATCCGGCCCATAACAGAATTACATTAGAACTGGGCCAGGTGTATTCTAAACAGCATATTGATATAATTGATATTTTTGGCAGAGCTTACCCTGTTAAAATACTGGGTGTAAAAACAAGAACTGCAGTTGAGCTTGACGTTTCAAGATTAACACGTGGTATATACTATATCAGGATAGTGAATAATGGCATTAGTTCACAAGTGAGGATAATAAAAGAATGATAACTTCTTATTATACTCTTTCTATATGAAGAAGACAATAATATATACGGCTCTGTTTTTAATCCCGCTATTAAGTTATTCGCAAAATAAGGCCAAAGCACCTGAGGCAGCCGATACTGCCAAAGTGAATGGTTTGATAAATGAAGCAAAAACATATTTTACGAGCGATGCGCCAAAAGCCCTGAGCCTGTCTTACGAAGCCCGAAACCTGGCGAAGAAGGTAGGATTTTCAACAGGTGAAGCATACGCATATAAAAATATAGGTATTACTTATTATTTCCAGAATAAATACCTTGAAGCACTTGATAACTACAACCAGTCATTACATATATTCCAGGAGATAAAAGACAATGTGGGTATTGCAAACCTGCAAAATAATATTGGAGCCATATATTATGATCGCGGTGATTATGCCAAGGCATTGGAGTATTACCTGCAATCCCTTAAATTCTCTGAACTGGTCGGGGACCAACTCCGGATCCTTTCTGCACTGAATAATATAGGTGGGGTATATTCTATAAAAGCAGCCACAAAAGACAAAGCGCTTCAATATTATTTACGTGCCTTAAAACTATGTGAAGACATGGATAAACAGGCTGAGCTTGGTGCCATATCTGCAAACATTGGAGCTATTTATTTAGATAAAAAGGATGACGAAAAAGCCTTGTATTATTTTAAAAGATCACTGCAGT
>Ga0136634_10000455_pt1 | contig 18445 bp, 17 predicted proteins | sample AntDrymUQ8332106_2_FD_104654 | JGI IMG/M metagenome (GOLD analysis project Ga0136634, IMG submission 104654) | Polar desert sand microbial communities from Dry Valleys, Antarctica - metaG UQ833 (21.06) | ecosystem: Environmental > Terrestrial > Soil > Desert | place: Antarctica: Dry Valley... | reverse complement strand
GCCAGAGACAGGACGAGTAACGCGATGTGCAACAGCATCTGGCGCCGCACCCCGAAGCGCGAGGTCAAATCCGCGTAGGCATAGCCGGCCAACAGTGTGGACTGAAAGAAAACGAGCGCAGTTGTCCACACTGCAGATGACCCCCCAAACCACGGAAGAATCTGCTTGGCCACAATCGGTTGCACCAGAAACAACAGGAACGCCGATAGGAAAATCGTTCCCGCATAGGGAAGCGTCAATGCGAAGCTCGCACGGCCGGGATTCTCGAAACTGATGGTGGACATGACCGCGCTACATGAAAGCGCGCGATTATCCTCGGTTAGCACGTCTGCAGCGCGAGACGACAATTACAATAACGGGCTGACCAGCCTTGCCAGATTCTGGACTAATTCGCGAAGGAACGGCCGTTTGCGCCATTCGGATAGCGTGATGGGATGCGACCCCCGCATGTAACGCTCTTCGATCGCCACCAGCTGACTCGCAATTCTTGCATCAAAGAAAAGCGCAACGACTTCTTCATTCAACTCGAACGAGCGCATATCGAGGTTGCACGATCCAATCCACGCCATTTTGCCGTCGATCGATACCGACTTCGTGTGCAGGAACGCTTCGTTGTAGGCGTGGATTTTGATCCCGGCTAGCAGCAACGACTCGTAATAGGAACGCTGTGCATTACCAACAAAGAACTGGTCTATGTGATCGTCGACGATCAGATGTACTTCGGCACCTCGCTGCACAGCTGTCTCCATTGCGTTCTGCAGCGACTGGCTTGGGATGAAGTAAGGTGTGGTGATCACCACACGTTCGTTGGCCGCGTAGATCAGGTTGATCACCATCCTGTGAGCACGCTGCGTGGATGACGATGGCCCGTTTGGCAACACCTGCGCTGGAGAAGCCCCGGCGGGTGCAAGAAACGGAAATGCCGGTTCACCAATGAACTCGTCACTCTCGACATACCAGTCGGAGCCGAACACGGCCTGCAACTGCAGAGCGGACGGACCTTCGATGCGAACCATCAGTTCGCTGTAGGTCATGCCGGGTTTGAAGTCAGCATCCACTAGGTTCTGCGACCCGGTGTATCCCACACGGCCGTCGACGACCACAATCTTGCGGTGATTGCGCAGGTCGAAGCGCGCCGTCTTGATGCCTACTCTGACGGGCAGCGCAATGCGAGCCGCCACACCCAGTGCGCGCAACTTCGGGACCAACGTTCGTAGGAATGGGCGCGAGCCAAAGGCATCGGCGAGAACGCGGCACACGACGCCACGCGCCGACGCCCGACCCAACGCCTCAATGACCAGCGCGCTACGTGCGTCGTCGCCGAAAATGTAGAAACAAAGGTGCACATGATTACGAGCGGCATCGATATCGGCGACGATGCGGTCAATGGTGTCCGCGTAATTCGTTAACAGTTCCACTTTGTTGCCACCCAGGTTGCCAAGCAGACCGAGGTCTGTCGCAAGGCGCACGCTGGGCTGATACTGCGGATCAACCAGCGGTGGCGCAGACGATAAAAGCGCCTGTGCCCGCTGCCGGACGGGTGCCAGCAATTGAAGATATTCATCACGCCGCGCCAGGCGCCAGCGCGGCAAGCGCGGCCGGCCAATAAGCACGTACAGCAGCAAGCCAACCCACGGAAGAAAAAAAATAAAAAGCAACCACCCCTTGGCTGCTTCGGGGGACCGACGGGTTGGGACAATCGGCAGCATCACGAGCCGGATTGCCCAGTCGCTGACAATCAACAACGTTGTCCAGAAGCCGGTGGTCTCGGACATCCGATCGGCTAGCAATTTAAGGATCTCTCACAACCGCCGCTGGCGCACCACGGCAGTGGGCGAGATCAGCGCCGCATTTCGTCCGAAAGCCGGTCGGTGGGCCACGCCAGCTGATCGCGCAGCGAAAACGTCATCGGTAGATCCATTCGCAAATTATTTGGCCCGATTGGCTGCAAAAACCATTTGGTGTACAACTTGCCAACGACACCATCGAGCATCAGCGAGGACAGATGCCGGTCGACTACTTTTTTGAATTCCAGATCGCCTTTGCGAAGAACGATCGCAATCGGTTCGAGCACGAGGTAAGCGCCAACAATCGCAAGCTTTGTAGGATCCTTGGATTTGGCACGCTGCGCTGCCAGCAATACGTCGATGGTGGCAAACGCGTCTACTTCTCCACGCTCAACGGCCTCACGCGCCTCATCGTAGGTTTTGTACTCGACCAGAACGCCGCCACGCAGTACTCCACTATCGATCTTCTGCTGCAGCAGCGGCACCGAGTTGGTGCCCGGTACAACTGAAATACGACGGCCACTCAAATCTTCGATGCCACGCACTTTCGAGTCGGCGCGTACCAACAGGCGCGGGCCAGAGAAGTGATACGGCATTGCGTACTCGACCGTTTTCCGGCGCTGCGGATCATTGATAGTTGTGCCGCATTCCATGTCAGCCTTGCCGCTATTCACAACGTCAAAGCGAGTCCGTGCACTGACTTCGACGAAGGTGATTCGAAGTGGCTTCTTCAGCTCGCGCTCCATCAGCCGCACGATCTCGCGACAGATCTCGATACCGTAACCCGTGGGCTGCTTGTTCTCGTCAAGGTAAGCGAAAGGTACGGCATCGGGCCGATACGCGATGGTGAGCGTTCCGCTGTCGCGAACCTTGTTCAGAGAGGATGGCACGTTGGACGGATCGGCAGCGGGAGGCGTTGTAGCCTTGGCCGGGGCCTGCGAAGCAGGCGATTGCGCGGCCAAGTGGCCATGACCTGCAACAAGCAACGCGGCAACGAAGACGGTTAAAGCAGTTGGTCGGAGGGCGGATTTCATAGTCAGTTGTGCAGAATTTTCGATAGGAACTGCTGCGCCCGTTCAGAGCGCGGCTGACCGAAAAAATCGTCCTTGCGCGCGTCTTCGACGATTTCACCGCGGTCCATAAAAATAACGCGGTGTGCCACCTTGCGCGCAAAGCCCATCTCGTGCGTGACGACCATCATCGTCATGCCTTCCTTGGCCAGCTGAACCATCACGTCGAGCACCTCATTGATCATCTCGGGATCAAGCGCCGAAGTGGGCTCGTCGAACAACATGCAAATCGGATCCATCGAGAGCGCGCGGGCGATTGCGACGCGTTGTTGCTGGCCGCCGGACAATTGCCCGGGGAACTTTGCGGCCTGCGAAGTCAGCCCCACCCGATCCAACAGCTTCATGCCGCGCGTCTTGGCTTCATCAGTCTTGCGATTGAGCACCTTGATCTGCGCCAGCGTCAGGTTATCAATGATCGTTAAATGCGGAAACAGTTCGAAGTGTTGAAAAACCATGCCAACACGCGAACGCAGCTTCGGCAAGTTGATCTTCGGCGCGCCAACCGAAACGCCATCAACAGTGATGACGCCTTTCTGAAACGGCTCGAGTGCGTTGACGCATTTGATCAACGTCGACTTGCCCGAACCCGACGGGCCGCAGACAACGATCACCTCGCCTTTCTCCACGGACGTCGTGCAGTTCGTCAGTACCTGAAAGCTGCCATACCACTTGGATACGTCCTTGCACTCGATCATTGCCACTTGTGTGCTCCTAGCGAATTACCGCAATTCTCTTTTGCAGCAGCTTGACGAGGTAGGAAAGCGTGTAGCACAGCACGAAGTAAACAGCTGCGACAAAAAGGTACATCTCGACCAGGCGCGAGTCGCGCTGCGCAATCTTGGATGCGGCTCCAACAAAGTCAGTTGCCGAAATGACGTAAACGAGTGAAGTGTCCTGAAACAGAATGATCGTTTGCGTCAACAAGACCGGAATCATGTTGCGGAACGCCTGCGGCAGGATCACCAAGCGCATCGACTGTCCGTAGGTCAATCCGAGCGCATAAGCGGAGTGGACCTGACCGCGCGGTATCGACTGAATGCCTGCTCGCATGATTTCGCAAAAGTACGCCGCCTCGAACAGGATGAACGTGATCATCGCAGTGCGTTCAGCGCCGATTTGAAGCGGCCGCTCAGCTCCGGTGATTCCCTGCGCGATCAGCGGCACCAGGAAGAAGAACCAGAAGATCACCAGCACAAGCGGGATCGACCGCATCAGGTTGACGTAACCCGCAGCAAGGTTGGAAAGAATCTTGTTCGACGACAGACGCAGCAACGCAAGAAGGGTGCCGAAGAACAGGCCGCCCACCGCAGAGGTCGCCGTCAGCTGCAGCGTGTACTGCATTCCCTTCCACAAATACGGGAGCGCATTGGTGACAACCGAGAAATCCAGGTTCATCGAGTGCGTCTCGTCGCCACCGACTTACTTGGTGCCGATCAAGCCAGGCACAGCGACGCGACGCTCGACAAAAGCCATCACGCGGTTTGCCGTCATCGCGACGACGATGTAAATCACCGTTGCTGCAGTAAATGCCTCGAAAAAATTAAACGTGTACTCGCCGATTTCGCGCGACCGAAACGTCAGCTCCGCCAGACCGATCGTCAACGCAATTGACGAGTTCTTGATCAGGTTCATCGTCTCGCTCGTCAGCGGCGGGATGATGATGCGAAATGCCATCGGAAGGAGTACGTAGCGGTAGACCTGGACTTGCGTGAGGCCCACCGCCATGCCGGCGTTGCGTTGCCCGCGCGACAGCGACTGGATGCCTGCGCGCACCTGCTCGGCAATGCGCGCCGACGTGAACAGGCCAAGACACAGGACCGCCGAGAGGAACTGCGCGTAAATCGGCTCGGTTGAAACCATCCACCCCTTTAGCGGCGGGATGAATTCCGGGATCACGAAGTACCAAAGAAACATCTGCACCAGCAGCGGGATATTGCGAAAGAGCTCAACCCACGCGTTGCCAAGACGGACCAGCCACTTGTTGTCAGTGGTGCGCACTGTTCCGATGATCGTGCCAAGCACCATCGCAATGATCCATGCAGCCACCGAGATGGCGATGGTCCAGTAGAACCCGGCGAGAATCCATTCCCAGTAGGCGCCATCGCCGTCCGGCGTCTGCTGAAAGAACACTCCCCAGTTCCAGTTGTAGTTCATTGACGCACCCGCCCCCCCGGGGTCGAAGCTTGCCCCAAAAACCGAGCCTTTGGAACTTCTAAACGATTCCTGCTTCGCAATACGGTTCGCCGCGCACAACCCGGTCATATCCAAGCCGCGTCAGGTCGAGCGTCGTCAGTGCACCATGCACTATGAGTTCGGCAATAGCGCGGCCGGCGGCCGGCGCGTGCATCATGCCGTGCCCCGAGAAACCCGACAGCACATAAAAATTTTCCAGCTGTCCTTTCCAGTTGCCGATGATTGGATTGCCGTCCAGCTCGCATTGCTCGTACAACCCCGACCATGTGCGATGGCACCTGGCGGCCTCCAATGGCGGGAACCGGTGGGCGGCGGCTGGCCATACGACACGCCCGAAGTAGTCGTGGTCCACGTCGAAGTTAAACCCGCGTGGTTCGTCGCTGTTGACGAGCCCGCCGGAAAATCCAACACCCTCCGAACGAAACGCAAGGCGGTCCATGTCCTTTACATAGGGCAGTCGCTCGATAGGATTGCCTGCCGTAAAGTAGTGCTCAAAACGGCGCAGCGGTGAGACCGGAAGCGGCATATCGACCATGGCGCAAAGTTGCGTTGCCCAAGCGCCGGCAGCATTGACGAACGCGTCTGCACTGATTCGCCGGCCCGACTCGAGTTGCGCTTCCCGAACCGCACGGCCCGAATACGAAAGACCCATCACGCGGTCTGCGATGTAATCCACACCGAGGCTGATTGCTTTCCGCCGAAGCCCCTGCAACAGACCGTGGGGGTCGCACCAACCATCGCGAAGCGAGTGAACGCCGCCGCCCAGGTCATCTACGAACATCGAAGGAAATCGATCCCTCAGCTGTGCCGGGCTCAGTAGCTCCACTTCGCAATTGTGTTGCTGCTGCCGTTCAAAATTCGACTCGAGCAACGCCATTCCATGCGGCGGCACTATGAAAAGGTATCCGCCCTCGACCCAGTCAACCGGTGCAGCGCGATCGCCCACCGCCATTTTTTGCGGAAACTGCTGAATGAAGCTGCGACCGAACTTGGACATCTCGATGTTCTCGGGGCACGAGAACAACACGCGCACACCGCCGGAAGCGCGTAACGTGGAACAGAACTCGTAGGTCGGGTCAGGCTCGACGACGCAGACTGATGCTGACGGGGCAAGCGTTTTCAGAAAATAAGCGGCGCTCGAACCCATCACCGCCCCGCCCAGGATCGCAATGTCGTAACGCACGGCCAAGTGTAGAAGTCCCAAAAAAAACGCCGGCGTTTGCCGGCGTTTTAAATCTGTTGAAACTCGAGTGGTTACTGCACGCCCTTGTCATTTGGATTCTTGAACGCTTCCATGATGGCTGGCGTTTGCGCGAAGTTCATGTTGATGTTTCTCGGTGGAATCGCGCTGGTAAACCACTTGGCGTAGATCTTGTTGATCTCGCCCGACTTGTACACCGCTGTGACCGCGCGATCGACCAGCGCTTTGAATTGCGGGTCTTCACGGCGCAGCATCATTCCGTATGGCTCAGTGCGAAGCGTCTCGCTAAGGATGGTGTATGCACCGGGGTTCTGCTGGTTTGCAATCTGACCGGCAAGCAGCACGTCGTCCATGATGAAGGCCTGGGCGCGATCGGTTGCAACTAACTGCATCGCCTCAGCGTGGTCCTTAGCCTGCAGCTCCTTGAAATCGATGCCCTTTGCCTTCTCGTAGCCACGCAAAAGAGGAATCGAAGTGGTACCCGAGGTTGACGCGACCGTCTTTCCGTTCAGATCAGCAAACGTCTTGATGCCCGAGTCCTTTTTGACTGCTGCTGACACATTGATCACAAAGTACGTCGGCCCAAAGGCGACTTGCTTCTGGCGATCGACCGAGTTGGTGGTCGACCCACACTCCAGATCGATCGTGCCATTTTGCAACAACGGAATGCGATTGGCCGAGGTCACCGGCTGATACGCCACCTTGAGGGCGGGCATTTTCAACTCTGCCTTGACAGCGTCGACCACTTTGCCGCACAGCTCCATCGAGTAGCCGACTGGCTGCTGCTTGTCGTCCAGATATGAGAACGGTATCGATGATTCCCGATGGCCGATCGTGATTGAACCTGTGTCCTTGATTTTTTTCAGCGTGCCGGTCAGTTCCTGCGCGTTTGCGCCCAGACTTACAGAACTCACCAGACCTGCGCCGGCTAGGGTTGCCAGGATGCGGGAAAGCGTCATCTTTGTTCTCCTCGAAAGAATCGAAATCAGTCTAACAAACGACGACTAGGGCGCACCGTTGACGTGGCCGAGGGTTAACACGGTAAGTGACAGCGTTGTTTGCCCGGGCTAAACCGACGCCTGTGCTCGTCGATAAGCGTTGCAACTATGCAGCGGCAAGCGTTGCTTCTACCTTGGCTTGCTCGCGGCTCTGAATCTCCCACATCGCCGTGTAAGCCCCGCCGCGCGCGAGCAGCTCATCATGCGTCCCGCGTTCGACAATACGGCCCTGATCCATCACCAGAATTTGATCGGCCCGCACGATCGTCGATAGCCGGTGCGCGATCACCAGTGTTGTGCGACTTTCAGATATGCCGTCCAACTCCTGCTGGATCACGCGCTCGGTTCTTGAGTCAAGTGCGGACGTGGCCTCGTCAAAAACAAGGATCGCCGGACTTTTCAGCAGGGTCCGTGCAATTGCGACGCGCTGCTTTTCGCCCCCCGATAGTTTGAGACCGCGCTCACCGACGCGTGTCTCGTAACCGTCCGGAAGTGACCCAATGAAGTCATCAATATGGGCAGCACGGGCTGCCTGAGCAACGTCTTCGCGCGCAGCACCAGGTTTTCCGTACGCGATGTTGTATTCGATCGTGTCATTGAACAACACCGTGTCCTGCGGAACGATGCCGATGGCTCCGCGCAGGCTTTCCTGTTTCAGTGCGCGCACGTCCTGGCCGTCGATCAGGATGCGGCCCGCATCGACATCGTAAAAACGGAAGAGCAGCCGCGCCAGCGTCGACTTGCCCGAACCGGTCGCGCCGACCACTGCCGTGGTGGAGCCGCCCGCGATGGTAAGGCTCACGTCATGCAGAACCTGGCGACGCACGTCATAAGAAAAATCGACGTGCTCGAAACGTACTTCGGCCGTACGCAACGCGAGCGGCTGTGCGTCAGGGGCGTCAGCTATCTCACGGTTCTGTTCGAGCAGCATGAACATGCGATCCATGTCGGCAAGGCTTTGCTTGATTTCACGATAGATCACGCCTAGAAAATTCATCGGGATGTACAGCTGGATCATGAAGGCGTTGACCAGCACCAGATCGCCGATCGTCATCCGGCCTTCGACAACGCCCAGTGCGGCGCGCCACAGGATCAGCGTCAACGCCACGGCAATCAGCGCCTGCTGACCCGCGTTCAGAACGTTTAGCGACTGCTGGGAGAGCACGGCGGTGCGCTGAGAATCGGACAGCGTTTCGTCGTAGCGCCTTGCTTCGTAGTCTTCGTTGCCAAAATATTTGACGGTCTCGAAGTTAAGCAGCGAGTCGACCGCCCGCGACTGCGCCTTGCTTTCGAACTCGTTCCAGCGCCGCCTTAGCGCCGTGCGCCAGTTGGTCACCGAGACGGTGAACGTGATGTAGACCGTCAGGCTGACACCCACAATCGCAGCAAACCAGATCTCGTAATTCCAGAGCAGGTAGCCAAACACCAGCGCGATCTCGATCAGCGTGGGGAGGATCGAATACAGCGTGAAACTGATCAACGAAGAAATTCCGCGAATACCCTGGTCGATCTCGCGCGTCACGGCACCGGTACGACGTTCCAGGTGATAGCGCAACGACAACGAGTGCAGATGGCGAAACGTTTTCAGAGCCAGCGTGCGCGTTGCAGCCTGCGTGACCTTCACGAAGAAGAATTCGCGCAACTCGGTAAACAGCGATGTCGAAAGCCGCAAGACACCGTAGCCCACGATCAGCGCCATCGGCACCAACAAAACAGCGCTGACTGACTGCGCGGCCGGCGACAGGCCATCGACAATGTTCTTCAGCAGGATGGGCACCGAGACGGTCGCGAGTTTCGCCGCGACCAGGCAGGCGAGCGCAAAGAGCACGCGGCCCTTGTAAGCCCATAGGTACGGCAGCAGGGTTCTAAGCGCTTTCCAATCGTTGCGATCAGTGCGCTCGGGCGGCAGCGCCTCTCGAGGCGGGGACCAGCGCATGGTTAAACGGTTACGCTTCGCATCGATCCATTATCCGGTAGCCATGTCCGAGTCCGATCAGCTCCCCACCGACCGTGTCGCAATGCTGCGCATGATGCCGATGCCGGCCGATGCGAACGTGCACGGCGACGTGTTTGGCGGCTGGATCATGTCGTATGTCGACGTAGCCGGCGCAATCCCCGCCGCGCGCCGCGCCGGGGGACGCGTCGCAACGGTGGCTGTTACATCGTTTGTTTTCAAGCACGCCGTTTTCGTCGGTGATCTTGTCAGCTTTTATGCCGATATCGTGAAACTGGGCACCACTTCGATCACGGTCGACGTCGAGGTTTACGTCGAGCGGAACCGTTTGCAGAAAGAAGTCGTCAAGGTAACCGAGGCAACACTGGTGTATGTGGCGACCGACGACAACCGAAAGCCGCGCGCATTGCCTCCGACGGGGCGGCCAGGTTGACCTGCGATCAGGAACCTACCAGCGCGGCTGCCGCGTTGCCGGCAAGGTAACCACCGACCACCGCCGTCAATAGGCCATTGCCTTCGAGATAACCTCCCGCGGCGTCGCCTGATACTCCGCGTGCAGCTCCACCGGCCGCAAACAGGTTGGAAAAAAGCGTTCCATCTTCCCGCAGCACGCGACCTGAAATGTCAACGGCCAGGCCGCCTTCGGTTCCAAGCAGCGCTGCGGTCACTGGCACACCGTAATACGGGCCGAGCAGCATCTGCGTTGCGCGAAACTCTCGCCCGAACTCATCGGCCGCATCCTCGAAGGCAAGCGCATTGACCAGCCCGATGGTGGCTTCCAGACCTTCGCGATTGATGCCGAGCTGATCGGCCAGGTCGCGCAGTGACGCACCACGCTTGACGATGCGCGAGGTCACCGCGGTCGCATAGTTTGGCATCGTCAATCCGATCTCGTGCACCCTCTCGTCATAAATCATGTACGCCAGCGAGTCGGGCTGGGCAAGCACGAACAACGCCGACTCGGAATACCCCTCGTGCTCGTTGATAAAGCGCTCGCCGTCGCGGTTGACCTGCACGGCGCCTTCGGTCATCAGCGACCACGGCAGCGGCAAACGATGCGCAAGCACGACCGCGCCGTGCGCGAGAAAGCCGTCGATGTCCGCGAGCTTCGCACCGAGCTCGGTGCCCCACGCGAGCGCGTCACCCTGGCTTCCATCGTGGCCGGCAAACGGCAGCGCGCGGACATCGGGCAAATGCCGCGCTATCAGCTCGGCGTTGCCGGCAAATCCGTTACACGCGAGTATCAGTGCTTCGCAACCCACCGCTTCGACACTGCCATCGCGCCTGTAGCGAACCCCAAGAACTTTCTTTGAATTGTCGACAACCAGATCGACCACTTCGGCACTTGTTCGCATTCGCACGCCTTGCGCGCCCAGCGCCGAATACATCGCCGACAGCAGCGTCGCACCTCCGCGATCAGCCAACGCATGCATGCGCGGCAGCGAGTGGCCCGGCGCAATGCCCTCGACCAGATCAAACCGAATCTTGTGCTGCTTATGCAGCCAATCGAGTGCGGGCGCAGATGCCGCCGTGAGCGCCTCGACACGCGCCGCATCGGCCGAATCATTTGCCTTTGCCTGAATGTCGCCGGCAAATTTTTGCGGCGAGTCGGCTATGCCTCGCGCGATTTGTTCTTCGGTCCCGGCCGCGGGCACCATGCCCGACGAACACGCTGTTGCACCTCCGGGCGCAGCATCGCGATCCAGCAACAGCACGCTAGCGCCGGCGCTGCGCGCAGCCAGTGCCGCTGTCACACCTGCGCCGCCGGCACCGATCACAACCACCGAAACGGTGGAAGCGAAGCGTGCGTTGGGGTCAACCAGGATAGGCATTGATCAAGCGCTCGCCTGCAGAAGTCGCTGCTCCAGCCAGTATGCCGCGGCCATCAAGCGAACATCATCGCCCGGGCGACCCACCAGCTGAACACCGAGCGGAAGATCGGATGCGCTGTGCGTTATCGAACGCGGCAGCGGAATGTTGATCTGCGGACCCCCGAGGAGATGCCAGGGGCGATTGAACGTCGGATCCCCGGTGCTTTCCAGCCCATGCGGCGCCGCACCGGGCGCGCTCGGGGCGAGGAGCACATCGGCGCCTCCGAACAGCTGATCGATAGTGCCTGCGCATGCACGGCCACATTGCAATGCGCTGACATAGCGGGCTGCGCTGATCGCACGGCCTTCGTCGATCAGCGCAGCCAGCGGGGCCGAAAGACGCTCGCGGGCGCTGTCGGATTCATCCGTAAAGGCACGTGCCGTCTCGAACACCTGCACAGTGCGCTGTGCGTCGACAAGCGTGGCAAACAGGTCGGACCAGACGGCCTGTCTCACAGATGCTCCATGGTCCGAGCACAGACGTACGACGCGGCTAAACGCTTCGGACATTGACGCTGTCAACTGCGCGGCCCACGGTGTATCGGTCCATGCAATCGAAGGTGCCGCACTTTTAGTAACCATGCCCTGAGAAGCGCGCATCGAAAGTACATCAGCCAGTAGAGCAGCGTCTTCAACCGTACTCGCAAAGCAGCCGACCACATCGAGCGTATCGGAGACCTGCAGAACACCCGCGCGCGGAATTGCGCCACGCGTCGGAACAAATCCAACGACACCACAAAACGCCGCTGGGCGAATCACTGAACCTGCGGTTTGAGTTCCAAGTGCAAACGGTGCCATGCGTGCCGCAACTGCCGCAGCCGACCCGCTCGACGAGCCACCGGGCGTATGCGCGGGTGCGTGCGGGTTGCGCGTAGCCCCTGGGGTGAAATTCGCCATCTCTGCCGTTACTGTCTTGCCGAATACGTAGCCGCCTGCTGCGCGCGCCGTGGCAACGCAAGCTGCATCAGCTTGCGGAAGACGACCTGCGAAGATCGGCGAGCCGCACTCAGTGGGGATGCCCGCCGTGTCGATTACGTCTTTGACCGCGATGGGCAGTCCAGCCAGCAGCCCCAGCCCGCCAGCGCGATCGAATTCGCGAGCGATGTTCAGCGCTCGCTCTGGGTCAATCCAAGCGAATGCACGGACCTCGGCCTCACGTTGCTCCACGGCATCGAGGAACGAATGGGTGACGGCTTCGCACGTAACCTCGCGCGCGCTCAGCATGCGGGCAAGCTTGACAGCCGGCAGTCGGTTCAGTGGAAGCTGCATTGCTGATTTGATTATCGATGTAGGCGCGACAACAACAGTGCAGCCACAGTCGCGCTAGCCTGCGACACAAAGGATAACCGCGGTCGTGCGAAAAACGCCGCGATTCAAAGCGCGCGGACCTTGCAGCGTCTACAAAAACAAGTCGGGCACCAACTGCGTGCTGCCGGGGACAACCGAATACTTGCTCAAGTCAGTAATCCCAGCACGCTGCAATACCTCATCGTCGATGAAGAAATTGCCGGTGGTCGACGCCGCTTCCGAGATCAGCACGTGGTAGGCCGCGTCTGCCATGATCTCGGGGTCGCGGCAATGTTCGGGCTTGACGCCTGGAATCATCTTCAAAGCGGCGGTGTCGATCACCGTGCGCGGCCACAGCGCATTGACCGCAATGCCGTACGACCGGAACTCAGCAGCATGGCCGATCACGCACATGCTCATGCAGTACTTGGCCATCGTGTACGCCACATGCGGCGCGAACCAGCGCGGTTCAAGATTCAGTGGCGGTGCCAGCGTCAGAACGTGCGGGTTGCGCTTGCGCTCTGCCGATACCTTCAGATAAGGCAGACACGCCTGCGTGCAAACGAACGTTCCACGGCCATTGACGCCCATCATCAAATCAAAACGCTTGATGGCGGTGGCCTCGGTCCCGGTCAGGCTGATCGCGCTCGCGTTGTTGATCAAGATATCGATACCGCCGAAGGTCTCCGCCGTTTGCCGCACGGCGGCTAGTACTTGTTCCTCGTTACGAATGTCACACGCGAGCGCCAGGGCCTTGCCGCCAGCCTGTTCTATCTCAGCGGCGGCGGTGTGAATGGTGCCGGGCAGTTTCGGATTGGCTTCCACCGTCTTCGCGGCGATCGCGACATTGGCGCCGTCACGCGCGGCGCGTCGGGCAATCGCCAACCCAATGCCGCGCGATCCGCCGGAAACAAAAATCGTCTTGCCGCTCAAGTTCATCATTGCTCCCTGGGCCAGAGAATCATCTGCGTACAACGAAAAAGTGCAATCGTCTTGCTCGATTCGACATGGGTGACCGTGGCGTCCCACACCTGCGTAGTACGCCCCTGATGCGCAGCGCGGGCCTGCGCCCGCAATGTTCCGCTCAAGGCGGTCCCAAGGAAATTGGACTTCAACTCTATCGTCGTGAAGTTTGTAGCGCCATCGGGCAGATGCGCGATCGTTGCGTACCCCGCCGACGTATCTGCCAACGCAATCACCGATGCGGCATGCAGGTAGCCGTTGACCGCAAGAAACTGGGGCCGGATTGTGCAGTCCATCACGAGCCCGCCGTCCTCCACAGAAACAACCCGCACTCCATACCAGCCAGGCAGGTTATCGTCGCGAGTCCGCGCGTTAAGTTTCGCGAGCGTTATATCGGAGCGAAGCGGCACGACAACTCCATTTAACTGAAACGGGAAAAATCCGGCTTGCGCCGCTCAAAAAAAGCAGCAAAGGCCTCTTTCGCTTCGTCACTGCGCACCATCGAGCCAAACAATTTCGCCTCGTCGACAATGACCTTTTCGGTAAGCGCCTTGAACCCTGAGCGCAGCAACCGCTTGGTCGTGCGCACGGACGCGGGCGGCAGCTGATTGAACCGTTCGGCCTGCCTGATTGCAAAGTCGAGCACATCGCCGCTAGGCAAAACCCGATTGACGATCTTCATTTCAACGGCCTCGGCAGCGCTGATCGGATCAGCCAGCAGCAGCTTTTCTACGGCCTTGTGATATCCGGCGTTAAGCGGCACCAACAGGCTCGATGCAAACTCGGGACACAAGCCCAAGGTTACGAAAGGCATCGAGAACACCGAATTCTCGGCGCAATAGACAAGGTCGCAATGCATCAGCATCGTGGTGCCGATGCCAACCGCTGCGCCGTTGACCGCGGCAACCACCGGCTTCTCAGCGTACCCAAGCGCCTGCATGAACTTGAACACCGGCGCATCCATGTCGGCCGGCGGATTCTTCGCGAAATCCTCGAGGTCATTGCCGGCCGTGAAAATATCGGGTTGCCCGCTGATCAGAATGGCGCGTACCGCCGCGTCATCGTGGGCAGAACCAATTGCATCAGCCATCGATTGATACATCGCGGCGGTGATCGCGTTTTTCTTCTCGCGACGGTCGATCCCGATTCGTGCGACGCCGTTGACGATGGTGGTCGTGATGCTCATGGCGCGGTACTCACCCAGGGCCTAGCCGCGTTCCGGCGTGCTGACCTTGCGCGCGAAATCGCGCAGCGAATCAGATGCGCGCGCACGAATTTTGTTGCGCACCATCGGCGTCCAGCCAAACAGCACGCCTTTGGGGCCAAGCGCCTGCGCAGACCAGTACCAGAGGCTAAACGTATCCTGCTGACGGACGATTTTCCCAGCGACGAGCTGCATGCTGGTTTGAACACGATTCGTGACTGGCCTGCCGGTGCCTGAAAACGTGTAGCGTGCGACCCAGTTGACGCGGCAGCGCTTGGCACTGTCCTCGAGGATGTCGGCATCAACCTCAAAATCCTCAGCGCGAGACAACAGCATCTTCCACATCAACCGTGTGCCCTTCGCGTTGAGCAGCGGAAACAAAGGGTCACTGAAAGTTGCATGTTCTGCATACAGCAAACTGATGCTGTACCAATCGCGAACGCTGAAAGCGTCGTAGAACCGCTGCGCGATTCCCATCACCGGTTTATCTCAGACACACTCGAAAATCCCTGCGGCACCCATTCCGGTTCCCACGCACATCGAGACCATTCCGTATTTGAGATTATTTCGGCGTATCGCATGGACCACGGTAGCAGAGCGAATTGCACCGGTGGCCCCCAGCGGGTGGCCGAGCGCGATCGCACCGCCCATTGGATTCACTTTGGCCGGATCGAGTGCGAGATCGTTGATAACCGCCACTGCCTGCGCCGCGAACGCTTCATTCAACTCAATCCAGCCCAGATCGTCCTTGCTGATGCCTGCAAGCCTCAATGCAACAGGAATTGCCTCCTTTGGACCAATGCCCATGATTTCGGGCGGGACTCCACGGATCGCGAAGCTCACGAAGCGCACGAGCGGCGTCAGGTTGAATTGCTTGACCGCACGCCCGGAGGCAAGAATCAGCGCCCCAGCGCCATCGGACGTTTGTGAACTGTTGCCTGCGGTAACACTACCCTTCTGCGCAAAGACAGGTCGCAGCTTGGCTAGCGATTCCAGGCTCGAGTCCGCACGCGGACCCTCATCCAGATTGACAGACCGCGAACGCACGTCGACCTCCCGGGTGCCAAGATTTGGAAGTTTCTCGACGATCTCGATGGCCGTCATCTCGTCGGCGAACAGCCCCGCTTTCTGCGCCGCGATTGCCTTCTGGTGCGACGCGTAAGCGAATTCGTCCTGCATCAATCGTGTGACCTTCCACTGCTCGGCCACTCTCTCAGCGGTGAGCCCCATGCCGTAGGCGATACCGATGTTCTCGTCAGCCTCGAAAATGCGCGCATTCATCGACGGCTTGTTCCCGGTCATCGGAACCATGCTTAGCGACTCGGTGCCACCGGCAATCATCACATCGGCTTCGCCGACGCGAATGCGGTCGGCCGCCATTGCAACTGCATTGAGCCCCGACGAACAAAACCGATTGATCGTCACACCGCCCGTCGAATTCGGCAGCCCAGCCAGCAGCACGGCAATCCGCGCGACGTTGAGTCCTTGTTCGGCTTCGGGCAGCGCGCAGCCGATGATCGCGTCCTCGATCGCCTTCGGGTCCAGATTCGGCACCTGCGTCAGCGCGCTTCGAATCGCCGCGACCAGCAAATCGTCCGGCCGCGTGTTACGGAACATGCCCTTAGGCGCCTTTCCAATCGGTGTGCGCGTGGCCGCAACGATGTAGGCGTCCTGAATCTGCTTCCCACTTTGGTTCATCTCAGTTCCTTACCGGCTTGCCCGACTGCATCATTCCCATCATTCGCTCTTGCGACTTGGGATGATTCACGAGCTCGGTGAAAAATTTTCGCTCGAGGTCGAGCAACCACTGTTCGTCGGCTTGCGCTCCCGCCTCGACATCACCGCCACACATGACGTTCGCGATTCCCGCCGCGAGAAAGAAGTCGTGCTGGCTGATAAAGCCGCCATCGCGCATGTTGACGAGTTGCGTTTTGATGGTCGCAACGCCGGTCCGTCCCGCAACGGGAAACGATGGCGCGCGCAGTGGAGGGCGATAGCCCGCCGCATGCATCCCGGCAGCGGCGTGAACCGCCGTCCACAACAGTTCGTGATTGTTGAAAACGATGGTATCGGTCGGGCGCAGATACCCCATCTGCCTGGCTTCCAGCGCGGACTTGGAAACGTTGGCCATCGCGGCATTCAGAAACCAGTTTTTTAGGAACGGAAAGACGTCGGTCATGCCAGCGGCCTGCGCCGCCTGCGCAGCGCGAACCGCACCCTCCTTCAAACCGCCGGCACCGGGAATCAAGCCGACGCCGACTTCGACCAGGCCGATATAACTTTCGAGCGACGCGACGGCCTTCGAGCAATGCAGTATCAATTCGCAGCCTCCGCCTAACGCCATTCCGCTCACGGCCGCGACCACCGGCACCTGCGCGTACTTGACGCGCATGAACGCGTCCTGCATCTTCTTCTCTTCTACATCGATCGCTTTCGCACCGCCCGACATGAACACCGGCATCATCGCCTGCAGATCGGCGCCAACCGAAAACGGATCTTCGGGCGACCAGATCACTAGGCCCTGATAACTCGACTCTGCGAGTTCAACTGATTTCTGCAAGCCCGCAATCACACCAGGGCCGATCGCATGAACCTTGGTCTTGATCGACAGGATCAGGACCCTGCTCAAGTCACCGTCGCGCAGCGTCCAGCAACGCACCGACTCGTCTTCGAAAACAGTGTTGCCGCCATCCGCACCCGTGGGTGCTCCTACGCCAGTAAGCGGCGCGCGGTAAATCTGCTTTGCGTAAACCGGCAACGAAGAGCGCGCGATGAACTGGCGCTGCGAAGGCGACCACGAGGCATCCGGGGTATGGACGCCGTTGGCGTCGGCCACCGGCCCTTCGAATACCCACTGCGGCAGCGGCGCGCGTGACAACGCCTCGCCAGCATCTATATCGGCCTTCACCCAGGCAGCCACCTGCTTCCAGCCCGCGGCCTGCCAGGTTTCGAACGGACCTGTCCACCACCCGAACCCCCAACGCAACGCGAAGTCGACGTCACGCGCGGTATCTGCGATCGCTTCCAGGTGCACGGCGATGTAGTGAAATGCGTCGCGAAAAATTGCCCACAAAAATTTGGCCTGCGGATGATCCGATTCGCGCAATAGCTTCAGTCGCTCGGCCGGATCCTTTTTCTTCAGGATGCGGCCCACCAGGTCATCGGCCTTGCCAGCGCTTTCGACGTAGTCGTTGGCCTTCGGGTCGAGAACCTTGATCACCTTGCCATCTTTTTTGTAAAACCCAGCGCCTGACTTCTGACCGAGCGCACCTTTATCAACCAACGCCTTCAACACGGGCGGTGTTGCAAAGTGCTCGGCAAACGGATCGATCGACGCGGGCAGCGTGTCCTGCATCGTCTTGACCACATGCGCCATCGTGTCGAGGCCAACCACGTCAGCGGTGCGGAACGTCGCGCTCTTAGCGCGGCCCAAACGCACACCGGTCAGGTCATCAACCACGTCATACGAAATCCCGTACTTCTCGGCTTCCTTGATCGTGGCCAGCATGCCGAAAATGCCCACACGGTTGGCAATGAAATTCGGCGTGTCCTTCGCGCGCACTACGCCCTTGCCAAGCGCCGAGGTCAGGAAAGTCTCGAGGTTATCGATGATCTCGGGGCGCGTCGCTGATGTTGGAACCAACTCGACCAGATGCATGTAACGCGGCGGATTGAAAAAATGAACGCCGCAGAATCGCTGCTTGAGCTGATTTTCCAACCCCTCCGCCAGCTGCGCGATCGGCAAACCCGACGTGTTCGACGCGAAAATTGCGTCGGGTCCGATAAAAGGTGCCACCTTCCGATACAGGTCGTGCTTCTAGTTCATCCGCTCGGCGATTGCTTCGATGACGACGTCGCACCCGCGCAGCAACTCCAGGTTCTCCTCGTAGTTCGCGGGCTGAATGTGGATCGCGTCG
>Ga0136634_10000454_pt1 | contig 18468 bp, 19 predicted proteins | sample AntDrymUQ8332106_2_FD_104654 | JGI IMG/M metagenome (GOLD analysis project Ga0136634, IMG submission 104654) | Polar desert sand microbial communities from Dry Valleys, Antarctica - metaG UQ833 (21.06) | ecosystem: Environmental > Terrestrial > Soil > Desert | place: Antarctica: Dry Valley... | reverse complement strand
GGCGGGGATGATCCTGGTGTGACCGACAGCCCGCTGACCGCCGCGCACACCGCCATGGCGGCAGGGCTGGACGCGCTGTCCGCGGCCGCGGGCCCGGGGGCCTCCGACGCGGAGCTGCTGTCGGCGTTGACAATCTGCGAGGGCATCACCCGCCGCGTCGACCGCCTCGCGGTCGGGGTGATCGCGGACCTGGACCGGCGCGGAGCGTTCCTCGAACGGGGCTACCGCAACCCGACCGCAGCGATCGCCGACCTGCTCGGGTGGGACCGGTTCGAGGCCCGACGCCGGGTCGTGGCCGCCGAGCAGGTGTGCGCGCGGGTCGGGCTCGACGGACAGGTGCTGCCGGCGCGGCTGCCGGCCACCGCGCAGGTCTTCGCCGCCGGGCAGGTCGGGTTGCGGCATGTGGAGACGATCGCGAGGGTCCTGGCCTCCGACGCCGCGGGGCGCCTGTCGCCGTCGGTGTGGGCCGGCGCGGAGGCCGAGCTGGCCGACAAGGCCACTGTCTACGCCCCCGGAGAGCTGTCCGCGTACGGGACGCGGCTGGTGGAGGTCCTCGACCAGGACGGACCCGCCCCCGACGACCGCCCCCCAGCCCCAGTCAACGAGCTGACCCTGTCTCGGAACCGGGACGGTTCGGGTGGGCGGATCAGCGGGCGGTTCGACGACGCGGCCCTGTACGACGCGATCGCCACCGCCGTGGACGCCGGAGCGAAACCGCTGACCGGGGAGGATGACCGGAGCACGCCGCAGCGCCAAGCGCAGGCGTTGGCCGAGATCTGCGGCTACGTCCTCGACCACGCCGACCTCCCCGACACGGGCGGGTCCCGCCCCCACCTCAACGTGCTCCTCTCCTGGGAGGACCTGCAGACCCAGGCGCGGGCGGCGATGCTGGACTTCGGCGGCACCCTCGCCCCGGAGACGTTGCGGATGCTGGCCTGTGACGCCGCGGTCATCCCCATCGTCATGAACGGGGCCGGGCAGCCGTTGGATGTCGGGCGGAGCAAGCGCACCATCCCCGACGGGCTCCGCCGCGCGGTGGCCGCCCGTGATCGGGGCTGCGCGTTCCCCGGGTGCGGGCGGACGGTGTCGTGGTGCGAGGTCCACCACATCCGGGCCTGGCAGGACGGCGGCCCGACCTGTCTGACCAACTGCGTCATGCTCTGCACCACCCACCACCGGCTGCTGCACCACCCCGGATGGTGCGTCCAGATCCACGACGGGCTACCCGAGTTCCTCCCACCGTGCTGGATCGACCCCGACCGGGTCCCGCGACGCAAACCCCTCGCACACCTGATCAACGGACCCTGAACCCGACCACCGCTCACACGGGCGGCTGCACCCCGCACCACGTGCAGCCGCCCACGTGAGGCACCCAGAGCCTGGTGGTGAACCACCCGGGACTGTGGGGGCGCGGGTAACGATCTGGTCACGTCGGCGTATAGAGGCACCGGTGCTGGAGCCGACATCTCGATGATCGATGTGTCATCGCCGTCTGGTCGGCGTCCCGTCACCCGTGTGCTCGCTCACGGCAGATGCTCATGCGCTGAGGGGCCGAGGCGAGCCGCGAGGCGAGAGCATCGAGACGGCATCCGGCCCGGAATGCGTCCGCAGCACCGCGAGCTGTCCTGCCGTCGTCGGCTGCTGACTGGAGGCGAGCCACTGCCGGGTGGAGTCGTACGCGCGTCTGATCAGCTCGTCGGCGTTGCTGAAGTCGGCGGGTGAGATCCGCTCCGCACACAATGGCGGGGCCACCCGCAGGTCCACCACGTTCTGATAGTGCTCGACATCGACGGCCAATCGCTGGTTGAGCGCGAGGGTCAGCCCGTACAAGGCCATACCGAGCACGGTGGCGGGCACCTTGGGCAAGGCGCAGGAGTACCCGGTCGGCAACACCCAGACCGTGTCAGCGCCGAGCGCGACCGCGTGCGAGATCGGCGTGTTGTTCACGAGACCGCCGTCTATGAACTCGCGCCCGCCGACCCGCACTGGGGGGAAGACCCCCGGAACCGCGGTGCTCGCGAGGATCGCACGGACGGCGTCACCCTCGCACAGCCGCACGTCCCGGCCGGAGAGGACGTCGGTGGCGACGACCGCGAGCGGGATCGGGGCGTCCTCGAGGCGACCAAACCGCAGGTTCTCCGTCAGAAGCTTGCGCAGGCCGCTGTAGGGAACGAGGTACCGGCGCCGCCCGAGCAGGCCCAGCAGACCGGTCATCGGGCGCGCGGGGAACACCGTCGTGCGGGACAGCCCGCGCCAGACCGCGGCGAGCGCCCGGACCCCGGCATCGTCGGACCAGCCCGCCAACCAGGCGCCGTTCATCGCGCCGGCCGAGCAGCCGACGATGAGATCGGGCCTGATCCCCGCCTCGGTCAGCGCCACGAGCCCGCCGACCTGGGCCGCGCCGAGACTTCCCCCACCGGAGAGCACGAATGCCGTGGTCACCGCGTCCACCCCCTTCCGGCGAGCCCGACACCGGCGGGCGACGTCCGGTATCTCGATAACCCGCGGCGGCACCGGAAAATTCCGGGGCCGGGACGGTAATACCTGATCTCGTAGCGATCAGCAGTGGTGGTCGGCGGGGGTGGTGGCGGCATGGGCTCGGAGGCCTCTCGTGAACGGTCCAGGGACCAGGTTCCGGGCCTGCTCGGCGACATGATCGACACGGCGTTGCTCCTGGTCAGCGGGCTCCCGCTGAGTCCTTCCAGCCAGCAGACCGCATCCCTGTCAACTAGACTAATTTTGATCATGCGACGGAGGTGTCTTGTCTCGGGTTCCGTCGGACTGAGCGACAATGGGAGGCACCGTGACCACCACGAGTCCGAGCGAACTAGGCCCGCCGGGTGTCGGACCGTCAGCAGATGTCGAAGTCTTTTTTCCCGATCTCGACGGGGATCTGCGGCTTGACCAGGACGAGGAGTGGTGCGAGGCGCTGATCGATGGGCAGCGCACCCGCATCCGGTTTCACGACTACCACCTGCTCTACGACATCCCCGGAATGTACGAGCGGATCTTCTACGACATGCTCCGCTGCACGTCCCCCAGCGTCGTCAGCAACCTGATCGCTCGGGTGCTGACCGAGCAGGAGATGGATCCGGCGCAGCTGCGGGTGCTCGATGTCGGTGCCGGCAACGGCATGGTGGGTGAGAAGGTCCGGGCGCTGGGCGCCGGCGCGATCCACGGCATCGACATCATCAAGGAAGCAGCGGCTGCCGCCCGCCGCGACCGTCCCGAGGCCTACGACGACTACCTGGTCGCCGACCTCACCGACCTCACACCCGAGCAACGTGACGCGCTGCTCGCCGCCGACCTCAACACCATGACGACGGTGGCCGCACTGGGGTTCGGTGACATACCGCCAGCGGCTTTCACGGGCGCTTTCAACCTCATCAGCACCCCGGGCCTGCTGGCCTTCACCATCAAGGAGGACTTCGTCAGCGCCGACGACCCGAGCGGCTTCAGCCAACTGATCCAGCGGATGTTCGCCGAGAAGGTGATCGTCCCCCTGGCCGAGGAGCACTACCAGCACCGGCTGTCGATCCGCGGGGAGCCGCTGTACTACGTCGCCTTCGTCGCACGGAAGCTGCGCGACCTCCCGCTCGACTGGCTCGGCTGACCGCGGCCGGCGCCAGCTCACAGCCTGCGGCCGTACTCGAGGTTGTGCCGGCGAAGAGTCGGTTCAGAGCCGAAGTAGACATGGCGGGACATGTCCTCGGAGTAACGGCTGGCCGGGGGCCGACGGCCCAGCGCCTCGGCCATGCTGCGCACGTGATGCGGCGCAGCGCCGCAGCACAGCCCGAGGTACTGCACTCCCGCCTCGTGGGCCTGCCGGGTGAAGTCGGCGATCTCGTACCGGTTGCAGGTGAACGGGTCCAGGCCGGTCGGGAAGGGTCGCCCAGCGGGGAAGTCTGAGTAGCCGGGGTCGACGAGCGCCTGGAAGTGCGGATGTTCGGCATCGGTCCGGTAGGGCACGGGAAGGGCGGCGACCGGCACCTGCACGGCGTTGACCAGGTCCTCGAGCAGAGGCAGCATCGTGGCAGGACCCCAGGCGCAGTTGAGCCCGACCACGTCGGCGCCGGCGTCGGCCAGCCGTTGCATGGCCTCGGGCAGCCCGATGCCCTCTCGGGTCTCGGGGACACCGTGCAGGTTGAGCGTGATCACGGCCGGCAGCGCCGCCGAGCGGATGACGTCGAGCGCAATCAGTGCCTCGTCGAGGTAGCGGAACGTCTCGCCGACGACGAAGTCGACTCCCGTGTCGGCGGCCCACTCCACCTGCTCCTCGAACATCCCCCGCACCAGCGCGTGTGTCGTGGAATCCGCCGGGTCGAAGACGTTGGTGTTGCAGATGTCACCGGCCAGCAGCGTTCCCGTGTCGACCGCCACCTTGCGGGCCAGCTCCAGGGCGTAACGATTCAGCGACTCGGACTGGTCGTCCTTCCCGACCATCCGAAGCTTCTCACGATGCGCGTAGTAGGTGAACGCCTGAACGACGTCGGACCCGGCGTGGACGAACTCCTCGTGCAGCGCGGTCACCCGGTCGGGATGGGCGAGCACGACCTCCGGCACGAACGCGCCGGCCTGCAGGTAGCCGCGCCGCTCGAGCTCGAACACGTAACCTTCGGCGCAGATCACCGGCCCTGCGGCGAGTCGCTCCAGCAGGCCAGGTCGGTGATCATAGAGTGTCGAGGACAGGGTCATGACGGCTCCTCTGCTCGGCCTAGCGGTGTTGCCGCAGCGGCAATGCCGTTTCCACTAGCTACAGGGACTCTAACATGACAGGAGAACTCATCACCGGACGTCCGATCGCCGCAGTGGAGCGCGCGGTGGCCGTGCTCACGGTCCTCGCCGAGACGCCCAGTGACCTCGGGACCAACGAGATCGCCCGCCGCACGGGCATCAACGCCAGCACCATCTCGCGGCTGCTGGCGACCCTCGCCCACGACGGACTGGTCCATCAGGTATCCAGCAGCGGGCGCTACCGGCTGGGGCTGCGGCTCATCCAGTTCGGCAACGCCGCGCTCGCCAGGATCGACCTCCGCGAGATCGCCCGCCCGCACCTGACCGCCCTGATGGAGGCCACTGGCGAGACGGCGACGCTCTCGGTAGCCGCTGGAGACACCACCATGACCGTCGACTTCGCGCAGAGCCCGTCATCGGTCCGCAGCGTCGCGGAGATCGGCAGGCCGAGCGCCCCGCACGCCACGGCGACCGGGAAGGTGTTCCTCGCCCACGCCGGCACCGTGGCGGACGGCCCGCTGCACGCCTACACCGCGCACACCATCACCGACCGCACGGCACTGGAGCGGGAGATCGCCGAAGTCCGGGCGCAGAGGTGGGCACAGGCGTGCGGGGAGCGCGAAGGTGACCTCCACGGGGTCGCGGTGCCGATCCTCGACTCCCGGGGCCGGCTGGTGGCTGTGCTCGGCGTGCAGGGACCGGCCGGACGCTTCGACAGCGCGGCGATGAGCAGTGCCGTTGACCGCCTGCAGGAACGCGCCGCCACGCTGTCGGCCGTCGTGAACTGAGTCCACCGCCGGACCGCCGGCGAGACGTCTCAACTAGGTTGCCGCTTGGGCGGCTGTCTTGTGACGGCGGCGAAGCCCATGCCAGAGTCACCCGAACAGGTAGCCCGAGCACGCAGTAGACGATCACGGAGGTGGTTGTGTATCGTTCCCGCGCCCGACCCACGATGGCAGCATGAACTTCGCCGACTACCTCGCCTCCCGCTGGGATCACCTCCTTGAGCTCGGCATCGAGCACGCGGTCGTGACCGGCGTCGCAGTCCTCATTGCTACTGTGATCGGGATGGGGATCGGCATGGCGACCTACCGCCGGGAGCGGTCCCGCCAGTTCGCCATCTCCGTGGTCTCGGTCTTCCTGACCATCCCGTCGCTCGCGCTGTTCGGCCTGTTCATCAGCGTGCTCGGCCTCGGCACCACACCGGTGGTCATCGCCCTGGTGATGTACTCGTTGCTGCCGATCGTCGCGAACACGATCGTCGGGCTGCGCGAGGTGGACCCCGCGATCGTCGAGTCCGCCCAGGGCATGGGCATGAACCGCTGGCAGCTGCTGCTGCGCATCGAGCTGCCACTGGCCTGGCCGGTGATACTGACCGGGATGCGGGTCTCGACGCTGATCGCCCTGGGTATCGTCGCGCTCGGTGCCTACATCCTCGGCCCGGGCCTCGGCAACGACATCTTCGACGGACTGGGCCGGATCGACAGCCCGAACGCGCTCAACTTCGTCCTCGGCGGGACGCTTGGTGTGATCGTTCTCGCGGTGCTGTTCGACCTGCTGTACGTGCTCCTCAACCGGCTGACGACATCACGGGGGATCCAATGAACATCGGGGAGGGTGGTCGGACCAAGATCCGCCTCGAGAAGCTGACCAAGCGCTTCCCCGGGCAGACGCAGCCCGCGGTCGAGGAGCTCTCCCTGGAGATCCCCGAAGGCGAGATCGTGATCTTCGTCGGCCCGTCGGGCTGCGGAAAGACCACGACCATGAAACTGATCAACCGACTGATCGAGCCGAGCTCCGGGCGGATCTTCCTCGACGACGAGGACGTGACCACGGTCCACCCCGACCAGCTACGGCGCCGCATCGGCTACGTCATCCAGCAGATCGGCCTGTTCCCGCACATGACCATCGCGGAGAACATCGCCACCGTTCCCAAACTCCTGAACTGGGACAAGGCACGCATCACGCGGCGGGTGGACGAGCTCATCGAGACCGTCGGAATGGACCCCGACGCCTACCGCAACCGCTACCCCAAGCAGCTCTCCGGCGGCCAGCGCCAGCGGATCGGCGTCGCCCGCGCCATGAGCGCCGACCCCGACGTCATGCTGATGGACGAGCCGTTCGGCGCGATCGACCCGATCACCCGCGACCGGCTGCAGAACGAGTTCCTCCGGTTGCAGGCCGAGATCAAGAAGACCATCGTGTTCGTCACCCACGACATCGACGAGGCGATCAAGATGGGCGACCGGATCGCGATCCTGCGCGAGCGCTCGAGCATCGCCCAGTACGACACCCCGGAACGCATCCTGGTGAACCCGGCCGACGAGTTCGTCGCGGACTTCATCGGTCGCGGGGCAGCACTCAAGCGGCTGAGCCTGAGCCGGGTGCGCGACATCGAGCTCAGCGGTTGGCCCACGGTGGCCGACGGCACCGACCCGGCCGAGGTTCGCCGCATGCTGCAGGCAGGTGACACGGGCCACCTGCTGGTCCTCGACGACCAGCGGCGACCCCGCAGCTGGATCAGCTCCGAGCACCTGCAGCAAACCGGGCACCGCCGGCTTTCCGAGGTCGGGCTACCGCCCGCGACCGTCGAGCCGAGGGCCACGCTCAGCGACACCCTCAACGAGATGCTGACCGCCCGCTACAGCATCGCTGTCGTGGTCGACGAGACCGGCGCGTACTCCGGTGTGGTCGACATCGACACGATCAACGAGGCCATCCGCGGCATGCGGACGGCTGAACGCAACCGCCTGCGCGGCGGGGTCGAGACCGAGGACGAGGCGGAGGTGCCGTCAGCACCATGACCGCCACCGTCTCCGCAGAGCTCGGCACCCCCGCATGGAGCCGCAGACTCACCGGCTACCTCGTGACGCCGGCGGTCCTCGTCGCGGTGCTGCTCGCCCTCTACCTGTACGTGCGCAGCCAGACCCTGGACAGCATCGAGGAGCGCCGCATCAACGTCGCGTTCATCGGCCAGGCGACGGTCGAGCACATCAGGCTGACCGTGGTCTCGACCGCGCTCGTCCTGCTCGTCGCCATCCCGGTCGGGATCCTGCTGACCCGGCCGTTCGCCAGCCGGATCACCGCTCCCGCCGTCGCGGTGTTCAACATCGGGCAGGCCGTGCCCTCGATCGGGCTGCTGGTGCTGTTCGCGATCGTGTGGGGTGTCGGCTTCTGGCCGGCCGTCGTCGCACTGGTCGCCTACTCCGCCCTGCCGGTGCTGCGCAACACCATGATCGGGCTGACGCAGGTGGACGCCGCGGTCATCGAGTCCGGGCGCGGGATGGGCATGAGCAAGCTCGGCGTCCTGACCCGGATCGAGCTGCCGCTGTCCGTACCGGTCATCCTCACCGGCCTGCGCACCGCGTTAGTGATCAACGTCGGCACGGCGGCGATCGGCGCGCTCACCAACGCGGGCGGCCTCGGCGGGCTCATTGTCGCCGGCCTCACGACGAACCGGCAGCTCGTGACCGTCGTCGGCAGCGTGCTGATCGCCGTGCTGGCCCTGACCGTCGACTACCTCGGCCGCGTCGCCGAGGACGTGCTGCGGCCGAACGGGCTGTAAGAACCGACCATCACCGGCGACAACCGCGCCGGTACGACGAAGGAGATGTCATGCGCCACCGAAGGACCACCCTGGCCCGGCTGCTGGCCGTGCTGGCGGCCATGGCTATGACCGCCACGGCATGCGGAGGTGGGGGCGGAGGAGGTAGCGGCGCAGGCGGCGGTTCGCTCGGTGCGATCGACCTGTCCGGGACGTCGTTCACCGTCGGCTCGAAGGAGTTCACCGAGCAGCGGATCCTGGGTCAGATCGCGCTCCAGGCCCTCGAGGCGACCGGCGCGGACGTCCAGGACCAGACCGGCATCACGGGCACCCAGAACGTGCGCGCAGCGCTGACCAGCGGCGAGATCGACATGTACTGGGAGTACACCGGCACCGGCTGGTCGAGCCATCTCCAGCGCGAGACCGCTGACGCTCCGCGGGACCCCGAGCAGCTCTACCAGGCCGTCAAGAACGACGACCTGGCGCAGAACCAGATCGTGTGGCTGGATCGCGCGCCGATGAACAACGCCTTCGCCATCGCCACCGCGTCGGGGCGAGGCCAGCAGCTGGGCGTCACCACTCTGACCGACTACGCGGCTCTGGCCAACCGGGACCCGGCGCAGGCGAGGATGTGCGCCGCCGCCGAGTTCCTCGCCCGCGACGACGGGCTCCCGGCGCTCGAGAAGGTGTACGGTTTCGACCTCTCCGGCGACACCATCGCCGAGCTGGAGCTCGCCCTGATCCCGTCCCAGGTCGCGTCGGGACAGAGCTGCGACTTCGGCGAGGTGTTCGAAACCGACGGTCGCACCCTGGCGAACAACCTGACGATCATCGAGGATGACAAGGACGCCTTCGTCGACTACAACGCGGCAATGACGGTGCGCCAGGACGTCTTCGAGAGGAACCAGCGGCTGGCCGACGTGTTCAACCCCATCGCGGCACGGCTCACCAGCGACGTCGTACGCGGGCTCAACGAGCAGGTCGAGGTCGACGGCGAGCTGAGCGAGGAGGTCGCGGAGAAGTTCCTGCGCGACAACGGGTTCATCGGCTGACAGTGACGTCCGGGCCGCTGTACGTTCCGTGTTTGGGCACCACCACGGAGGCGACATGCGCATCACCCTAGGCCAACTCGATTGCGTCCTCGGTGACGTCGACGCCAATCTGGACCGCGCCGAAAAAGCCGTGGCTGCTGCCGTACAAGAAGGTTCTGAGCTGATTGTCTTTCCAGAGCTGCACCTGACCGGCTACTCGATCGGCCAGGTCGACGCGGACCTGTCGATGCCCGCGGACGACGAGCGGCTCATCCGCCTCACCAGCCGGGCCGGTAAGGCGGGGGTGGTAGCCGGCTTCGCCGAGGACGGGCCCGGAGTGCACACCTACAACAGCGCCGCCTACTTCCAGGACGGCAAGCTGGCCCATGTGCACCGCAAGCTGTACCTGCCGACCTACACCACGTTCGAGGAACGCAAGTTCTTCAGTCCCGGCCCGTCGCTGCGCGCCTTCCCCGCCATCGACAACACGCGGATGGCGATCCTGCTGTGCAACGACGCCTGGCAGCCCCAGCTCGCGTTCCTCGCCACCCAGGACGGTGCCCGGGTGCTGATCGTGCCGACCTCCAGCGCGCAGAGCCAGTTTCCCGACAAGTACGACTCGCACACCTACTGGCGCGACATCACCCGCTTCTACGCCCGGATGTTCCAGCTGTTCGTCGTCTTCGTGAACCGGGTGGGCACCGAGGGGCACCTGCGCTTCTGGGGCGGCTCGCACGTCGTCGACCCGTGGGGGGAGACCGTCGCCGAGGCGCCGGAGGACGTCGAGCACCTGCTGACCGTCGACATCGACCTCCGCGACGTCCGCCGCCGGCGTCGCGACATCCCGCTGGTGAAGGAGGCACGGCTAGGGCTGATCAACCGCGAGGTCGAGCGCCTGCTCAACGAGGGCGGGGACCTCTAGCTCCAGGGGAACGGCGAGTGGCTGGTGGGGTGCAGCTGGCCGGTGCGGTAGCGGGCGAACCGGAACGGCTCCAGCAGCACGCTCGGCTCGTCCAGCAGCTCGCGCGCGACGAGCTCCCCGACGCCGAGCATCTTGTAGCCGTGGTTCGAGTCCGCGACGACGTAGGCGTTCTCCCGGAAGGTGTCGAAGACCGGGAAGCTGTCCGGGGTGAACGCGCCGAGCCCGCCGGAGGGCTCGCGCCGGTACCGCGACCGCCGGCCCTCGAACCGCTTGTGGCAGTGCGCCAGCGCCGAGGTCCACATGCGCACGAAGTCCTCGCCGACGGCGAACTCGGGGCTCGCCGGACCGTACGGGTCGACCGCGACGTCGCGCGCGGCCCGGTCCACCCGCACCGGCGCGGCGCCGCCCTGGACACCACCGAAGGAGAAGTCCGGCTTGTAGTAGATGCCCCACATCTCCTCGGTGACCAGGCTGCCGTCGACGTCGTCGTGCAGCGGCTGGTCGGAGTCCACGTGCAGCACCGGCGGCAGCACACCCGCGTTGTCGACGAACTCGCGGGGATCCACCTCCAGGGTGCCCTCCTGCAGCGCCCAGTAGGTCCACATCGGAAGATCGTGGTGCACGGTGCCGTCCGGTCCGGTCACCGTGATGACCTCGGGCAGGTCGAGCATGGCCCACAGGTCCCGGATCCACGGCCCGACCGCGATCACGAGCTGCTCGCACCGGATGTCACCGTGGTCGGTCTGCACCGCCGTGACCGCGCCGTCGTCGAGGGCCAGCCCGGTCACCCGCACGCCGGTCCGGATCGTGACGCCCGCCGCCTCGGCCTTGGCCGCCAGGCCCCGCAGCGACGCCACGTTGTTGGCGTAGCCGCCGCGGCGCTCGTGCAGCACGACCTCGATACCCGGCGCCTGCCAGTCGGAGAACATGCCCGTCAGATACTCCCGGCAGGCCGCCTCGCCGACCACGAGCTCGGAGTCGTAGCCGATGGCCCGCTGCTCGGCGTAGATCTGCTCGACGTCGGCCCGCATGACCTCGGGCGCGATCTGCACGTACCCGACGCCGTGGTAGGCGAAGGCCTCCGGGTCGGACTCCCACACCCCCACCGAGTGCGCCATCAGCTCCCGCATCGCCGGCTGGAAGTAGTTGTTGCGCACCACCCCGCACGCCACCCCGGACGCCCCCGCCCCTATCCCGGCTTTGTCGATCACCACAATGTCCCCGCCGTCGCCCTGGCCGGTGGCACGCAACCGGCGGGCGAGGTGCCACGCGGTGGACAGGCCGTGGATTCCGGCACCAATGATCACGTAGCGGGCGTGCTCGAACATCATGCTGATCACCTCGGCGCGTGTTGCCCTCAGAGAAATGCTGTTTCCACAGCTTCCGCCGAGCCTACGCCCACCATGCATGGCTCGTGCATCAACGCGCGGCGAGTCACACAGCCGATCTCGCGATCATGCCCTCACCTTCCCCCGACTCGGGACAACGGCAAGCGACGCGGTGAGTCGCTGCAACACATCGGGATGCCACAGCAAGCTGCTGCCGGGTCCGAACCAGTGCTCCCAGACCTCCAGCACGCGACTCTCGATCACAGGTTCGTCGAGTAGCAAGCGGACCAAGTCGGTGACCGCGGGGTCGTACTCGCCAGCGGGGGCGCAGCTGCAAAGCAGCCCCTCCGGGTCCTCGTTGGCGATCACTGTGTGTACGGCCGCCCAGCATGCAGGGGCTTCCTGCCGCAGCGGATTCCATTCATACGGATAGTTCATCGAACCCATGGTTCACGCAACCGCGGTGCTACACAATGCCAGGTCGCCAAATCGGGTGAAATCCAGCACAGCGCAGACCGGTGTCCACGACCTGCACAGCGTTCATCGTCCGGCCCATGGTGCAGAAAACAGCGGCGCGCCAGGGCGTAGACCTGCACGAATACGGCGGCTATCCAGTCCGGCGAGCCACCGCGGGAGCAATGACAAGCGTGACGGCAGAAGCCGCTGACAGCAGCGGATATGCTAAGCAATCGTGCGGCCACCGCTCGGGTGTCACCTAATGGAGTCACGGTGACGTCGCTTCGGACGTAGCCGAACACGGCGTGCCGGTGTTAGCCCAGCCGCGTCCCCGCCAGGACACGATCGTGGAATCCGGGAACCGCGACCCACCGACATCCGGGTGTCGACGGTGCCGCGGGCACGGTGCTTCATCGGGGTCGCCCGCGCCGGGTGCGGCGATGTCGGGAACGTCAAGACCCCAGGTCTCCGAGGCCGAGTCGCTCCCGTACAGGTCACGTTCGGTGACCGCGCAGACGGTGTCGGCGGCGCCTGTCAGAGCCCCCGCGGCTGCGGAAGGGTGGCCGGGCGAACGCCACGAGCAGCGCGATGAGGCGGCGCATGTCGGTCGCGCGTTCGATGTCGGCGACCTGCTTGGCATCCCGGGCGAGGAGATCGGCCAGGTAGCCGTCGAAGAGGCGTCGGCGCGGTGTCTCGCGGTGGACCGCTTCGGGGTAGCCGCCGCGCGGCTCGGGCGAGATAGTTCGCGCGGCGAAGGCCTGCGGGGTCGGTCCGCACCTCGGCGCCGCGCGCGAAGGCCGCGTCGCCGAAGCCGTCAGGCGCACCGTCGATCTCGCCCTGGGACAGCGGCCAGAGCTCGATGGTCTTCCGCGCGGCCCGGGAGCGCGTCCGGCAGGCTGCGCAACCCCAGCAGCCGGGCGGAGCCGGTGAGCAGGAAGCGGCCTGGACACGGGTCGCGGTCCACGGTGGCTTGATCGCCAGCCACAGATCGCCACCAGGAACCTGGCGCAGGACGACCTCGACGAGCATGTGTTTTTGCCGACCTGGCGCGCGCCGTTGACGACGACCCGACTGTCATCGAGCGCGTCGAGTACGAGCTCGGCCACCCGGCGGGGAGGTAGTCGCCCACGACACGCACCACCGGATCCTGGCCCCACGGCTTTCCATCTGCCGAGACGGACGCTTTAGATCTGCCGAAACAGATCCATGACATCTGCCGGGAGACACGGCGCTCTGCCCGCCTCGGGCGAGCACCGCTGGCCACCGCCAGCGTCGAGGGAGCATGCGCGAGTCTCGCTGCTGGGATGACAGACTTCTCGTAGGCCCACCGACGAGCGCTTCGACGTGCCGCTCTACTCGGTGCCCGAGGCTGCCCGTCACCTGGACGTGCCGGTGTCGACGTTCCGAACCTGGGTCCATGGCTACGAGCGACACCGGGGGGGAAGCGACCGGTCATAGCGAAGCCGATCGTCACGACGCTTCCGCGCGACGCCAGCGTGTCGGTGCCGTTCGTTGGTTTGGCCGAGGCTCACGCGCTGGCAGCTATCCGTGGCGCCGGCGTTCCCCTGCAGCGAATCAGGCCGGCCCTTGATCTTCTACAGCAGGAGCTAGGCATCGAGAACGTTCTCGCATCCCGATCGCTGTATACAGACGGCGCCGAGCTGCTCTACGACTTTGCCGAGCGCGAAGGAGACACGTCACAAGCCCGCAGCGCTCGCGAGCTCGTCGTCGTGCGCCATGGCCGACACGTCTTCAACGACGTCGTGGACAGCTATCTGCGGCGCGTCGAGTTCGCTGGCGACGGCTGGGCCGAACGCATCCACCTCAGGAAGTACGGCAGCGCCGACGTCGTCGTTGACCCGCGACGCTCCTTCGGAATCCCGATCTTTGCCCGCGGTGCGGTACGCCTGGAGACCGTGATCTCAGCGTTCAAGGCTGGCACTGACATCGACGACCTGACGGCCGAGTACGGCGTTCCCCGTGGCGACCTCCTGAGCGTGCTGCGTGTCCACACCGAAGCCGCCTGAGCTACGTCCCCCCGTCGCCGTTGACCTGAGACGGTCGGTACGGCCGAGTAGCGCGTACGCTCGGCCGCCAAGAGCACGTCCGAGGTGGAGCGGGTGCTCGCTGCGGCGGGCGTCCGGTTCGCCTACCTGTTCGGTTCGCGCGCCACCGGCCGACACCGCCCGACCAGCGACGCCGACGTCGCGATCATGCCGGAACGACCACTGGACCTCCTCGCCGAGGCGGGGTTGGCCGATCAGTTGGCGCGGGCGCTGGAGGTGCCGGAAGTCGACCTCGGGCGGGCGCCGCTGTTGTTGCGAGGGCGGGTGCTGCAGGAGGGCCGGCTGCTGTACAGCATTGACGAGCCCAGCCGAGTCGCCTTCGAGGTCCGCACCCGCAGCGAGTACTTCGACTTCCTCCCGACCCAGCGCACACACCGCGACAGTTTCCTGCGCAGGGTGGCGGCGGGCGGGTTGGATGGTTGATCCCGATCGTGTCCATCAGCGCCTGGCGCTGCTCGCCGGCTACCTGCGCAAACTGCGGCGTCTGCACGACCTGACTCTCGCCGAGTACCTGCTTCACGAGGTGTACGCCGGACGCCGCCGAAGGCTGGCGGGCTCCGCGCGACTTCGGTGACAGCTTCACGGTCCTGCGCGAGAACGTCATCGCCGAGGAACTGGCAAACCGGCTCCGAGGGCTGGCGGGCTTGCGAAAACGCCTCGTGCATGTCTACGACGAGATCGACGATGCCCGGGTGCACGTCGCACTCGCCACCGGACTGCCCGATCTGGACGCGTTTGCCACCGCGGTGGCCCGACTCGCGGTGTGATCACGAGCCGTGGTCCGCGCCGGTCGCCTACCGGACGGCGGCGACGGACGGGGGTCCCGTGGCGTCGGCCAGCACGCGCTGGGCGATCGGCGACGTGCCGCGCCATCGAGGCTCCTAACGGGCGACTCGACGGGATCGAGCCGACACTGCCCCTCAACCTCAATGGTTGGGCGCGGTCAGCGCCGGGAATCCTCCGTCATCCATCCCTCAGACAGGAGATTCCATGCCTATCCTCAACCGCATCCTCGGTCTCGTCCGTGGCGTCGCTGGCGGGCGCGCGGGTGGTCACGGGCTGGCCGGGCTTGGTCAGCCCCACGGCGCTCCTGGTCACCGCCCGCCCGGGGCTCGCCCCAGGGCTGGCGGTGGCTTGCTCAGCAAGCTGCTCGGCCAGGCTCGCCGCCGCCTCTGAACCCTGTCGACGCGGGTGCCCACCGCCCGCGCGGCGGTGGGCACCCGACACCCCGGCGTTGGTGGATCGAGCGCCTAATCAGGGTGACGTTGTCGACATGGCCTTGGTGGTCGCGATGACGGCGGACTGTGGAGGGAAGTCGCTCGCGTCGGGGCTGCAGATCCAGTGCCAGAGTCCGAGGCGTTCGTCGTCCGGGGACGGCAGTACGACATCGTCTCCGGGGTGGGCGACGGACGCCCGTAGCCGGAGCAGCTCGGCGTGCACTGACTCGGCCAGGGTGTGGCCGGGGCCGGTGATGAAGGTCCACCGTTGGGCCTGCGGATGCTCGACGACCGGCCCGGTCAGCATCCGCACGCGCAGACCGGCGAGCACGCGGCGTCCGAGCTCGGCGGGCATGGTGATGGCCCCGATCAGGCCGCCGATCGGGAGGAGGATCCGTCGGGACACGGGATCGACGGTGGTGGGCAGGTGGTAGTCGCGGCGGTAGCGGACGCACCGTTGTTCAGGAGTTGAATCCTGACGTGTCGCTGGAATTTCAGCATCCGACGTTGTCACGGCGGTCTACCTCCTTTGAACGCGCAGCCCGAAGCGCGGCGTTCTGCGCATCAATGTCCGCTATCGCTTTCCGCAACGCCTGCAGCGCCTCTGGGAGTTGCGACACGCATTGCTCGAGCACTTCCACGCCGAGAAGCAGCTCGAACTCCGATTCATCCTCGAACGAGACCCCGACAGACCGGTCGTTCGGGTAAACTACGCAATGAATATCCATTCCGTTCGCAACGGACACCGACGCCCTGGTGACAACCAGTGAGCCGTAGCTTGCAAACATGGCCACTCTCCTTATCGTTTGTACTGACGAGAACCGCATCTGATTCGTGGTTGTGGGCATCTCGTCACGCGTGTGCAGACCTCGGCGTGGTCGGCGGTATGACCCCTCGTCGACGGCGGACGATCGATCGATCCGGCCGGGCCGGAGGCAAGGTCGGATCCGACCCGACCCGATGGGGGAGCTGACTCCAGTCGGAGCACCGACCGCAAGCGTGCGGGCACATCGTCCTGCCTTCGCGAGGGCGTCTACCGTATGTACACGACGCGAGGACCATGCCAGTCATGATGCCAGGCATTATTCTCGATGGGTATGGCTCGAACGGGTGACAGCGCGTGTCACCATGCGTCACGAGATTGCGGATGAGCGGAGGGTGCGGGATGCGACCGACCGTGCGTAGCCGCCGGATCGGCAGCCGACTGAGCCGCTACCGGCACGAAGCTGCGCTGTCGGGCACCGAGCTGGCCGCGCGCATCGGCATCCACCAAGCCACCTGGTCGAAGATCGAGACGGGCAAGACCAAGCTGTCACCCGAGGTACTGGCCAAGGCGGTCGAGGCGCTGGGCATCCCCGCCGACGTCGCGGCCCAGCTGGACACGCTGCGCCGCAAGGCCGAGGAGCCGGGCTGGTGGCAGGACTACGGGGACATCCTCTCCGAGGCCGTGCAGATGCTCATCGAGCTGGAAGCTGACGCCTCCTGGATACGCACCTACGAAGGACACTTGATCCCCGGCCTGCTCCAGACCCGTGACTACGCGGAGCGGATCATCACCGCAGGATCACCGCACATCCGGGTAGCCGACATCGACCGCTACCTGGAGCTGCGGATGCACCGTCAGAAGCGCCTCCATGAGGGGCTGCGGCTGACCTCGATCCTCGGCGAGGCTGCCGTCCGCCAGCAAGTCGGAGGGCCCGAGACCCTGCGCGAGCAGTTGCGCCACCTCGACCGCATGGTCCGCGAGCACGACGTCACCGTCCAGGTGGTGCCGTTCGCCGCCGACGCCCACGCCGCGCTCGGCGACGCGTTCACCATCCTCCAATGGCCGGACGAGAGCGATCCCGAGGCGGTCTACGTGGACGGCATGACCTCCTGGACCGTGCACGAGCGCGGTGGGGTGATCCGTAGCTACCAGCACGCGATATCCTCGGTGCAGAGTCAGGCACTGCCTCCGCGCGAGTCGCTCGACCTCATCCACGAGATCATCAAGGAACTGCCATGAGCACCGACAGCTCGACGGCCTTGCCCACCCCCGCCTGGCGCACGAGCAGCTACAGCACCACCACCGGAAACTGCGTCGAGGTCGCCCCGGCAACCGACGCCGTCGTGATCCGGCACAGCAAGCACCCCGCCGCCGGCACGATCACCTTCCCGCTCCCCGCCTGGACCACGTTCCTCCGTGAAGCACGCGACGGCCTGGCCAGCGCCAACGGGGTCGCCACCGTCATCACGGTCGGCACCGACACCCTCGTCACGCCACTCCACGCCGCCGCTGCACTGCGCTTCACCGAGGACGAATGGTCCGCCTTCGTCGCCGGAGCCGCCGACGGCGAGTTCGACCTCACCAGCACACCGGTCCCCACCGCGACCTGAAGGCAGGTCAGTCGCAGAACCCCGACAGCCCCGGGTCATCGACGATCAGGCGGCAGGAGCGACTGACACCTCGAGTGCTAGCGCCTGGGTGTCGCTGTCGCAGTCGCTAGGATCCCCCTCCAGTGCGAACGTGATCGTGTCCATGCACTGACGTTCGGCGTCCTCGCGGTTCGCCGTCCCACCCCCGTTGATGCGCAGCGCAGGCACGCGGTAATGCCAGGTGTTCGCCTCGGCGTCGAAGTAGAACTCGGCGCGCAGCGTGGTACTCATATGATCATCATCCTATAGCTTGCGCAGCTCAGCAACGGCGTAACAGTAGTCCTTGGACGAGCACGTGACGCGACTCGCGGCAGCGCATATCGGCCCAGGGCGGAGGAGACGGCGGCCGAGCGCGGCTGCACAAGATGCCGGGATCTACACCGTGGTGAGCAGGGCCGACAACGCACGCGCTCGCCGGGCGAACCACAGCCAGGTGGCAGCTCAACTACCCCTTCTCTGCTCGGCCCCGCCAGTACGCGAGGTTGCCGCGGGTGATCAGGCTGTCGGGGTGGTCGGGACCCAGGACCCGCAGATAGTCGGTGAGCAGCTCCGCCAACGCCGCCGCCGCACCACCCGGATCCCCCGCCGCCCCCCGCCAGTACGCGAGGTTGTGGCGGGTGATCAGGCTGTCGGGGTGGTCGGGACCCAGGACCCGCAGCCGGTCGGTGAGCAGCTCCGCCAACGCCGCCGCCGCACCACCCGGATCCCCCGCCGCCCCCCGCCTGCGCGCGAGGTTGTGGCGGGTGATCAGGCTG
>Ga0136634_10000453_pt1 | contig 18498 bp, 18 predicted proteins | sample AntDrymUQ8332106_2_FD_104654 | JGI IMG/M metagenome (GOLD analysis project Ga0136634, IMG submission 104654) | Polar desert sand microbial communities from Dry Valleys, Antarctica - metaG UQ833 (21.06) | ecosystem: Environmental > Terrestrial > Soil > Desert | place: Antarctica: Dry Valley... | reverse complement strand
CGCCAAGGCCGTCAAGGGCGCTGAAGTCTCGATTTTTGTCGGCGTGTTCGCTGCGCTGCTCGCCACTGTGATCGGGACGTTTTTGGGCGCGCTGTCGGGGTATATCGGCGGCAAGGTCGGAGATTTTCTGGAGTGGGTCTACAACGTTTTCACGTCGATTCCCGACATCCTTCTGATTTTTGCTTTTGCTGCGGTTCTGGGACGCGGCATCAGCACGGTCATTCTTATTCTCGGGCTTGTCGGCTGGACTGGCATGTACCGATTGGTCCGGGCCGAATACATCAAGCATCACAACCGGGAATATGTCCGCGCCGCAGAGGCCATCGGCACGAGCCACCTGTCACGCATGTTTGTGCACATTCTTCCGAACGTGAGCCACGTCGTGCTGGTACGGATGTCGCTCTATGTAGTCAACTTCATCAAGGCCGAAGTCATCTTGTCGTTTCTCGGCCTTGGCGTGCCGGTCGACCAGGTGTCATGGGGCACCATGCTGGCTGAGGCACAGGCCGAACTGGTACTGGGGAACTGGTGGCAATTGGTGGCGGCAACGGTGTTCATGGCGATTTTCGTGACTGCATTTTCGTTTTTCACCGATGCGCTGCGCGATGCGCTCGACCCCAAGCTGCGCTGACAAACAATGAGCAATCTGGTTTCGGTGCGCGACCTGCACGTGTCGTTCCGCCTCGGCAAACACAAGATCATCGAAGCGGTGCGGGGTATCAGCTTTGATGTGCCTGAGAACTCGACCGTGGCGCTGGTTGGCGAGTCAGGTTCGGGCAAGAGTGTCTCGGCAATGGCGATCGTGCAGCTGTTGCCGGAAAACGCCATCGTCGGGCCAACCAGTCGTATCGAGTTCGACGGCCGCAATGTTTTGACAGCGTCTGACGCGCAGCTACGCGCCATCCGTGGCAACGACATTTCGGTGGTGTTTCAGGAGCCGATGACGTCGCTGAATCCGGTGTTTACGGTCGGATGGCAAATTTCCGAAGTCCTGAAGCTTCATACCGATCTGAAGGGTCGGGCACTCGGCGAACGCGTCATTGGGTTGCTGAACGAGGTTGGAATACCCGACCCCAAAGCGCGAGTGGATTCGTATCCGCATGAGCTTTCAGGGGGGCAGCAGCAGCGCGTGATGATCGCGATGGCAATCGCGTGCGAGCCCAAGCTCCTGATAGCGGACGAACCTACTACTGCGCTCGATGTCACGGTGCAACGCCAGATTCTCGAGCTGATTGCGCGGCTGCAGACCAGCCATCGGATGAGCGTTCTCTTCATTAGTCACGATCTCGGCCTGGTGGGCGAAATCGCCGACCATGTGGTGGTGATGCGTGAGGGCACGGTGCGCGAGTCCGGGCCGGTCGATCAGATTTTCGGCGCTCCGCAGGATCCGTATACGAAGGCGTTGTTGTTGTGTCGCCCCCGCCTCGATGTCAAGCCGAAGCGGTTGCCGGTCATCGACGACTTCATGCGCCAGAAAGATGGGCCTCAGATCATCATGGAACCGCGTCAACCGCGGGCTCAGGAGGCTTTGCCGATTGTTCAGGCAAAAGGTCTGCGCAAGGAGTATCGATTGAAGACGGGCGTCTTCGCACACAAGACCGTCGAGGCCGTGAAGGAAGCGAGCTTCGACCTGTACCCCGGGCGAACGCTCGGTGTCGTCGGCGAGTCAGGCTCGGGCAAGACGACGGTCGGCATGATGCTGATGCGGCTGACGCCAGCTACGAAGGGACAGGTGCTCTACAACGGCGTTGACTTGCTGACCTTGTCTGACCGCGAAATGATGGCGTACCGGCGCAAGATTCAGATCATCTTTCAAAATCCCTATGCGAGCCTGAATCCGCGCTTCACCGTCGGCCAGGTTCTGATGGAGCCGATGAAGATTCACGGCATCGGAAAAACCGATTCCGAACGCTTCAGCCTTGCGATCGCATTAATCCGGCGCGTCGGCCTTGCCGATGACAGCGTTCACAAGTATCCGCACGAATTCTCCGGTGGTCAGCGTCAGCGGATTGCAATCGCGCGTTGCCTGTCGATGAAGCCTGACGTGCTGATTTGCGATGAATCGGTGTCGGCGCTCGATGTTTCGGTGCAAGCCACCGTGCTCAATTTGCTGCTGGATTTGCAGGATGAATTCGGCATGACTTACATTTTCATCAGCCACGACCTGGCGGTCGTCAAGTACATGGCCGACGACATGCTGGTAATGAACCAGGGCGCGATTGTCGAGCGCGGAAATGCGGACGCCATTTATGCGGCACCCCAGAATGAGTACACGCAGAAGCTCTTGAATGCGATTCCGCGTGGCTATTCAGTTCAACACGCGGGACAACTCGAACACCCAGTTGCACTGAGTTAAGTCGCAGCATGAGTGGCAGCAAGCTTGCAGAGGCTCTAGGCCGCGTTATCGCTCTGCGTAAGGAACTCGAGCGCGATGCGAACCACAAGAAGCGGTGGCTGGAGGTCAAGCAGTGGCAGATCGAGCGGCTTCGTGCAACGTACGCGGATTTTCTTGCGAGCGATCGTTACCGCGCAGCGGCGGAGTTCTTTCTCGACGAGCTCTATGGTGCAAAGGACATTGATCAACGCGATGCAGAAGCGCAAAAGGTTGCGCCCAAACTCGCCAGCTTGCTGCCGTCACGCGCTGTTGCAGCCCTGATCCTCGCGATCGAGCTTGAAGAAGTTTCAGAGCGGCTCGATATCGAAATGTCGCGCACAATCAAGTTGCCGATTACGGCTAAAACGTACGCGGAAGCCTATCGGGCGGCGAGCACCGAGACTGAGCGGGTAAAGCAGATCGAGCTCGCCGAACGGATCGGCAGTGCGTTGGAGAAGCTCGCCAAGGTGCCGATGCTGTCGTCGATGCTGCAACTGATGAAGGCGCCCGCCGCGATGTGGGGCCTCGGGCATCTGCACCGATTTCTGCAGCGTGGCTTCGATGCGTTTGCCGCCATGCGCGGGTCGCACGACTTCCTGCAGGCGACAAATCGGCGCGAGCTGACCATCAATCAGCGCTTGTTCGCAGGCGACCCGGACCCGTTTCGCCCCGTCGACTAGGTATACGCTTTTACCCTTCAGCTACCTGGGGAGGGAAGATGAACAAGAGATTTCTGATTGCATGGCTAGCTGTTTTTGTCGCATGGATGGCGGGCGATTTCCTGGTGCATGGAACGCTGCTCAATGCGGACTACCTGCAACTCGCAAAGATCTACCGTACGCAGGAAGAATCCAGCCAGTATTTCCCATGGATGATTCTGGCGCACGTGCTGCAGGCGGGTGCGTTCACCTGGATCTACGCACGCGGCACCGAGGCCAAGCCGTGGGTTGCGCAGGGCGCGCGCTATGGCGCCGCAGTTGCGCTGCTCGCTATGGTGCCGGGCTACCTGATCTACTACGTCGTCCAGCCGTTGACGGGCGAATTGGTGACCAAGCAAATTATCTTCAGCAGCATCCTGATGATCGTTCTAGGAATTATCGTGGCCTGGTTCTACCGCCAGAGCGCTCGCACCTGATGTCAGGCGGGTACCCGGATCACTCGGGTGCCCGTCCATCGATCGTGCAATAGCCGACCTTTTGGATCGAAAATGGCGGGGGTCAGCAACAGCAGGAAGCCAACCGTCAAAGCACACAGTGTCCAGATAATGGGGAGCTTCAATACCGCGCCGGCAGCAATGCCCGGCAGCCATAAGTGCCAGGCGAGCAGATAACGGGCAAGGGCGGATGATGGAGTGAGGAGGCGGCCGTCGTGCCGGGTCACTTTCAACCCCCAGGCCTTTGAGGCCAGTGTCTGTCCGGTGCGAGTCCAGCAGAACGCCAAATAAACGCCGATGATTGCGAAGAGCGTCGCCTGCAAAACTGCGCGCGGGATAGGCGGTAGCGGATACGCCCAATTCATCGAGGCGAGTACGGTATAGCTGACGGCGAAGATCACGCCGAATAGAAGCACCGCTTCGTAGACCATCGCTGCAACCCGCAGCGACAAAGATGCGGGGACGACGCTGCTCCGCTCCGAGTCAGTAGTGTGCATCGTAAGCAGCAGTTTCGAAAAGCTTCACAGCGCAAGTGCGAATACTCGATGACGCTTTGTACCCTCTCGCGCGCCCCTTACTTGGCAGCAGGTGACCGGGGGGGCACTGGGGCCGAAGCTGCCGGAGCAGCGTCTGCTGGTGGCGCAGCCTTCTTCCTGGCCGCTTGCTCCGACAGCGTGCGTTTCTTGTCCTCCGGCAAATCCCGATAGCGCTGCAGCTTTTCGTGCCGCTCATTAGCCGGCAGTTCGTAGGCGCGCCGGAAGTTCTCGCGCGCTGTAACGCGTTGCTCAGGACTCAGCCGCGCAAACTCACCCATGCGCTGCTGTACACGCTTCTGCGCGTCCGGGGTGAGGCGCGGGTATGCCGCAGACACCTCGAGCCACTTCTGCTTTCGCTCCGCATCGAGCGTTTCCCACTGGCCAGCAAGCGGCGCTAGTGCACCTCGCTGAGCTGTGCTTAAGTCTTTCCATGCTGGTCCGCCGGCCTGTGGCGCAGGCGACTTCGCGGACGGGACGGGCGGGGTTGGCGGGGAGGTCTGCGCTCCCACTGCACACACGTTACCGATCAGCACGCCCGCCAGGACAGCCTGGGAAGAGAACCTGGCTACAGCGTTGGGTGACACGTGCCCGGTCCTACAGGTCTTCGGTTTCGCCGCGCAGCAGTGCGCCGAAACCCTTGTCAGCGTAGGCACCAATTGGATTTTCATCCATCAATACCGCGAAATCCATTGCAGCGAGATCGGAGATACGCTGCTCCTGCGCGCCTTGTTGCTGCCACTGGTAGATGCCGATAAAACCGATCGCCAGGGCAATAACAGGCGCAGCGACACCAAAACCGCCAAACCAGCCCAGCCGCGGACCGCCTGAGCCAGCACCGGCAGCCAACATGCTGGGGTTCCACGCCGGCGCTGTGGCTGGCGCCCGGTGGCGTGCGAGCGCTGCTGCGCGCGCCTGCTCCAGTCGATAGGTGGTTTTGTAATCCAGTTGCCCGGCAGCCTCGTTAAGGGCCTGGCGGATCTGGTAACCGAATTCATTTTCGTTCATAAAGTTATTCCCCTTGCCCGCAGTGCCCGCGCCAGCGAATGCGTTGCGCGTGAACAATGGGTCTTGACGCTCCCCTCTGAGCAACCCATTAGCGCTGCGGTTTCCGCAACGTCCATCTCCTCCCAATAACGCGCCAAAAACGCCTCCCGTTGACGGGTTGGCAGGCGACCGACCTCTTCTTCAATAATTGCGATCACCTGCGACCGTTCGACCTGATCGGCTGCGCTTTCAGCCGATTGAGACCCCGGCATTGCCTCCAGAGTTTCAAGCGGGTCGAAATTGTCGTCTTCATTGTGCGGGGATAAAGCCGAGAAAAGCGTAACCCAAGTCGACCGGACCTTCTGCCGACGAAAGAAATCGTGTGTTGCATTCTGTAGAATTCGCGTGAAGAGCGGAGGCAATTCGGCAGCCGGACGGTCGCCGTATTTCTCCGACAACTTCATCATCGCTTCCTGCACGATATCAAGCGCAGCGTCGGCGTCGCGGACGGCATACTGCGCCTGCTTGAACGCGCGGCGCTCGACGCCCGCCAGGAAATCAGCGAGTTCTTTACCCGAGGCCATTTTTCGGCGTGGTGATACTAGGGGTTCGTTGCACGATCTATTTGCACAATGTGGTGCGCTGCCGTATCTTCCTGCGCTCTTGTTCAGATAAAGACAAGATAGCTTATCGATTAGAGCTTATCCGCTTATCGATAATAAGTAAGCGCAAAGCGCCCGCCGCACCGCCGCCACGAGCGAGTAGGGAACGGCAACCAATCAATTTCCTGTGGACTTTGAGAGGGTTCGTAAATGGAATTAACCGGCGCCGAGATCGTCGTTCGCTGTTTGCAGGATGAGGGAGTCAAGCACGTCTTCGGGTATCCGGGCGGTGCTGTGCTCTACATCTACGACGCTATCTTCAAGCAGGACGCGTTTCAGCACATTCTGGTTCGCCATGAGCAGGCAGCAGTGCATGCGGCCGACGCATATTCGCGCTCGAGCCAGAGGGTCGGTGTGGCGCTGGTGACCAGTGGACCCGGTGTGACCAATGCGGTGACGGGGATTGCCACGGCGTACATGGATTCGATCCCGATGGTGATCCTGACCGGGCAGGTGCCAACGCACGCGATCGGGCTCGACGCATTTCAGGAGTGCGACACGGTGGGAATCACGCGGCCGTGCGTCAAGCACAATTTTCTTGTCAAGGACGTGCGTCACCTCGCGGAAACCATCAAGAAAGCGTTTTTCATTTCGCAAACGGGCCGGCCGGGCCCGGTGCTGGTGGACATCCCGAAGGATGTGACGGTCGCGCGCTGCGAGTATGAATACCCGCGTGAAGTGTCGATGCGGTCGTACAAACCGGTGGCGAAAGGCCACGCGGGACAGATCAAGAAAGCGGTTCAGCTGCTGCTGACCGCGGAGCGACCGATGGTCTACACCGGTGGCGGCGTAATCCTTGCAAATGCGTCGGATCTGCTCAATCGGTTTGTCAATCTGCTTGGGTTCCCCTGTACCAACACGCTGATGGGACTGGGCGCCTTCAAGGCGAGCGACGACAAGTTTGTCGGCATGCCGGGCATGCATGGCACGTACGAAGCGAACATGGCGATGCAGCACTGCGACGTGCTGATCGCGATTGGCGCCCGTTTCGACGATCGCGTCATCGGTAATCCGCAGCATTTCGCCAGCAATCCGCGCAAGATTATTCACATCGATGTCGACCCTTCGTCGATCTCAAAGCGCGTCAGGGTCGACATCCCGATCGTGGGCGATGTGCACGATGTGCTCACCGAGCTGATAGCGCAGATCGAGGCGTCGACGCTGCGACCCGAACCCGCTTCGCTTCAGTCGTGGTGGCGGCAGATTACGGAGTGGCGCAAAGGTAATTGCCTGCACTACCAGCAAAACGGTGGCGCCATCAAGCCTCAATACGTTGTTGAGAAGCTGTGGGAGATCACCGGCGGCGATGCATTCGTCACCTCGGATGTCGGGCAGCATCAGATGTGGGCGGCGCAGTACTACCGCTTCGACAAGCCGCGTCGCTGGATAAATTCGGGCGGCCTCGGAACCATGGGCGTCGGGCTTCCTTATGCGATGGGCGTGCAGATGGCCAATCCCGGCGCCGATGTGGCCGTCATCACCGGTGAAGGCTCGATCCAGATGTGCATTCAGGAGCTCTCAACCTGCAAGCAGTACCGGCTGACGCCCAAGATCGTGAATCTGAACAATCGTTACCTCGGTATGGTGCGTCAGTGGCAGCAGATCGACTACGGCAGCCGTTACTCCGAGTCGTATGTCGACGCATTGCCGGATTTCGTCAAGCTCGCCGAGAGTTATGGCCATGTTGGGTTTCAGATCGACAAGCCAGCAGATGTTGAGCCCGCTTTGAAGGAGGCCTTCGGCAAGTACAAGGATCGGCTGGTGTTCCTCGATTTCATCACCGACCAGACCGAGAACGTCTGGCCGATGGTGAAGGCGGGAAAAGGGCTCACTGAAATGCTGCTCGGATCGGAAGATTTATGAGGCACATTATTTCGGTGCTGCTGGAAAATGAGCCTGGCGCGTTGTCGCGGGTTGTTGGGTTGTTCTCGGCGCGCGGCTACAACATCGAGACGCTGACGGTTGCGCCGACCGAGGACGCCTCGCTGTCGCGCATGACGATCGTGACAGCCGGTTCGGACGATGTGATCGAGCAGATCACCAAGCATCTGAACCGGCTGATCGAGGTGGTCAAGGTGGTTGACCTGACCGAGGGTGATTACATCGAGCGCGAGCTGATGCTGATCAAGCTGCGCGCAGTCGGCAAGGAGCGCGATGAAATCAAGCGCATGGCGGATATTTTTCGCGGTCGAATTATCGACGTCACCGAGCGTAGCTACGTCATCGAGTTGACGGGTAATGCGGCCAAGCTCGATGCATTTATCAAATCGGTCGACCGCGCTGCCATTCTCGAGACCGTGCGTACCGGTGGTTCGGGCGTTGGCCGGGGCGAAAGAATTCTAAGAGTCTAGGGAGTAGCGATGAAAGTTTATTACGACAAGGACGCGGACCTGTCGCTCGTCAAGGGCAAGCATGTTGCGATCATCGGCTACGGATCTCAAGGTCACGCGCATGCGCAAAACCTGACCGATTCGGGTGTCAAGGTCTGTGTCGGGCTGCGCAGTGGCGGCGTGTCGTGGAAAAAGGCAGAGTCCGCCGGGCTGCAAGTGAAGGAAGTCGCCGAAGCAGTCAAGGATGCCGACATCGTGATGGTGCTGCTGCCCGATGAAAACCACGCGCAGGTGTACAGCGAAGCAATTGGGCCGAACATGAAGCAGGGCGCCGCGCTGGCGTTCGCGCACGGCTTCAACATTCATTACGGGCAGATTCAACCGCGAGCTGACCTCGATGTGATCATGATTGCGCCGAAGGCCCCCGGGCACACCGTGCGCTCAACCTACAGTCAGGGCGGCGGCGTGCCGTGCCTGATCGCCTTGCACAAGGACGCTTCCGGCATGGCCCGCGACGTTGCGTTGTCGTATGCATGCGCGATCGGAGGCGGCAAGGCCGGCATTATCGAAACCAATTTCCGTGAAGAGACCGAAACCGATCTGTTCGGTGAGCAGGCGGTGTTGTGCGGTGGCACGGTCGAGTTGATCAAGGCGGGCTTTGAAACGCTGGTTGAGGCGGGCTACGCGCCCGAAATGGCGTACTTCGAATGTCTGCACGAACTGAAGCTGATTGTTGACCTGATCTACGAAGGCGGCATCGCAAACATGAATTACTCGATTTCGAATAATGCGGAATACGGCGAATATCTGACGGGTCCGAAGATCATCGGCGCCGAGGCAAAGCAGGCGATGAAGAAGGCGCTTGACGATATTCAGACCGGTGAGTACGCCAAGAGCTTCATCATTGAGAACCGGGCGGGTGCTCCAACGCTAGCCGCGCGCCGTCGTCTGATGGGTGAACATCCAATCGAGCAGGTTGGCGAGCGACTGCGCGCGATGATGCCTTGGATCAAGGCTAACCGCCTGGTTGACCAGACTCGCAATTGAGGAGTGAAGATGACGTATCGGATCCTTCTGACCGTACTGGGCTTCGCGGCTACGGCGCTTGCTGTTGCACAGCCAGTTGCTCTGTCGCTGCCACCGGCCGGCTCGATGGTCCTGATGAGTGGCACGGCAGAAATCGAGTTGCCGAATGACGAGGCGGTAGCAAACTTTTATTTCGAAACGCAGGATGCCGATCTGACGCGTGCACAGGCGTCGATCAATCAACGGGTCGGCGAAGGGACAGCAGCATTGAAGCGCGCCGATCCCAAGGCGCAGATCGAAACGTCCGGGTACAGCAGCTATCCGGTGTATTCGAGCGGAAGTAACCGAGCAATTACAGGATGGCGCGTTAGACAGGGCGTCACAATGCGCACCGATAGTCTGGCCGCGTTGCCGAAGTCGGTGGCCGCCGCGCAGACTTTTCTGGCATTGGGCGGCGTCAATTTCGGGCTCTCAAAGGCAAGCCGGGATCGGCTCGAAACGCAGCTGATCCAGATGGCAACAGCCAACCTGAACCTGCGGTTCATCGCCGCGGCGCAGGCGATGGGCGTGCCAGCAAATCGGATCCGCGTCGAGGAAGTCAACTTTGGCGTGCGTGAGGCGGCTTCGCCCCAACCGATGATGATGCAGCGCGCTATGGCCGCGTCGGACGCGATCACTGCACCGACCTTCGAGGCAGGGCGCTCGATCGAAAGACTGACAGTCACTGGCAAGGCACGCCTTCTGCCATAGATTGCTTCCGATACCATTGGCCGTCGATACTGCAGGAACATCCGTTGAACTACCCACATCCGATTCTTGCGCGTGAAGGTTGGCCGTACATAGCGGGTGCGCTGGCCACGGCCATTCTTGTCGCTTATTTCTTTGGTTTCGCCTGGTCGATTCCGCTTTGGCTAATTGCAATATTTGTGATTCAATTTTTTCGCGATCCACCGCGCCAGGCCACGAGCCAGACGAACGCGGTTGTTTCGCCTGCCGATGGACGAATTGTCCGCGTACAGAAGACGCTCGACCCCTACACGCAGGCAGAATCGTTGCTGGTGAGCGTTTTCATGAATGTGTTCAATGTTCACAGCAACCGTTCTCCGGTGGATGGAACGATCGAGCACGTCGAGTATCGGGCCGGTACATTCGTCAATGCCGATCTCGACAAGGCGTCGAGCGAAAATGAGCGTAACGCCTTGGTGCTCAAACTGCGTGATGGCACCCGTATCTCAGTAGTGCAGGTCGCCGGCCTGATTGCGCGGCGCATCCTGTGCTACGTCAAGCCGGGCGAGGCGCTGTCTCGGGGCCAGCGCTATGGGTTCATCCGATTTGGATCGAGAGTCGACGTCTATCTGCCGTTATCGGCCAAGCCGAAAGTTGCGGTGGGCGACAAGGTGTACGCAACCAGCACCGTTATCGCGGAGCTTTAGTGGGCTGCGAGGGCACGACAAACTCTGATGCGCTTCCGCCGCCGTAAAACTCGCCCCTTCGGTATCCCCGCTGCGTCGATTCTTGACGAGCCGCCGTTAGTGCGCCGCCGCCGCGGCATCTATCTGCTGCCGAATTTATTTACCCTTGGAAATCTGTTCGCGGGATTTTTCGCCATTGTGCAGGCGATGAATCAACAGTTCGAACTCGCCGCGATCGCGATCTTTGCCGCGTTGGTGCTCGACGGCATGGATGGCCGCGTGGCGCGGCTTACGAATACCCAGAGCGCATTTGGGGAGCAGTTCGACTCGTTAGCCGATATGACGTCTTTCGGCGTAGCTCCGGCGCTGGTGATGTATGAATGGGCTCTGCAGGACCTAGGGCGTTGGGGGTGGGCGGGTGCGTTTGTTTATTGCGCCGGCGCGGCGCTGCGGCTGGCACGCTTTAATGCCAATCTGGGAGTTGTTGACAAACGATTCTTTCAGGGGCTGCCGAGCCCAGCGGCGGCGGCACTGATCGCCGGGTTTGTGTGGCTTGCGGTGGACAACAAGTTTCCGATTCGTGATGCGTGGCTTCCCTGGGTGGCGTTTCTGCTGACTGTGTACGCAGGCTTCACGATGGTTTCCAGCGCGCCGTTTTATAGTGGCAAGAGCTTTCAGCTGGGGCGCAGCGTGCCGTTCTGGGTAATGGTCGTTGCGATCGCGGTTATCTTCGTCGTTTCTTCCGACCCGCCCATTGCTTTGTTCACTCTCTTTTGCTGTTACGCGTTTTCAGGTTACGTGTATTGGGCCTGGCGTCATTATCGAGGCGACAAGAGTGCTGTGAAGCCGACAGCGCCGGGCAAGCCTGTGGGCGAGTCGGCCACCCCAGAATAGTCGCTGGTTGTAGCAACGGCGGTTTGGGCTTATAGTCAACCGATATGTCGCACATCAATATTCAATTTTCCGCTACACCTGCTTGGCCGCTCCCGCGGCTGCTACTGCTGCGCCACGCGCGCAGCTAACCCCCTCCCCACAATTTGTGTTGTACCGAGCCTGCGCCGAGAGCCAGGCAGTGACCAGACACGCGATCGTGTGGCAAGGAGCTTCGATGAGTGACCGCTTGATAATTTTTGATACGACGCTGCGCGACGGCGAGCAAAGCCCCGGCGCTTCAATGACGCGGGAAGAAAAGCTGCGCATTGCGAAGCAGCTGGAGCGCCTGGGCGTGGATGTAATCGAGGCGGGCTTCGCGGCATCGTCCAACGGCGACTTCGACGCAGTAAAGTCGATCGCCAACTCGGTCAAGAACTCGACGGTCTGCTCACTTGCGCGCGCAAACGATCGCGATATTGCCCGTGCCGCCGAAGCGCTCGCGGGCGCGAATTCGAAACGAATTCATACCTTCATTGCAACCTCGGCGCTGCACATGGAGAAGAAACTGCGGATGACTCCGGAGCAGGTACACGAGCAATCAAAACTGTCGGTGCGCTTTGCTCGTCAATTTACCGACGACGTCGAGTTCTCACCCGAGGATGGGTATCGCTCCGACCCCGATTTTTTGTGCCGCGTGCTTGAGGCGGCAATCGCCGAGGGCGCGACCACCATCAACATCCCGGATACGGTTGGATACGCCGTCCCTGAGCTGTACGGGCAGTTCCTGCGCATGCTGCGCGAACGCATTCCCAATTCGGACAAGGCGGTCTGGAGCGTGCATTGTCATAACGATCTTGGAATGGCGGTGGCCAATTCGCTTGCGGGGGTGATGATTGGCGGCGCGCGCCAGGTTGAATGCACAATCAATGGACTCGGGGAGCGTGCCGGGAATTGTTCGCTTGAAGAAGTCGTGATGGCGGTACGTACGCGGCGCGACTTCTTTGACCTCGATGTTCGCATTGACACGACGCAGATCGTGCCGTCATCGAAATTAGTGTCAGCGATTACAGGCTTTGCAGTGCAGCCAAACAAGGCGGTGGTGGGGGCCAATGCGTTTGCCCACGCGTCAGGTATTCATCAGGACGGCGTTCTGAAGGCGCGCGACACGTACGAAATCATGCGTGCGGAGGACGTCGGCTGGAGCGCCAACAAGATCGTGCTCGGCAAATTATCGGGCCGCAACGCCTTCAAACAGCGCGTTAACGAGCTCGCAATCCCCCTTGAGAGCGAAACGGAGCTCAACGCCGCGTTTGCCGCCTTCAAGGAACTGGCGGATCGCAAGTCGGAGATCTTCGACGAGGATATTCAGTCGCTATTCTCCGACGAAGCGGTAACGCCGCACGATGAGCACTTCAAGCTGATTTCGATGATGCAGAAATCCGAAACCGGCGAGCGCCCGCACGCAAGAATCGTGTTTGCAATCGGCCCGACGGAAGTATCGGCCGAATCGGATGGCAACGGCCCGGTGGACGCGTCGCTCAAAGCCATCGAGAGCAAGGTCAACAGCGGCTGCGATCTGCTGCTGTACTCGGTCAATGCGATCACCACCGGCACCGAAGCGCAGGGCGAAGTCACAGTGCGGCTCTCTCGCGCCGGCCGTATCGTCAATGGCACCGGTGCAGATCCCGACATCATCGCGGCGTCGGCGAAGGCGTATCTAAACGCGTTGAACAAGCTGTATATGACGGGCGAGCGGCTGAACCCTCAGACCTCGGCGGCGTGCTGAATCGTTCGCTATGTGGTACCTGCGGCAGCGGAACTCTTTGGGGCCGACGAAGCAGGTTCGAAGGCAGCTGTCGGTAAGCTAAAAGTGAAAGTCGTGCCGACGTTGAGCACGCTCTCGGCTTGGATCGTGCGCCCGTGCATTTCCAGAATACGTTTCGCGATCGCAAGGCCCAGGCCAGCGCCCTGAGCATCTTCTGACTGGATATTCCTAGCTTTATAAAAACGATCAAAAATGTAGGGCAGGTCCTCCTGCGGAATGCCGCAGCCGGTGTCGCTTACCGTGACTCTGATGGCTTCCGGTTCGGGCGCTGCATAGACTGTGACGTCACCCCTCGACGACGTGTGTTGGATCGCGTTTTGAATCAGGTTTTCCAATACCCGCTCGATCATCCTGATGTCCCCCAGCACGGGCGAGGGATCGGCGCCGATCTGGGTGCGCAACCGGACTCCGTTCTGCTCTGCTAAGAGTTGAAACTCGCCGACGACATCCTGCACCAGATCGGCGAGCGAAAAGACCTCCGGTTCGAGCGGCGCGGCGCGCGATTCCAGTTTGGCCAGTTCGAAGAGCTCCGCCACGAGTTTGTTCAAGCGCAGGCTGCTGCGTGCTGCCGTCTCCAGATATTCGCGATGCTGCGTTGGCGACAATTCGGCCCCCTTGATCAGCAGCGTTTCAAGATAGCCGTGCAACGCCGTCAGTGGTGTCCGCAAATCGTGCGAAACATTTGCGATCAACTCGCGCCTAAGCTGATCGGTTTGCTTCAAGTCGTCTACCTGCTCGGCAATACGCTGCGCCATTTGCGCGAAGGCAATGTCAAGCTGATCGATGTCGTCGCCCGCAACGGTGGTCGATTGAGAGTCCGGCGCCGGTGCCGCGAGCGTGGCTAGGCGAAACTGCTCGACGCGCCGGTTGAGCTGGCGCAGGCGGCGCGTGATCGACCAGAACAGCAGAAACCAGGCCAGTAGCAGCACAGCCGACAATAGAACCGCGAATAATCGGGTGCGAAGAAGCCGGCTTTCGGCGAGCATGTCGGCGATCGATTCGTACTCCTCGCCGCTCAGGACGACGTACAGGTAGGCTTCAGGCTTGCCTTTCGGCGGAATCGGCGCCGCCGAAAACACTTTCATCCGTGTCGGATCGCGCGGGTCGTCTCCCATTAGCGGAAACATCGAGCCGCCCGCAAGAAATTCGCGCACCGGCGCCAGCTGCACTGTGCGGCGTTTAACGCGCTCGTCGGCCGCGGAGTAAGTAAGAATGGTGCCGTCGTCGTCCAGTAAATAGATTTCGATGTTTGGGTTGACCGACATCAAGTTTGCGAAAAGCTTCGAGAGTGCACGCCGATTAACCTCATCTCCCCTGGCGAGCTTGTTCGCATCGACAAGGTAGCGCGCCAAGTCCCGATTGAGTTTCTGGTTGGCTTCGTCGAGATGCGCTTGCGAGCCGCGAAACGTCAGCACTCCGTAACCTGCAATGACCGCCACCAAAGTACAAAAAAGGAGCAGCGCAAGCCTGCCTGACAGGGTGTGCAGCATGCGCGCCTGGAGTTGCTGGCGCTACTGCAAGGCCGTCGATAAATCGGGCACCAGTTGATAGCCGACGCCGTGCACGGTGCGAATCAGCGACGGACGCGCCGGATCCTTTTCGATCTTCATTCGCAGCCGGTTGATGTGCGTATTAACCGTGTGCCGATAACCTTCGTGGCCGTATTTCCAGACGGCCTCGAGCAACGCGGTGCGGCTGTAGACCTTGCCCGGATGCGACGCGAACTCGCGCAGCAGCGCAAACTCCTTGGCGCGCAGCTGTACGGGCTTATCTGCAATCGTTACTGCTCTGCGCTCGGTATCGATAACCAGACTGCCGACGCGGATCGTCGACGGCGCCGCACCATTCGATTGCGCGGCAAGCGCGTCGCCGCGGCGGCAGATCGCCTTGACGCGCGCCTGCAATTCTCGAACGCTAAATGGCTTCGTCAAATAGTCATCGGCGCCCAACTCCAGGCCAAGCACTCGATCGAGCTCGCCGGATCTGGCGCTGAGCATCAGTATCGGTATGTATCGGCTGCGGCGCCTGATACGGCGGCACAACTCGATGCCGTCGATTCCCGGCAACGACAGATCAAGCGTAATCAGGCTGAAGCTTTCCTCGTTAGCAAGTTCTTCCGCGCGAATTCCGTCTCGCGCCACCTTCACGGTGAACCCGCAATCGGTCAGATGCATCTGGATCAGCCGAGCGATATCCTCGTCGTCTTCGATCACCAGAATGCTTTTAGTCGGAATCACTTTACATGTACGCACAGTTCCGTATGCAGCGTCTAAAGCAACTAACGCTCCCGCCTCGACCCCACGCAGGCGCGTGTGATCAACATGTTAAGAAATTGTGATCTTCGCGGACTCCCGTAACCGACAGGCGATGGGATGCTTTGGTCGATAACCAAGGAAAACTTTGGTCGATAACCAAGGAAAACTTATGACTCCCGCATTTCGACTCAGTACGCTGGCGTGTGCCAGCCTCATCGGTCTTGGCGCAGGTGGTGCATCGCTGGCTCAGGATAAATCGATGGCCAAGAGCGACGCGGCGATGGCCAAACCCGCAATGGCTGCCGACAGCGTGATTGCCGCTTGGCCTGCCACCCCGAAGGAAGTTGCGATGAAGACGATCGCCAAGTACGGGCAGCCCAGCGAAGTGACAGCCACGATGCTGGTCTGGCACGACAACGGTCCATGGAAAAAGACGATCGTGTTTAAGGACGAGTTTAAGCACGACTTTCCAGCGCCGCACACCGATCTGATGCAGCAATGGATTGCGTACAAGGTGCCGCTCGATAAATACGATGACATGGCTAAGTACGACGGCAGCGTAGTGATCGAGCGTACGACCGGAATGATTTCCGCGCGCTGCGATAAGGAAGAAGCCAACTTTCTTGCGATAAATCTCGCTCACGATGTGGCTACCGGCAAGCGCACCGCAACCCAGGCGCGCGCGTTCTACGCCGATACCGTGTCAAAACTGATGAAGGGTGAAAAGCCGCCGTACACGCAGAGCTTGCAGTTTCGCGCGCCTACGGGGACAGCGGATCCCGATAAGCCCGCCAAGTAACCGATTCAGAGGAACGCGGCTTGCTAAACGCAGCATCACGGCGCTAAACCACTTTAATGACAAAGGAATAGACATGAGTTCGCCCAGCCCTTGCAAACGCCGCATCTTCGTAAGCCTAGCTGCCATCGGCATTGTGGGAATTCTCGCAAGTTGCGGCAGTTCCGACGACGGTGGCACGCTGCCGCCCAGCCTGCCAGCGGGTCCGACCAACGCCGGCACGCCGCCCGCGCATACGCTCGGCAACGCTGCCAATGGCCAGACCGTGTTTCGTTTTGAAACGTTCGGCAACGAGCGCTTCTGGACCGATGCGATTCGTTTGCCGGCAGGGATGGTGGCCGCCAACGTCACGCCCTTACAAGCACTGCGCCTTGGCCTGCACGTCGACATCGACGCAGTTCCTGCGGCGGTGCGAACCCAACTGATGTCCGAGCTGGCCGCCGATCCGTCGGGGCAGACGTCATCGGTCCTTAATAATCCCGCCAACACCGTTGCGCTGATCAATGCCAATGCGGTGATCGGCCTGCCCGCCAAGGACACCAACGGCAACGGCACGATCGATATCCTGGCGGGTGACAAGGTGGGCGCGAGCTGCGCGCTGTGCCATACAATTACCGACGGCTCTGCGTTTAACCTGCCCAACGGTGGCTCGATTGGGCGCCGGCAGGATGGTCGCGCGCCGCATACGCTCGACTTCGGCACGCTGTTATCGCTCGGAACGAATTCGCGTGCCTACTACCCGGTCCTTCAACTCGCGTTGACGGCGAACGGCGGCAAGACCCTCGGCCGCGCACCGACGGGCCTGACGGAGACTTCGACCGAAGCCGAAGTCGATGCGTATCTGACCAACAAGAGTTTTTATCCGGTCGGAATGTTCGACGACACGGTCGACGGTAACGGCGACCCGATGCACAACATGCCGCTGTTCAGACAGGACCTCGCATTCCCGTACGGCAGCGAAGGCGCGATCGCGAAGCAAGATAACTTCGCCAATCTCGTCTACACGGCGCTGCTCGATCCGACGACGCTGCTGACTTCTGGCGGCCGCGCGTTCCTGCGGAAACTGGGTGGTGATGCGGCTGGTACCGAAATCGCGGACGATTATGCGATCGTGCTCGCGGCCACCGGTGTGACGGGCCCGTTTCCCTTTGTCCAGGCCGCTCCGCCGGGAAATCCCGCCTTGGCGGGCACCGAAGAGTTTCCACTCGGCGTACGGGTCGACAACGCCAAACTAAACGACCTGAACGCGTACCTGTTCGGCCTCGCAGCGCCAGCCGGCGCCACAGCCGATGCGGCTTCGGTCGCGAGCGGGCGCATTCTCTTTCAGACGGTCGGCTGCACCAACTGCCATAACGTGAGCCAGGCGACTTTCGTCCCGACATTCATCGTGCCGATGAAAACCATCTTCCCGGGGGACAACCCCGTCGTGTTGCTGCCGATGCGCATGGCGCCACTGAATCCGATTCTCGACACGCCCGGTAACATTTTTGACGACAAAATGGCAGTCGTGAATGCAAGCCTGAGGGGACTGGAGCGAGGAACCGGATTGCCGCTGCTGCTCGACTTAGCGCGCAAACCCGTGTTCCTGCATGACAACTCGGTGCCCTCGCTGGATTCGTTGTTCAATCCGAGCCGCGGGTCGAGCGCTCCGCATCCTTTCTACTTGTCGGATACCGCACAGCGCAACGACATAGTGCAGTTCATGCGCAGCCTCGGCACCAATTGACACCTTGCGCCAGCCTCGCTTCAACGCGGGGCTGGCGTCGGTTTTCAGCGTAGGCTCGATGCTCGAGCTTGGATTGAGATCCAAGGAGTTTTGGATATCCGCGACCGCTCATCCCGCCCAGACACGGCGCGTCATGGCGTGCCGGGGCGTCAATCAGAGATGAAGGCTCGCTAGCAGCGGCATTCCCCACGGCGGGCGCTTATCTGGACGGACGCAGCCGATCGCGACCGACCGATTTCGCCCTCGCTTGAAACGATGATTGCTTTCACTGCCGGATGGTGAAGTCGGGGCGGGAGCCCCGTTGACCGCCCGCGCGATTACTTCTTCATCATCTTGCCGTCGTTCATCATCCCATGTCTCTCATGCTGACCATGCCGTTGCTGTCCTTCTTCATGCCGTCGAACATGGCTTCGTGATACTTCATGAACTCCTGTTTGGAGATCAGTCCATCACCGTTGATATCCATCTTTTTCATATCCATTTTCATGCCCATGCCGTCTTTCATGTGCATGCCGTCCTTCATTGAGTCTTTCTTCATGGTGTCTT
>Ga0136634_10000452_pt1 | contig 18573 bp, 15 predicted proteins | sample AntDrymUQ8332106_2_FD_104654 | JGI IMG/M metagenome (GOLD analysis project Ga0136634, IMG submission 104654) | Polar desert sand microbial communities from Dry Valleys, Antarctica - metaG UQ833 (21.06) | ecosystem: Environmental > Terrestrial > Soil > Desert | place: Antarctica: Dry Valley... | reverse complement strand
TCGGCCTCCTGGCGGAGCTCGAGCTGGCGCTGCGCCTCGGCAGCCGCTGCGTCCTTGCGCGCCATGTCGGTGGCCATGCCGGTCAGCATGACGGCGAGCACCGTGCGAGCGGTCTGGTCCTGGCGTTCGGTCGTCGGTGCGGCGAGAGCGGCGAACCAGGGCTGGGCCATCCCCGCCGACTGCCTGGCCTCGTCCACGTACGTCTGGAAGCTCACGCCGTCATCGTCGTTCGCTGCGGCGAGGAGCAACCAACCTCGCGTGGCGCGCTTGATCGGGTCGGAGACGAGCCGGCCCACGATCGGCGGAAGGGCTTCGGTCAGGCGCTGCGCGTCGTCGCCCGAGCTGTGCCATCGCTCATCGATGGCAGCGAGGCTGTCCAGGCCGGGTAAGCGCGCATAGATGCTTAAGACTCCGCTGGTGTAGAGGTCGTCCAGCGCGACTGCGGCTTCGCCCTGCCATTCCTCACTCGACGCGTCATCCACGAAAACGGCGAGTTTGTCGGGCGAGAGCTGCCACGGCCCGAAGACTGGCTCCATATCCGGGTCCAGGAGGACGAGGAGTTTCGCGAGCGTCCGACTCGGCTGCTCCGCGCGCATGAGCTGGTCGAGCGTGGTGATGCCGGCCCGTTCCAACCATTCGACCAGCAGGAGCGACTGCGCCGCCTGAGCTCTGATACCGGCGACCAGACGGCGAGCGTACGACCAGTCGCGCGCCAGAGCCGCGGCGAGCGCCCGGGGGTCGTCGTACGCTACCCCGCGGAACGAGAACACATCGCGCTGGACCCGCGCTGCGACATCTTCGAACACCGTGGGTGAGTCGCCGTGCAGCCAGGCGATCACCTCCCGCGCAGCCCAGCGCTGCGCCGACTTGCGCTGGAACACACCACGGAAGAAGAGCTGCCAGGTGGCGTCGGCGACACCGGACACGTCGATCGGCTCGTCGTACAGCATCCTGCCGATCTGTCGCTCCTCCAGCCAGTCGCCCTCCACAGTCTTGAAGGGATGGCTTCCGGTGAGAAGCTCGAAGGCGGTCATCCCCAACGACCACCAGTCGCGCCCGACCGACACCTCGCCGAACGCGGCTTCAGGCGCTGCATAGGCGGCGGTGCGTGAGCTGGAGCGCTGGTCCCTCGTGGCCGTCACCACGGTCGAGAGTCCATAGTCCGCGAGGACGACGCTGAACGGGCTCAACGACCGTACGAGGATGTTCTGCGGCTTCACGTCGCGGTGGATGAGCCCGAGTGCGTGGCTGTGCGAAAGCGCGCCGCCTATCTGCTCGACGACTTGCAGCACGCGGGGCGCGCTCCACGGCAATGGGTCCGACTCGATCACGTCGGTGAGGGAGCCCAGGGGCAGATACTCCATCACCTCCCACCACAGGCCGTTGTGCTCGGCTCTTTCGAGCACCGTCAGCACGTGGGGCGAGCCGACGTGTGCCAGCGCGTCAAGCATGGCGTTGGTCGGGTTGATCTTGGGCCGGAACAGCTTGACGGCCACCTCGGCACCGGTGGCGCGATCCGCGGCGAGGACGACGTCCGCCTCCGCGCCAGAGGCCAGCTCCCGCACCAGGCGCAGGCGGGCAGCGAGCGGCGGCGGCAGGTTCAGTCGGGTGAACCCTCCCGGCGGGGCGTCGTCGACCGGCGCTGCAATCCCAGCATCAAGGACGGTCTTCGCATGCTCCGAGTCGTGCGCGTCCACGCCGTACGCGGTCGGCTCGACCGGGTCGTCGCGGGTGGTGGCGCCTCCCCCTCCCGGAGACTGAGGGACGACGGGCCCGACAGGGGTGTCCCGCGTCGTTGCGCCGGCGGAGCCCGACGCTGCGTCTGGTTTGCCTAACTCCACGCGGGTGTCCCGAGCAGTCGCGCCGGCGGAGCTCGCCTGGTCGCCGGGCTCAACGGGGATGTCCCGCGTCGTCGCGCCCGCGGTGGCCGACGCGGGGTCGGATGTCGATCTCGGCGCGCGCACGTCGCGCATTGTCGAGCTTGAAGCGACCGGCGCGGGGGTGTCACTCTCGTGCTCACGCATGGTTGCGCCTCGATGCCTGCGGCACTGTGGGCACCGTCTCGCCCATCACGATGGAGATGTTGTCGTGGCCACCCGCGCCGAGTGCGGCCGAAAGAAGTCGGAGCAGTGTGGTGTCAATGCTGCCGCCAGAGCTCATGTGCTCCTCGATCTTGTCAGCCGTGACGTAGTCGCTGAGGCCGTCACTGCAGGCAACGAATCTGGTCGCTGCCGCAATGGGCAGGCTGCGCACGTGCGGATCGATACTCATGGCTCGGACGGTGCCGCCAAGTGTCTGGGTCACGATGTTCGTCGTTGCGTCAGGATCCTGTCCAGCGGATTTCGGTGAGTCATCGGTGGACAGTTGCACGAGCGACCCGTCGATGACTACGTAGCATCGACTGTCACCGACGTTGAAACAGATTGCTTCTTCGTCCACAAAGACGAAACCCGCGAGGGTAGTGCCCATCCCCAACCAGTCGCGGTTCAGGGCCATTTCCTGGTACACCGCAGCATTGGCTGTTCGGACGACGTCACGTACGGCGTCGACCGACCGGAGGCTGTCGCTCTCGTCGGCAATGACCCGCAATGCAAGCTGACTCGCGCGGTCGCCCGCTTGGTGCCCGCCGAGGCCGTCCGCGACAGCGAGGAGGACTGGACGCGCGGTTTCGGCGTCGTACCAGGCCGGCACACCGGAACGTGTCGTGGACAGGTAGCCGCCGAGTGCCACCGTGTCCTCGTTGTGCGGCCGCACCCTGCCTCGGTGCGTGACCGCGCCGATGGTGATCTTCATGCGGTGATCTCGTCAGCAGGGACCCGCCGGACAGTGGAGTACAGGTCCGCTGCGAGTCGCACGACGTCACCGTCGTGGGCGACCGCGCTTTCTCGCGGTGCGATCTGGATGTCGTTGATGTACGAGCCGTTGGTGGACGCCAGGTCCGTCACGATTACACCGTGCTCCGCGCCCGTGAAGAGCGCGTGCTTGCGAGAGACGTTCGGATACGACGCGAGCTCGCTCTCCAGGCCAGGAGTGTCGCGCCCTACCGTCAGGGGTCGGCCGGATGCAACGAGTCGGAACCCCCACGGGAACTCAACCCGCCACACCACCGCACCGGCGTGCTCCGGGCGACCGGGTGAGTCCTGAGACTCGCTGCCTCGCGCTGCGGAGCCTCGCTCGTCCGGTACGGCAGCGGGGACGGGGCGGCCGTCGGCGCCTCGGGATCGTTTGAGCGACACACCCGCCCGAGGCAAGGCGCCGGTTTCGGCGGAAAGCCTCATACGCATGTCCTGCGAAGGCACGGCCGGCAGCGGAGTCGGTGAGAGGTCGGCGCGGCACTTGGCGCACAGAATGGCGTTAGCGGCATTGGCTTGACGACAATGCGGGCACTCGACAGGGTTTGTCACCTCGCACCGTGAGGCAAAGACTTGACGCCGCCCGCTCGAGGTCGCCCAACCGCGGTGGTCACTTGCACGTGCCGCCCCCCGCATATCCGTCGTGTGTCGGTCTTCCGGATCGACCGAGGCGATGGTCCTCGCGCGCGTACAAACGCCAAAGCGAATTGCCCGAAGGATCGGGAGCCTACTCGACACAGTGCGAACTTCGAACCGCGCGATCTCACGGCGCACGATCTGTACGAGGCAGTCCAACCCTGCGAGCGCCAGGTCGGTCCTCGCAGCGCAGCACGGCTAGATTGCGAGCTGGCTTACTTACGCCCGGACTGCCATTGCATGCCCCAGCCGAATGCACCGTCCAGCTCGCGGTGGCCACCCTGGATGTAGCGCACCTCGCGGCGGACCGACAGCTCGCCACCGCTGTTCTCGATCATGGCAATGGCACACATCGGTGAGCGCGTGTCGTGCTCATCGAGACGGACCTCGACCTGTGGACCAGCGACGGGGTACAGCGTCACGACGCCGTTCGCGGCGGCCCAGCTCGGCGCGCCCTCGTAGATGAACGCGAAAACCAGGATCCGGCGGATCGCATGCACATGGGCGAGGTTGACGAACAGGTTCTCGCCGCCCGTGTTCGAGCCGCTGCGGTCGTCACCGTCGAGCCAGCAGATCGGGTCGGCGCCGTAGCTGTGCGCGTCGCGGAACGCGTTGCCGAGCGCCTGAACCACACCCTTGGCCCCGTCGCCGTACTCGTACAGGCAGGCCAGGTCGAGGTCGATCGGCGGAGTGACGCCGCTCTTCAGACGAGACAGGAAACCGCCGCTCGCCGGTGGGGCTGCCGGGCGCGCGGTCCAGTTGAGATTGACCCGGAGCGTGCCGGTGGCCGAGCCCTGCTTGCTCAGGGACACCGTCGGGGCAGACTTGGTCAGCGTGACCTTCGACAGCGAAACCTGACCGCCGGGCGGCGGCGGCGGTGCCGCGGGCTGCGGCCGCTTGGTGTAATCGATGCCCATGCTGGTCCCCTCGGTGTTGGCTGCGATGTCTAGACGCGTCCTGCCACTGCCTTGCGTCTCGCCTCGGCGGCGGCCTCGAGACTCCCCTCGCGGCGGTTGCGGGCGAGGGAGGACACCAGCGCAGCGGCGATGAAGCCCACCCCGACGAGGCCGGTGATGATCTCCGGCACTTCGTACTCGATGGTGACGAGAAGGATCACTGCGAGAGCGCCGATCGCCCAGTGCGCGCCATGCTCGAGGTAGACGTACTGACCCAAGGTGCCGTTGCGGACGAGGTACACGGTGATCGAGCGGATGTACATGGCGCCGATGCCGAGACCCGCCGCGATGATGAAGATGTCCTGCGTGATGGCGAACGCCCCGATGACGCCGTCGAACGAGAACGACGCGTCGAGGACCTCCAGGTAGAGGAAGAGGAAGAACGCCGCCTTCCCGCTCGCCCTCGCGAGGTCGGACGGGCCTTCGCTGGCGCTCCGCCTGCCTGCGACCGAATCCTCGACCGCGGCAGCGTCGCCGTGCACTCCCGCAAGGTCCTCCTCGTCGGTGGCGCCCTCCGCCTCGAACAGCTCGCCCAGGCCATTCACGAGGAGGTACGTCACGATGCCCAGCGCGCCTGAGACCATGACGGTGCCGACATCTTCAGCGAAGGCCTCGGCTGCCAGAACGAGCGCAACGGTGGCTACGACGACGGCGAGCTGGTCGAGTTTGCCGATGCGAGCCAGCGGCGTCTCCAGCCACGTGAGCCAGCGAATCTCGCGGTCCTCGAAGATGAAGTCGAGGAAGAGCATCAGCAGGAACATCCCACCGAACGCAGCGATGCTCGGGTGGGCCTCATGGAGCAGCTGCGCATACGTGCCCGGCTCATCGACCGAGCCGCCCTCTGCGGCTAGGTCGATCGCCTCGATCGGGCCGAGGCCCGCAGTGATCGCGACGATCAGAAGCGGGAAGACCAAGCGCATGCCGAAGACCGCGATCAGGATCCCGACAGTCAGGAACATGCGCTGCCAGAACTCGTTCATCCGCACCAGGATCGTGGCGTTGACGACGGCGTTGTCGAAGGACAGTGAGATCTCGAGGACACAGAGGATCGCCACGAGCACAAACGCGGTGGGTCCGCCGAGGACGAACGAAGCGATCAGGCCGATCGCGGTGATCGCGAACGACCAACCGAAGATTCTCAGTACCACGGGGTGTGCCTCTCGTCCTCTATCTGGGCGCGCTTACCCCGGCAACTGTACGTACGAGACGTGCTGGGCGTACGGCCAGCGATGTCCGTCCGGCGTGCCCGGGTCAGTTGAGACCAGGCTCACATCGACCTCGAAGCCCGCCAGTCGGGCAGCTGACTCAGCCGACGTTGACGCCGAAGTCCTTCGCGATGCCGGTGAGGCCGCTCGCGTAGCCCTGCCCAATAGCCCGGAACTTCCACTCGGCGTTGTGCCGGTACAGCTCGCCGAAGATCATCGCCGTCTCGCTCGAGGCGTCCTCGGTGAGGTCGTACCGCGCGAGCTCGGCGCCGTTGGCCCGGTCTATCACGCGGATGAAGGCGTTGATCACCTGCCCGAACGACTGCTTGCGGGCCTGCGCATCGTAGATGGAGACCGGGAACACGACCTTGTCGATGTGCGCCGGCATGCCCGACAGGTTGACATTGATCGTCTCGTCGTCGCCCTCGCCCTCGCCGGTCAGGTTGTCGCCGGTGTGCTCGACGGCGCCGCCCGGCGACTTCAGGTTGTTGAAGAAGACGAAGTGGGAGTCGTCGACAACCTTGCCGTTCGTACCGCACAGCAGCGCGCTGGCGTCAAGGTCGAAGTCCGCGCCCGTCGTCGTCCGGACGTCCCACCCCAGGCCCACTGACACGGCGGTCAGGCTTGGGGCGATCTTGGTCAGGCTTACGTTGCCACCCTTGGCGAGCGAGACCGACACGTCATCCTCCGAGAGTTCGTCACGTGGTGGGACCGATGAGCGTAGTGCGTGGGGCGGCGAGAGCGGCCCGACAGGTAGCCGCGCCGCCGGCGCGGCGACGTCAGACGCTCACTCCGAAGTCCTGGGCGATGCCCTTGAGCCCGGTGGCGTACCCCTGACCGACGGCGCGGAACTTCCACTCAGTGCCGCTGCGGTACAGCTCTCCGAAAACCATCGCGGTCTCGGTCGAGGCGTCCTCGCTCAGGTCGTAGCGGGTCAGCTCCTCGGTGTTGCTCTGGTTGACGACGCGGATGAATGCGTTGCGCACCTGGCCGAACGACTGGGAGCGCTGCTCGGCCTCGTAGATGGAGACCGGGAAGACGATCTTGTCCACCTCGGCGGGCACGGCCGCGAGATTCACCTTGATCTGCTCGTCGTCGCCCTCGCCCTCGCCGGTGAGGTTGTCGCCGGTGTGCTCGATCGCACCCTCAGGGCTCTTGAGGTTGCCGTAGAAGACGAAGTGCTGATCGGAGATGACCTTGTTGTCGGTCTTGACGCCAATCGCCGACGCGTCCAGGTCGAAGTCGGTGCCGGTCGTGCTCCGCACGTCCCAGCCGAGCCCGACAGTCACCGCGGTGAGCCCGGCAGGACCGGCCTGCTTCGTCAGCGAGACGTTTCCACCCTTGCTGAGACTGACTCCCACGAGAGTCCTCCAGTCATGTGCAGCAGGCAGTCGCGCCCGCTCGAGATCTCGTCGCCGGTCGGCAACGCCCATGAGAGTAACGCGACATTCGTGTACCCGAGTGATCGCGGTCGTTGTGCTCGGCGATCCGCCCCCAGGCTGACGTAGCCTGACTGCCTCGCCCTCGAAGGGCGAGATTGCGGCCCGTGACAGTGCTCGTGCACGACGCTGGAGGACCCGTGACGCTCGACGTTCAGCTGGTCGGCACGACGACCAAGATGGCGATCTTGACCCTGCAGCGCGGCCAGGTCGTCTACAGCGAGGCCGGCAAGTTCCTCTTCTGCTCCGACGACGTCGTGATGGAGACAAAGCTCTCCCAGCCGTCGTCCAACCAGCAGTCCTCGAACGCGGGTGAGCCGGCGGCCGCAGGTGCCGGCGGTGGGCGCGGCGGTCTGCTCGGCGGTGCCGGGGGAGCCGCCGGGATCGGCGGCATGCTGCGCGGGGCGGTCGAAGGCGGCAAGCGGATGCTGGCCGGTGAGTCCTTCGCCTTCACCCACTTCCACACGCCGGGTGGGGACGGGTTGCTCGCCTTGGCCGGGGTCATCCCCGGTGAGATGCGGGCGCTCGAGCTCGACGGGCGTACGACCTGGTTCGCCGAGAAGGATGCCTTCGTCGCGGCGGAGGCCGGGGTCGTGTTCGACATCGCGTTCATGGGCGGCAGGGCCGGTTTCTCCGGCGGCGAGGGCTTCGTCTTGGAGAAGTTCACCGGTCGCGGCACCCTGCTGGTCGCGGGCGCGGGGGACTTCATCGACATCAACCCGGCTGACTATGGCGGGCGCCTGCGGGTGGACACCGGGTGCGTCGTCGCGTGGGACCAGAACATCAAGTACGGCGTGCAGCGGATCGCCGGTCTGAGCAAGCAGGGAGTGATGACGGCCATGTTCGGTGGCGAGGGCATGTCTGTCGCCACCCTGGAGGGCAACGGCCAGGTCATTCTGCAGTCCGTCACCCTCGACGCGCTCGCCAAGGCGCTCGCCAAGAACGCGGGCGCCGGGGACAAGAAGACGGGCGCCGGCATGGGGGGGTTGTTCTCCGGCTCGGCCGACTAGGTCCGGCCGAGCCGTTCCCCGTTGCCTGCGTCAGGCGCCGGCGACCGAGTCCCAGCCGTCGGTGAGCTGCGTACGCAGACCCTCGAGGTCGATCTGGTCGGCGAAGAACTGCTGGAAGGCCGGGGTGGCGATCTGGTCCTTCCACTGCGTGTACGCGTCGACCTTCTGGAACGGCGCGAGCGTGAGCACGTCACCGCTGTTCAGTGTCTGGTCCCACCCGCCCTCGCCGCCGGTGCTCTTGATAATCGTCTCGCGGGCGCTGTTCGAAGCGGGGATCAGCCAGTCACCCTCGGCGACCGCGGCAAGGTTCTCGGCCTCCATGTAGAAGTTGATGAAGCCTGCCGCCTCCTCGATGTGCTCGCTCTCCGCCGGAACGGACAGGGTCTGCGGGTTGGCGGACTGCTCTGCCGACGTGCCTTCCAGCGGCGGCAGGACGGCCCAGTTGAAGCCGTCCGGCGCCTGCTCGGTGAGCTGCTGGGCGGCGTAGCTGCCCTGGACCGTCATCGCGTAGTCACCGGCGAGGAACGCCGGCATGACGTCGCCACCGCTCTGCGTCAGCGACACCGTGTCGATCGAACCGTCGGTGTAGGCCATCTCGTGGATCCGCCGCGGCAGCTCGAGCTCCTCGTCGCCGACGTCGATCGTCGCTTCGGCGCCCTCGCCCTCGAAGAAGGTCGCGCCGAAGTTGAGCCCGAGGCTCATCATCGTCGCGGTCGGGGACTTGAGGCCCCAGCCCACACCCGTGACGTCACCGCTCGTCGTCGCCTGTGCCGCTGCGGCGAAGTCGTCCCACGCCCAGGTCTCACCCGTCGGGATCTCGACGCCGGCGGCCTCCAGCAGGTCGGTGTTCGCGAACACCATGTACGACTGGAGCAGCGTGGGCGCCGCAATGATCTCGCCATTGACGGTGACCGTCTCCCAGACCCCCTCGCCGACGCTGCTCATGACGTCGTCCGAAAGGTACGGCGAGAGGTCGGCGAGATAGCCGTCGGCCGCGAAGCCTGCCATGTCGGCTGACTCGTTCTGGATGATGTCCGGAGCCGAGCCGCCCTGGAACTGCGTGACCAGCTGGTCGTGCACCGAGTCCCAGCTGCCCTGGACGTACTCCACCTGGACGTCGGGGTTGGCGGCGTTCCACTCCTCGACGATGGCCTTTGACGCAGCAACCGTCGGCTCCTGGAAGGCAAGGCTCTGGAACCGCAAAGTGATCGGCTCCGAGCTGCCACTGTCCGAGCTGCTGTCGGCGGGCTCTTCCTCCGAGCTGGACGAGCCCGATGTGGCGCAACCGGCGAGCAGCAGCGCGGCCGCAGCCGCACCGATACCGACTGATCTGCGTGTGCTCATGGTTCCTGCTTTCTGGTGAGGGTCTGGTGGTGCTCCGTGAACTGCACAGGCATGCCGACGCGATGTGCTCATCCCTTGACCGCTCCACTCATGAGGCCTGACGTGAGCCGGCGTTGGATCAGCGCGAAGAAGATGAGGCTCGGGATCGTTGCGAGGAGCGAGCTGGCGGCGAGCGCCCCGAGCTGGACCTGGCCTTCCGCACCCACGAAGCGGGCCAACGTGAGCGGCAAGGTGGAGTTCTCGGGGCTCTGGATCAAAACGAGCGCGAAGAAGAACTCGTTCCAGGACGAGATCAGGGTGAACATCGCCGTCGCGACGATGCCCGGCACGAGCAGCGGCAGCACGATGCTGCGCAGGACCCGGAGGCGGCCCGCGCCGTCGATCGCCCCGGCTTCTTCGATGTCGCGGGGGATGGAGGCGACGTACCCCTGCAGCATCCAAAGCCCGAACGGCAGCGAGTAGACGATGTAGACGATCGTCAGGCCGACGAGTCGGTCGTCCAGGTCGAACTGCTTGAGGATCAGGAACAGCGGGATGATCACGAGCACGACCGGGAAGACCTGGCTGACGAGGATCCAGCCGGTGGCGACCGTACGCAGGCGGGTCTTGAAGCGTGCAAGTGCGTACGCCGCGGGCAGCGCGACCACGATCACCAGCAGCATCGTCGCCACGGCGACGACCAGGCTGTTCCGTGCAGCAGTGAGCAGGTCCTGGCGCTGCAGCGCATCGACGAAGTTGTCGAACGTCGGGCTGCTCGGCAGCAGCGACGCGGTGCCGATGTCCTGCGGGCTCTTGAGCGATGTCGAGAACATCCAGAGCAGCGGGAACCCGAGGAACACGACGTACGCGGCGAGCGCGACGTACTGCATCGCGCGCGATCCACGCCTCGGCTCACGCCACGTGCTCACGCTTCCCTCCGGAGCCGCGAGCGCAGGTAGTACAGCAGCAGGATCACGATGAAGACGACCATCACGTCGCCCATCGCCGCCGCGTAGCCGAAGTTGCCGTACCGGAACGCCTCGTTGTACGTGAACAGCATCGGCAGCATCGTCTTGCCGCCCGGGCCGCCCGCGGTGAGGACGTACACGAGGCCGAACGAGTTGAAGTTCCAGATGAAGTCGAGCGATGTTATGGCGACGATGACCGGGCGCAGCGACGGCAGCGTCACGTGGATGAACCGCTGCCAGGTGCTCGCGCCGTCGACCGCAGCCGCCTCGTGCAGGGTCCCGTCCACCGACTGGAGCCCGGCAAGCAGGGTGATCGTGGTCTGCGGCATCCCGGCCCAGACTCCGACGATGATCACCGCCGGCAACGCGGTCGCGAAGTTGCCCAGCCAGTTGATGTCTCCCGGCAGGCCGACCGCCGCCATCGCGGCGTTGATCGGGCCGTAGTTGGGGTTGAGCATCATCCGCCACATGATCGCGACGATCACGGGCGGCATGGCCCACGGCACAAGGGCCAACGTTCGCGCCAGCCAGCGCAGGCGCAGATCGAGGTTCAGCAGCAGGGCGAGGCCGAGGCCTGCGAAAAATTGGAGAATCGTGACGGAAAAGGCCCAGATCAGCCCGATCCGGAACGAACTGATGAACTGCTCGTTGCCGATCAGCCGCGTGAAGTTGTCGGTGCCGATGAAGTCAGCGGTCTGGTTGAGCCCTGCCTCGGCATCGGTGAATCCGAGGTAAACGCCCTGGATCAACGGATACACGCTGAAGATCGCGACCGGGATCAGGGCCGGCAGGACGAGGAACCATGCCTCGCGGCGCTCGGCGGAGCGTCCGGCGCCGCTGCGGCGGCCGGGTCGGGGGGTGGGGCGGCCCGGTGCGGCTGGCTCCATGGTGATGACCGAGCTCATCAGCCAGGGACCCCGATGGCGCCGGCGAAGCGGGCACCTGTCGACCTCGCGGTTGTCACAGTGGGCCTCCACGGAAACCGGCTTGGCAACGCGGCGCGGGTCGACTTCGGTCACCGATTGCAGAGATCGGGACCTTCGCACGCCAAGGCGATGGCGTCAAGGATGACGCCGATTCGTTATGCCCACCACGGCCTGACCGTTTTGCACCAATCCGTTGAGCGAGCGGTTCCGAAGACCTCACATGGTCACGTGGCGAATGAGGCTGGGCGGTGCGCTCGCGGGGGTGCTCGCCGCAGGCGCGGGTGTCGGCGCGGCGGAGCTGGTGGCACGCCTCGCGGGCGCTTCCTCACCCCTGGTGGCCGTCGGGAACTCGGCGATCGACTACGCGCCGCCGTTCGCCAAGGACTTCGCGGTGCGCACGTTCGGCACCGCGGACAAGATCGTTCTCATCGGCGGGGTCATCGCGACCCTGGCCCTGATTGCGGCCGTTGCGGGTGCGATCGGCGTCACGCGGCGGCTTCCGGCGCTGATCATGGCGGGGTCTCTCGGCGCAGTTGCACTGGTTGCGGCGTTGTCGGGGCGCGCGACGTCGTCGTCCTTCGTCGACCGGGTGCTGCCCTCCGTTGTTGCCATCGTCGTCAGCGTTGCGGCTCTCGCATGGTTGCTCTCCGCCTTCAGGCGCCCTTCGGTTGACCGTTCGAACGCGGGCCCGGCAGTGAACTCCGGTGCGGCGGGCAGCCCGGGGGGAATCGCGCCGCCCGCCGCGCCGGTTTCCACCTCGCCCGCGGCCGGCGCGCACGTCTACACGGGCAGCGACGATCTCATCGGCTTCGACCGTCGAAGATTCCTGGCCTCGGCCGTCGCGGTCGGAGCAGTCGGTGCGGTCGGAGGGGCCGGCCCGCTGCTCCTCCCTGCTGCCGACGTCACCGGCGACGTGGTCCTCCCTGTCGCCGCGGAGATCCTGCCGGCTCAGACGGCGGAGACAGACTTCGGCATCGAAGGCCTCAGCTCGTACGTCACCCCGAACGCGGACTTCTACCGTGTCGACACGTCGCTGACCGTCCCGCAAGTCGATGCCACCAGCTGGCGGCTCCGGGTGCACGGGCTCGTCGACAAGGAGCTGGACCTGAGCTTCGAGGACGTCCTCGCCCGGCGGCTGGTGGAGCGCGACATCACGCTCACCTGCGTGTCGAACGAGGTCGGCGGGCCGTACGTCGGAAACGCCCGGTGGATCGGTACCTCGATCGCCGAGCTCCTCGAGGAGGCCGGCGTCCAAGAAGGCGCGGACGCCGTCAAGTCCACCGCGGTCGACGGTTTCACGATCGGCACGCCGCTCGCAGCACTCACCGACGGACGCGACGCGATCCTGGCGGTCGGGATGAACGGCGAGCCGCTGCCGCCGGTGCACGGCTTCCCCGTACGCATGGTCGTGCCCGGGCTGTACGGCTACGTGTCTGCGACGAAATGGGTCGTCGACATCGAGGTCACGCGCTTCGCGGACTTCGAGGCGTATTGGACCCCGCGCGGCTGGGCGGTGGAGGGCCCCATCAAGGTCGCATCCCGCATAGACGTCCCGAAGTCGTTCGCGAAGGTCGCGGCTGGACCCGTCGTCGTCGCGGGCGTCGCCTGGGCTCAGACGCGCGGCATCACCGGCGTGGAGGTCAGCGTCGACGGCGGTGACTGGCAGCCGGCCGAGCTCGCGGCCGAGGACACGGTCGACACCTGGCGGCAGTGGAAGTACACGTGGGACGCCTCCGCCGCCGGCGCCGGAAGCCATGACATCAGCGTGCGGGCAACTGACGCTACCGGCGAGACGCAGACCCAGGAACGCCTTCCGCCGCGCCCGAACGGCTCGTCGGGTTGGCACAACGTCGTCGTCACTCTCGCCTGAGCCGGCACTGCGGCGCGTACCTGACGGCTCCGGCTTCCGAAAACTCGGTGCTCCGCGCCAATCCAGGTCAGGAGCCGCAACGAAGACCATTCAGAACCAAGCACCACACCTGCACCAGCCGGCAACCGCCGGAAACCCCCTTACAAGGAGACACACGATGCGCACGATGCGAACCGCACAGCGCGGAGGCCTCCTGGCCACCGCTCTCATGGTGGCCGTCCTCGGAACTGCCTGTGGCAGCGACGCCGACGACACCGCCGATGTCGGCTCCGGTACGACCCCCGACGTCGCCACGTCCGACGAGCCCTCCGAGGAGATGACCAGCGAGGAGCCCGAGGAGGAAATGACCGAGGACATGTCGATGGATCTCGTCGGCGCCGGCTGCGCCGGATACGCCGAGGCAGTGCCGGACGGCGCCGGCTCGGTCGAGGGCATGGCGATGGACCCGGTCGCGACCGCGGCCAGCAACAACCCGCTCCTGACCCAGCTCGTGGCTGCAGTCTCCGGCGGGATCAACCCCGACGTGAACCTGGTCGACACGATCAACGGCGGCGAGTTCACGATCTTCGCCCCGGTCGACGACGCCTTCGCCAAGATCGACCCCGCCACCATCGAGGTCCTCAAGACTGACGCTGCGCTGCTGACGTCGATCCTGACGTACCACGTGGTCCCGGGTCAGCTCGCTCCGGACGCGCTCGTCGGCACCCAGCCGACCGCTCAGGGCGAAGAGGTCGAGGTCGCCGGCACCGGCGACGAGATCATGGTCAACGGCATGTCGACCGTCATCTGCGGCAACGTCAAGACGGCCAACGCCACGGTCTACCTGATCGACACGGTGCTCATGCCCCCGTCGATGATGTGACGTACGAATCTCTGATCTGCACCACCTGAGCACGCTCCGCAAGTAAGCACGAACGGCACTGCGAAGCCGCCGGCATCGGGTCACCCCGGGGCCGGCGGCTTCGTCGGTTCTGCCCCAAACGCAACTGGTGCAAGAAGGTTGGTTTCGGTGCCTCCGAACCAACCATCTCCCACCAATTGCCGAGGGTTGCAAACTGTCAGTGCCTCCAGTCAGGATCACCGGGACTCGTCACCTAGCCCCGGGAGCACGCGCATGCCTTCGCACACCACGCCGTACGACCTGACCAAGCTCCGCGCTCGGGTGTCGCACCTCGCGGCCGGGACCGCGGCTGCTGTGCTCCTCGTCCCGGTCGCCGCGGTGGCGGGGACCACCGGCGCCGGCGCTGAGGGGATCGGCGACCCGTACTTCCCTGACTACGGCAACGGCGGGTACGACGTCTCGCACTACGACGTCGAGGTCGAGGTCGCGGGCGACACCGTGTCCGGCACGACGACGATCACGGCGACGGCGACCGAGCGCCTGACTCAGTTCAACCTCGACTTCGTGCTGGACACGACCGCGGTCGTCGTCAACGGGGAGGTGGCCGACTTCACCAAGCCGAGCACGCACGAGCTCGTCGTGACGCCGAGCGAGGCCATCCCGAACGGCGACACGATGACGGTCGAGGTGACCTACAGCGACGAGCCGGGCTCGGTGTTCGACCGGGGAAACAACCCCGTCTACACGACAGGCACGAACGGTCTGCTCATTCTCGGTGAGCCGGAGTCGGCGCCCTGGTGGATCCCCGGCAACGACCATCCGCGCGACAAGGCGACGTACGACGTGGCGATCACGGTGGCCGACGGCGTCGAGGCACTCACGATCGGCCGGCTCGTCGGCGTCGAGGACGGTGCGAAGGACACGTGGACGTGGGCGGTCAACCAGCCGACGACCGGCTACCTGCTGTTCCTGGCCGCCGGGCAGTACGACGTGACCGAGAGCACGATCGCGGGCGAGCCCGCCGTGACGGCGATCGGCGCCGGCGCGGGGGTCGCGGGCGAAGCCGCTGCTGAGGACTTCGAACGGATGGACGAGGTCGTCGACTTCCTCGAGTCGGAGTTCGGCGACTACCGGTTCGACGTTCTCGGGAATGTGGTGCCGAACACGAGCCTCGGCTTCGCCTTGGAGACCCAGACCCGTCCGGTCTACTCGACCGCGTTCTGGTCCGGCGGGTTCTCCAACATGGACGTGGTCGTGCACGAGTGGGCCCATCAATGGGTCGGCGACAACGTGTCGGTGCACAGCTGGCGCGACATCTGGATGAACGAGGGCTTCGCCAGCTGGGCGCCGTGGAAGTGGGAGCAGGAGGAGGGCGGGGACACCCTCGACGAGATCTTCCTCGCCTACTACAACAGTCACCCGTCCTCGGACCCGTTCTGGAACCTCCACATCGGCGACCCCGGCCCCAACTCGCTCTTCGCGGGCGAGGTCTACGACCGGGGTGCGATGACGGTCCAGGCTCTGCGCAACCGCATCAGCAAGTCCGATCACAAGACGTTGCTCAAGAAGTGGCAGAACAAGCACGAGTACGACGACGCGGGCACCAAGAAGTTCATCAAGCTCGCGGAGAAGGTGTCCGGTGAGGACCTGACGACGTTCTTCGACGCGTGGCTCTACAGCTCGGACAAGCCGCCGGCGACGGATGAGTACGGCGTGCCCCCGGGTCCCGTCGACATCGCGGACGTCGAATCCTTTGACCGGCTGAAGGCTGCCACCGAGATGCTGGTCGAGGCGGAGGCCGCGGCGCACGGGCGGTGAAGCGAGCGTGCCGGCTCGGCTCTAGGGCCGAGCCGGGCGCACCGTCCCGGTCACGGCGCCGAACCCGATCCGCGATGTGTCGGCGCCCGGGGCGCTCGCGGTGATCGAGACCGTGTCGCCGTCCTCGAGGAACGACCTGGTCGAGCCGTCCGTGAGGGTGACCGGCTCGGCGCCGTTCCAGGACAGCTCGATGAGCGACCCGCGCTGGCGTCGCTCGGGACCCGACACGGTGCCCGAGGCATACAGGTCGCCAGTGCGCAGTGACGCGCCGTTGACCGTCAGGTGCGCGAGCTGCTGCGCCGGGGTCCAGTAGAGCTCGCGGAACGGCGGTCTCGACACGACCTCGCCGTTGAGGTGCACGGCGATGGCCAGGTCCAGGCCCCACTGTGCGTCCGCGAGGTACGGCAGCGGCGCCGGCTCCTGCAAAGGCGGGGCCGTCATCGCGGTCTCGAGCGCGGCCAGCGGCACGACCCAGGGCGATATCGAGGTGAGAAACGACTTGCCCAGGAACGGTCCGAGCGGGACGTACTCCCAGGCCTGGATGTCGCGGGCGCTCCAGTCGTTGACCAGCACGACACCGAAGACGTGGTCACGAATCGCCGACGTGGGCACGGCGGTGCCGATCGTGCTGCCGACTCCGACGACGAACCCGACCTCGGCCTCGATGTCGAGGCGTCGGGACGGGCCGTAGGTCGGCATGCTCTCCGCGGGTGCCTTGCGCTGGCCGCAGGGCCGGATCACCTCGGTGCCGGACACCGCGACCGTCCCGGCCCGCCCGTGATAACCGATGGGCAGGTGCTTCCAGTTGGGTGTCAGCGGCTCGGAGTCGGGCCGGAAGATGCGGCCGATGTTCGTCGCGTGGTGCTCCGAGGAGTAGAAGTCGACGTAGTCGGCAACCGCGAACGGCAGGTGCGTCGTTGCCTCCTCGAGAGGCACGAGCAGCGGCTCCACCACCGCGCGGTGCCGCTCGTCCGTCAGCAGGTCGGTGACCGTCTGCCGGACGTGGCGCCACGTGCTCGGGCCGGCGGCGAGGAAGTCGTTGAGCGTGGTCGTCCGGAAGTAGGGGAACGACCCGCGCCCGCCATGGAAGACGTCGCCGGGCAGCGGCGCGTGCAATGCAAGGTCGAGCGCGCCGGTGTCGGTCAGCCGGCCGAGCGGCAGCGCGTACGCCCCGATGGCGACGGCGGGCTCCGGCTCGAGCCCCGATCCCTCGTGGGAGATGACCCCGTACGGGAGGTTCTGGATCGGGAAGTCTGACCCTTCGGACACCGGCACCCAGGTAGTAGTCATGCAGCAACGCCCGCTGGCCGCGACGCAGCAATGCGGCAGCGGCACTTACGCGGCGCAGTGTGCCCTCCCGTGGCGTGCACGCCACGTAAGACCACCCTCCGCCACCGATACGTGGTCATCGGGAAGCGGGGCAGACGGGTGCGGGGGGGAGGAGGGCCAGGGAGGCGAGGTCGTCGATGGGCTCCGTGACGCTGCAGCTGCCGTACGACGCGAACGAGCGGCGGGCGCGAGCCGCCTCGGCGGCGCTCAGCGCGCGGGCGGTGTCTGCGAGAACTTCGCCGTCGCGTTCGGCGAGGACCGCGACGGCGTCCTGCACGGTCGCGCCGGCGATCAGGGTGTGGGTGGCCAGCAGCACGTTGAGGAAGCCGTGATGCTCGAAGCCGGTGGTCGGGTCCGTGTGCCGGACCGCGTGGTGCAGCCCTGCGGTGCACTTGAGTGCCAGCTCGCGGTCGAGGCACGCGTTCAGGAACGCGGCGACGGCAGCCTCGTCCGGGAAGGCGGCGGCGTCGGCACCGCCGGTGCGCAGCTTGGCCCGCAGGTCGTACTCCGAGAGGACGTCGAGCGCGTCGAAGCTCGTTCGTACGAGCGGAACCTCGACGTAGATCGCGCAGCTGTCGGGAAGTTCCGCGGCGATGAGAGCTGCGACCGTACGCCGGGCGGTCGAGCCGAGGTCGGTGTCTCCGCGCAGCGCCACCTCGACGCCCTGCAGGTCTAGCCGGTCATCAGCCTGCACCGCGCCGGCGAGCTCGGCGACGCTCGATGTCGCTGTGTCCACCACCACTGCGATGTCGAGGCCGGGTAGTTCTGCGCCGTCCTCCATCGCCTCGTCGTCGAGCACGAGCCCGAGCTCGGCGAGTCGAGACGCCGCACACAGCAAGGGCCCGACGTACTGCCCCAGGTGACCGGCGCGCAGCCGGCGGTGCTGCGAGACGGCAGCTGCCAAGGTTGCGTTGCCGGGCGGGAAGATGGCGGCGTCATCGATGAGCCGTGCGAACAGCTCCTTCGGAGCAGGTCCAGGCGCGGCACCGCTCGACGTCGAGCCGGCCGATGCAACACCGATGTTCGACCGCCCGGCCGTTGACATCTTCGCGACCCTAACGCATCGTCCCTAGCGCATCGTCCCCACACTTTTCAGCGCCGATCGAAGGGGAACTCATGGCCTATTACCGCGTCGTCGGCGATATCCCGCACAAGCGGCACACGCAGTTCCGCAAACCAGACGGCGGGCTGTACGCCGAGGAGCTGATGGGCGTCGAAGGCTTCTCCAACGACTCATCCCTGCTCTACCACGAGCGGATTCCGACCGCGATCGTGGCGGCAGAGGTGTTCGACGCTCCGTCCTCGACCCGCGAGCCGAATCATCCGCTCAAGCCTCGGCACTTCAAGACCCACAAGCTCGGCACCGGCACCGGCACCGGCACCGGCACCGGCACCGGCAC
>Ga0136634_10000451_pt1 | contig 18614 bp, 18 predicted proteins | sample AntDrymUQ8332106_2_FD_104654 | JGI IMG/M metagenome (GOLD analysis project Ga0136634, IMG submission 104654) | Polar desert sand microbial communities from Dry Valleys, Antarctica - metaG UQ833 (21.06) | ecosystem: Environmental > Terrestrial > Soil > Desert | place: Antarctica: Dry Valley... | reverse complement strand
GCCCATGCTGTCGAGCGACCCGGGCTCGTCGCCCTGCGGCAGCATGCTGCAAGCCGAGCCGAAGACGTCGTCGTTGGTGGTGACACCGTCGCCACCGGCAGCGGCGTCGGAGGTGGGAGCGGCTGCCTCGGAGGTGGTCTCCGGGGCCTCCGGGGTGGTGGTCGGCGTCTCGGTGCCACCGCAGGCCCCCAGTGCCACGGTCAGGGCCGCCATGGCGCCCACGGCGGCCAGTCGCTGGATCTTTCGCACGGATGTTCCTCCTCGAACTTCGGTCCGGGAGATCCGGACCTGACATCAGTTCCTTCGGCTTCGCGCCAAAGGTGGTTCAGTCGTGAGACGTAACGATTCGGCCACAGTGGCCTCGGTACGCCTCTTCGATCATCCACTGTAGATCAACGGTCAGCTGATCAGGCCAGCAGGATGGGACGAACGGCTCAGGCGACGGTGAAGATAGTGGCTGGCCATCCCGAGGCGCCATCCGGGATCGGATCGGCGCGCATCTCGGTCTGCGTGACACCGTTACGATCGGTGGCGCGGGTCTGCACGGTGTGGCTGCCCGGTGCCAGGTCGAACTCGGTGCGCCACATGCGCCACGTGTCGAGGTTCACCTCGGTGGCGAGCTCGGCCTGCTGCCACGGACCACCGTCCGTACGCACCTCGACCTTGCTGATCCCGGTCGGCTGCGACCACGCGATCCCGGCCACCGTGACCTTGCCAGCAGGCACGGAGGCGAACCCGCGCGGGCTGTCGATGCGGGACTGGGTCTTGATCGGCGCCCGCTCCGCCCAGTTGCGCTCCAGCCAGTAGCTCTGCTTCCCCGGGGCGTCGAACCTCGTGACCTCCATGTCGGTGATCCACTTAGTCGCAGAGACGTAACCGTACAGCCCGGGTACCACCATGCGTACCGGGAAGCCGTGCACGGGAGGCAGCGCCTCGCCGTTCATCCCGATCGCCAACAGGGCGCCCCGACCCTCCTGCATCACCACGTCCGTCGGCGTGCTCGTGTACCAGCCGTCGATGCTGGTGGTGTAGAGCTGGGTGGCCTCGGGACGCAGACCCACCTCGAGCAGCAGCTCACGCAGGTCGACACCGACGAAGTTCGCCGTGGAGATGAGGTTGCCGCCGACCTCGTTGGACACGCAGGTCATCGTGATCGTCCGCTCGACGAGCGGACGCTTGAGCAGGTCGTCGAAGGTCAGGGTGACCTCCTTGTCGACCATGCCGTGGATGCGCATCGACCAGTCGGCCGCGGCCTGGCTGGGGATCCGCAGCGCCACGTCGATCCGGTAGAAGTCGGGGTTCGGCGTGAGGAACGTCGGCGTGCCCAGCTCGGGGAACGCCGCGTCCGGGGGGATCGCCGGGGCGCGCTCGGCCAACCGGGCCTGCGCCAGCTGTTCGGTGACGGTCCCGCGGGAGTCCTCGACCCCACCGACGAGCGCCTGACCGCCAGCGCCGGCGCCGAGTGACGCCACACCCACCGCCGCCGACGACCCGATGAGGACGTTGCGCCGCGACACCTGCGTGGGTGAACCAGGCTCCGCCGCGTCGTAGGTGCGCAGCGCCTGCGCGTGCAGCCAACCGAACACCCCGACGCCCACGGCCAGCGACACGACCGGAGCGATGAGGCCCAGCGGCGCGAACACCGGGGCGAGGAGCACCGCGAGCACCCCGAGAACCCCGAGCACGGCCACCACCGCGACCCCGGGGGTCGAGCGTCGGCGCGAGGCCAGGCCGGCCAGCGCGGCCACGACCGCGATGACCACACCCATGCCCGTGAGCAGCACGGCCTTGTCGGCCAGGCCGAACGTGGCCTTGGCGAACTCGGTGAGCCACTGCGGCGAGAACCGGATCACCGTGTCGCCCACCGCCAGATACGGCGAGGACGACGGCGCCACGAGGCCCGCCACCAGGTGCCCCACCCCGATCGCGGCACCGACGGCCAGCAGCCCGAGGAGCGCGGCGAACCCGCGGGGGATACCGGATCGCGATGGACGGGTGGGCTGCGGCGGTGCGGTGGTCGTGCTCATGGGGAGAGTTTCGCCCAGAAAGCGGTTGCGGTTCACGCCGAACCGTGAATGATCTTTGACCGGTGTCGGGTCACCGCGCCAGCGCGACGCGGAGGCGCGGTTCCTCGACCGTCCAGAAACCGTGCTCACGACCGTCGACCATGATCACCGGTACCCGGTCGCCGTACTCGGCGCGCAGCTCGACGTCGGAGTCGACGTCGACGGCGGTCCAGCTCTGCCCGAGCTCGCCGCAGATCCGCTCGACGTCGGTCTCCGCCGCCACGCAGGCGGGGCAACCCGCCCGGGTGTAGACGGTCACCCGCGGCGTCGCGGCGCGCTCCGCCGGTGCTGGACGCGAGGTCATGGCTGCCCCGCCAGCTGCCGGCGCGCGAGCTTGCCGGTGGGGGTGCGGGGCAGCGCGGCGGCGAACTCGATCGCCGCGGGCACCTTGAACCGGGCCAGCCGCTCGACGCAGTGTGCGCGCACCTCGTCCACGGTGAGCTCGGCACCGCCGACCCGCACGAGCACCGCCTTGACCGCCTCCCCGGTCCGGTCGTCGGGCACCCCCAGCACCGCGGCCTCCGCCACCCCGGGCAGCTCGGCGAGCACCTGCTCGACCTCGCGCGGGTACACGTTGAAGCCATTGACGATCACCAGGTCCGACGCCCGGTCGACGAGATGCAGGTCACCGTCGGCATCGAAGAACCCGACGTCGGAGGTGCGGAACCAGCCCTCGCTGTCGGGACCATCGGTGCCCTCGGGCCAGTACCCGGAGAACAGGTTCGCACCGCGCGCGGCGACGAGTCCGGTGTCCTGCGCGAGATCCGAGATGTCCTCGTCGACGTCGTCGTCGAGGTCCGGCCCGGAGGTAGCGCCGAGCGGGCGGCCCCCGGCATCCACCAGCTGAAGCTCGATCCCGGGCAGTGCCCGACCCACCGAGCCCGGCTTTGCGACACCGCCGATCACGGTGCTGGTCAGGACCGGCCCGGCCTCGGTGAGACCGTACCCTTCGAAGATCGACAAGCCGGTGGCGACACGGAAGTCCACAAGCCACTGCCCCGGCAACGGCGCACCACCCGACGTGCACAGCCGGACACCGGCCGTCGCAGCGCGCAGGACGCCGACGGGGAGGTCCAGCAGCGAGCGGAACATCGACGGCACCCCGGCCACCCCGCTCACCCGATGCTCGACGAGCGTCTCGGCGACGTGCGCCGCGTCGAAGCGCTCGGTCAGCACGACGGTGGCACCGGCCCAGCACACCTGCAGGAACCCGGCCGCAAAGCCGAAGGCATGGAACAGCGGCAGTGAGAGCAGCACCCGGTCCACCGGGATCACCGGTGCCGGGCGCAGCGCCGCGGTCTGGGCACGGTTGGCGAGCACGGCCCGATGCGAGAGCAGCACGCCACGGGGGCGACCCGTCGTGCCGGAGGTGTACATCAGCAGGGCGATCTCCTCACCGCCCCGACCCGCCTCACCACCGGTTCCCGGAGCACCGCCGGCACCGGTCGTGCGGGCCGTCACGTCCGGTGGTGGAACCACCGCGGCTCCCACCGCCGCCGCGCAGACCGCCGCCGCGCCGTCACTGTCCGCAGCGACGACGGCGGCGGGCCGGCAATCCCCGAACACGGCCTCCATCTCCCGCGTCACCGCGATCGGGCCCACCGGAACGCCGATCGCCCCGGCCCGCAGCGCACCCAGCACGGCCACGCAGAAGCCAGCCCCGTTCGGCAGCCGGACCACAACCCGGTCACCCACAGTCACCCCAGCGTCACGCAGGCGGCCGGCCTCGGCCGTGATGGCACTGTCCAGCTCGGCCCAGGTGAGGGTGAATCCGCTGCTCACATCCACAATGGCGGGGTGATCCGGCACCTGGGCAGCGGCCCGGACAACCAGGTCGGCCAGGTGCGCAGGCACCCGCTCCTGGGGACTCTCCAGTGAGCTGTCCACGGTTCTCCAGGGCTGCTACGGCGGTTCGCACTGTTCGACCGGGCACGCCGGTCCTCGTCCGGGGGTCTGTAGACGAGTCTGACACGAACCGAGCGGCGCGTTGGCCAGAACGCTCATCGCACCCCGGCCGATCTCCGGTCCCACCGGCCTGCTCAACCCGGTGACGTTGACCGCGCGTAGCGCTCCGCTCACGGAACCCACCGCCGGCGAGTGGTGGTGCGTGTTCTCGTCGCACCGGGCCGGTCGTATGCTCCTGGCCCACCGCTTCAGCCGACTCAACGCTCGATGCACCCGATCGTCGCGAAACTCACCCAAGGGACTGGCATGCAGCCTGTTGCCGTCAGCGCGCCGCGAGCCGCCCCACCGCATCCTGTTCGACACGGTTACAAGATCAGCCGGGAGTCATGACCCGCCCGATGCGACCGCCTCGGTTGCTCCCCACCGAGGCCGCCCGCCCCCCGGCGGGTGGAGAGGTAGAGATGCCCCCGACCACCGCTCACCGCGTCGGGGCGCCGCCCGGCCATTCCAGCCCGGCCGCCGCCACCGGCCCACCGCTCCCCCGGCAACGGCCGCACAGCCCCGTCGAGTCGACTCCGTCGGGTATGCTTCGGCACCGAACCGACCACGCGGCGGCGACCGCTCCCCACGACCGCCGCACCGACGTTGTTGACGCCGGTGCCGGCACGGACGAGGCCGTGACTGCGACCGCACACTTCGAAGAGCCCGCAGCGCATCACGCTGAAGCCGGGCATGACGAGGCCGGGCACCAGGACGAGACCGGTGCCTGGTCGCTGGTCAAGTCGTCTCAGGAAGGCGACATGGTCGCCTTCGGGGAGCTGTTCGACCGCTACTACGACGTGGTCTTCCGTTACGTCCTGTTCCGGATGGGTGACCGCACCCTCGCCGAGGACATCACTCAGGAAACGTTCGTCCGTGCGCTACGCCGGATCACGTCGGTCAGCTACCAGGGCCGCGACATCGCTGCGTGGTTCGTCACCATCGCCCGCAACCTGATCTTCGACCACGTGAAGTCCAGCCGGTACCGGCTGGAGCAGACCACGAGCGACATCATCGAGCTCTCGCCCAGCACGAACGGAACCGAGCAGCAGGTCCTGGACGGCGCCACCAACGACGAGCTGTTGCGGTGCGTCGGCAAGCTGAACCCCGACCAGCAGGAATGCATCCAGCTCAGGTTCCTGCAGGGGATGTCGGTCGCCGAGACAGCTCGGCTCATGGATCGCAACGAGGGCGCGGTCAAGGCGCTGCAGCATCGCGCGGTCCGGCGGCTCGCCCAGTTGCTGCCGGAGGGCCTCCGATGACCGGGCACGGTGTCGCGCCAGAAGCACCCACCGTGAAGGGTGCGGCGAACGCTCGACTCGATGCGGTGAACGGTTCCTGGCCCGTAACCGATCGGCCGGTGGCTCGTTGTAGGGGCGAACATCGCGCCGTTCTCGACCACGGCGCGGGGACAGACAGCGCAGGGATGCAGTGAGGACGGCCAACATGCCCGCCGGACTGGGCAACGACGCAGAGCGATTCGCTGCAGCGGTGGAGCAGGGGATACCCCCCGGCGCCAGCGTCGACGACGACCTTGCACAGGAGCTGGAGATCGTGGCGATGCTGCGCTCTCGGGGGGCGGCGTTCGCGCCGGACCCTGAGGCGAAGGCGCGCGCCAAACAGCGGCTCATGGCCGTGCTCGCCGAGCAGTCGGATCAGCACGGTGACGGGCGACACGCCGCAGCGGCACAGGAGCAGACCGCTCCCCTCAGTCGGATCCTGGAACCCACCTTCCCGAGCGCCCACGACGATGTCGAGGCTGACGACGTCGAGGCACCTGCGGTGACCACGCGGCTGAGGCCAGTCACCGCCCAGCGACGCCGGGTGGCCGACCCGAAGCCCGCGGCCGAGGAGACCACGGTCGCGCCCGCCACGCGTCCGGGCCGCCGAACCGGTCGACACAGCATGCCGAAAAGGTCGGTCGGCAGGTCCCGTCGGCCAGCCACGCGCACCGACAGTGCCCGCGGGTTGCGCCGCCGCGGGGTTCTCGTCGGCACCGCCGCGATGGTCATGATGGTCGTGCTGGGTGGAGCCGGGATGTTCGCCAGCCGCGACGCGCTGCCGGGCGAGAGCCTCTACGCCGTCAAGCGGGCCGCGGAGTCAGCAGGACTCGCCTTCACCTTCGACAACGCGGCCAAGGCCCATCGCCATCTGGAGCTCGCCACCACGCGCCTCGACGAGGTGGAGCAGATGGTCGCGAACAAGCCCCAGGCAGCCGCTGATCCCGAGTTGATCAGCTCCACGATGCGCGAGTTCGACGCCGCTACCGGCGAGGGTTCGCGGATGATGATGGCCTCCGAAGACGCTGGCAGCGCAGGCCGCGCAGAGCTGCGCGCGTGGGCGGAGGAGCAGGCTGCCCGGCTGGCCGAGCTGCGCCCGGCCATGCCAACGCCCGCCGCAGCCGGGGCGGACGGGTCCCTGAAGCTGCTCGACCGGCTCCGCGAGCGCGCGGAGGCGATCGGAGAGCGCGAGTCCTGCACCGAAGTGACGTCCGGCGTCGTCGATGACCTCGGTCCGCTCCCCGCGGAAGGCACCTGCACGCAACGGCTGGCGAGCCCGGAAGCCAGCTCGGCGGACAGCAACGAGGCCGCGTCGACCGCGACCGGTACCCGGCAGAACAACACGACCACCCCGGGTGCGGCGGACAACCGCCAAGGCACCGCGCCGCGTGCTAAGGACGAGAGCAGGTCCACCGGGCTGCTGCCCGATCTCGGCACCGGCGGGACTCCGCTGGACAGTGGCTCCGAAGGGACCTCGGCCACACCCGACGAGGACGAAGACCTGGTCCCGGGGGTGCTCCCACCGGTCACCCTGCCACCGCTGCTGCCGGGCGTACCCGGGATCCCCCTCGGCTGACCAGCCGGAGAACGACCACGAGGCCGCCGCAGGCACGACGCCTGCGGCGGCCTCGTCGTCTCCTCGGGTGGCCGAACCGGTGCAGTCGGGACCGAGTCCACGCCAGTAGGCTGGACCGACACGACCCCGCAACCGGAGGCCGCACGTGGTTGGAGAACCAAATCCCGGTGAGCCCCTCGAGCCGCCCGGCTCCGGGAAGCTGACGGGGGCCAACAGCTCACCTGCGGTGCTTGCAGCTGTCACCGACCGGGACCCGGCGGTCCGAGCGGGTGAAGCCGCCGCAGCCGCCGCCGTCGCGGCCAGCGACAGCGGACCGGCCGACATCCCCCTGACCGATCTGACAGCGGCCGCGTTCTTCGACGTCGACAACACGATGATGATCGGTGCGTCGATCTTCCACTTCGCCCGCGGGCTCGCCGCGCGGAAGTTCTTCACCACCGCTGACCTGGCAGGGTTTGCCTGGCAGCAGCTCAAGTTCCGGGTCGGAGGCCGGGAGACCAGCTACACGACGACGACGGGCCGGGAGACTGCGCTGTCGTTTGTCGCCGGACGCCCGGTCGCCGAGATCACCGAGCTCGGCGAGGAGATCTACGACGAGCTGATGGCCGACCGCATCTGGGCCGGCACTCGGGCGCTGGCCCAGATGCACGTCGACGCCGGCCAGCGCGTCTGGCTGGTCACCGCCACCCCCCTCGAGCTTGCGCTGATCATCGCGCGTCGGCTCGGACTCACCGGAGCACTGGGCACGGTGGCCGAGAGCGTCGACGGGTACTACACCGGGCGGCTGGTCGGCGAGATCCTGCACGGGCCGGCGAAGGCACACGCGGTACGAGCGCTTGCGGTCAGCGAGGGCCTGAACCTGCGGCGCTGCACGGCCTACTCCGACTCGGTCAACGACGTGCCGATGCTCTCGGCCGTCGGCACGGCCGTGGCCGTCAACCCCGACTCGGGGCTGCGCGACGTCGCGAAGGAGCGGGGCTGGCAGATCCGCGACTTCCGCACCGGGCGCAAGGCCGCGAAGATCGGCGTCCCGTCGGTGCTGGGCGCCGGAGCGATCGCGGGCGCCGTCGCGGCCGGAATCGCCCACCGCAAGCGCTGATCGTCTTCATCCCACGCGCGGTTAGGTGTACCCCTGCTCGGCCGCCCACTTCTCGAACCCGCCCGGCGGGAACGGCAGGCGGTAGCTATTGGCAAGGAGATCATCAGCAAGATGCGAGACGAGTTTGACAGTCACTAGTTCCTTGCCGACAGCCTCAAGCAACAATTTCAGTGTGGGACGGAGCCGGATCCCATTCCTTTCCGCTGCCATCCGACCAGCTGCATCATCGATTACCGCGACTCCACCAACCGTGAGAGCGAGCGCGAGCACACCTGCCTCCCCTCGGTTACGGTCGCCCCTGACGAGCCGTTCGCTGAATCGGGCAAACGCTGCGACCTCCTCCGGTGACCGCAACTCCCGGTGTTCGATCCATCTGGTATCCAGGACAGCTCGGCCACCACTGCCGCGTGTCGCACTCACCTTTAGCTCCTCGACTACCACGTCCGGGACCATGGCCTGTCGATCGCCGACGACAGCTTTCAGCAATCCGAGCCAGCTTTTCTGCGCAAAATTCAGAAGCGGGCCGGTGTCGAAGACGAGAATCTCGTCAGCCATTCAGGAGACGAACTTCCAGATCGCGCCCTCGGGAAGCATCGGCAGGTCTGGAAGATCGGCCTCGCTCCACGTGTCGAAGAGCAGGTCGATCGCCCGCTCAGGGGACACGTGGTCGTTGCGGTAGAGACGGAGTACGGCCTCCTCGTACGGCCGCGGCAGCGACGGCGCCTCCAGCTCATGAGGCACCACCAGATCCAGTTCCACAATGTCCGCCCTGGTCGTGCGCGTACCCCGAACCTTCGACACTGTGGATGGATCTGCCAGATGCAGTTCCTGCAACCTGCGTGCCAGCGTGGACATATCCACCCGATAGGTGCTGGCCACCTGCACCGCGGCAGTCCGAACGTCGGCACCGCCGTCTCGTCGACGTGTCCACTCCGCGATGAGGCCAGCTTCGGGGAGGAGGACGGCACGGGCGAAACGGTCGAGTCGCGCCTCCCACCCGCTTTCGTCTCCGTGCTCGGCAACCCGCCAGTCGACGGTGTACTCATCGGCAAAGACATAGTGGCCGAACTCGTGTGCCAGCGCGAGCCGTCGCCGACCGACGTGCAGGCTCCCGTTGACAACCGCGATCCCCCCGTGTCCCAGCAGGATCGAGGCGGCGTCGGCCGAGTCGGTTCCGAGATCGAACGAGAATGCGAGAAGCCCGAGGTCGACGACTCGCTGTGCGATCTCGAGAACGGGTTCGGTCGCATTGAGCCCTAGATTCGACCGCACCGCGATAGCAGCCTTCTCAGCTTGGCCCACCCCAGCGGGTGGGGTGAGCTCGGAGGTCGTGGCGAGGGCAAGACCGCCGTTCTCCTGGACGAACTCCACGCTGCGAGCGACGCGTTCGATGATCCGATCGATACTCGGGCTGGGAGTACCGGGCTCCTGCAAGTTCCGGTGCGAGACGATCGCCTGTGGTGCCTCGGTCACGAACCATTCGACTCGCTCGTCCAGTGCTTCAGCGACAAGGGCGAGTTCGAGCGCTCCGACCCGACGTTGCCCAGTCTCGATCTTGGCGAGTACGGAACGATCCAGGGAGACGGCTGACGCCAGCTGAGCCTGTGTCATCCCGGCGCGTCCACGCGCTGCAGCGATGCGTTCACCGAGGTCAGGCACGTGTGCCAATATAGAACACCGCGCGCTGTATGTCAGCCCAGGAAGGCGTTGCGGCGTTGGCTCAGCAGCCGGTAGAGGGTGTGCTGGATGGTCTCCCGCACCTGGTCGGTCAGGTTGAACACGGTCATCGGGTCGTCCGCCTCCGCAGCGCCGATCGTGCCGGTGCTGATCGGCTCGCCGAACTCGATGTACCACTTCGACGGCAACGGAACCAGACCCAGCGGGCCGAGCAGCGGGAACAGCGGGGTTACCGGGAAGTAGGGAGCGCCGAGCAACCGCGCGAGCGGCTTCAGGTCGCCGATCTTGGGATAGATCTCCTCGGCGCCCACGATCGAGCACGGGATGATCGGCACACCGGTCCGCAACGCGGCCGAGACGAAGCCCCCGCGGCCGAACCGCTGCAGCTTGTAGCGATCGCGGAACGGCTTGCCGATCCCCTTGAAGCCCTCCGGCCACACCCCGACGAGCTCACCGAGCGACATCAGTCGCTCCGCATCCGGGCTGCAGGCGAGCGTGCTGCCGCCCTTGCGGGCGAGCGTGCCGATCATCGGCAGCCGGAACATCAGGTCGGCGCCCAGCAACCGCAGGTGCCGCCGCGCCGGGTGGTCGTCATGCAGGGCCACCGCGGCCATCAACGCGTCCAGCGGCAGCGTGCCCGAGTGGTTCGCCACCACGAGCGCGCCGCCCTGCGCCGGCACGTGGTGCATGCCGATCGCGTCGACGCGAAACCATCTCTGGTACAGCTGCCGCAAGACGGGCAGCAGCACGTTGACGGTGAGATCGGCGTCGAAACCGAACTCGTCCACCACGTACTCCCCGGCGAGGCGACGCCGCAGGAACGCCAGCGCCGTGACCAACGTTTCTTCCCAGGCCCATGGTTCCGGCTCGGCACCGGGCCCGGGCTCGACCACGGACTCCGTCTCCAGCTCGGGCTCCGCAGCGGGGTCCCGGCGAGCACGCGGAGTCGCACCGAGGCACCAACGGGTACGCGGACCCGCATCGTCGGCGTGTAGGGGGATGATGCGAGCTTCCGCCATGGCGGCTTTCCCTTCCTGCGCTCGGGGGCCGGGCAGTCGAGCCGGTCCAGCGCTGTCCGGGGGCGGCGTTGTCATCGCAGGGCCCTGGCGAGGGCGAGCACGCCGCGCTCCAGCACGTCGACCTGTCCGGGCTCGATCACCGTGCGCAGCGCACGACTGCGCACGTAGTCGTCGAAGGCCTGCATCGTGGTCCACCGCGGGACGAAGCCGAACGTGCCACGCAACCTGCTGTTGTCGACGACGCGACCGAAGTTCAGCAGGCGCATCTGCTCCGGGGAGAAGTCGACCAACCGGGCGCTGCGAAAGACCCGGCTGACCGGCCCGACCACGACACTCGGCAGGGGGAACGGGATACGTCCGGCCCGACGGATGGCCTGGGACAGGAGCAGCACCCCGTCGGCGGCCGCGTTGAAGACCCCGGGGATCTCCTGGCTGGCCGCCCGCTCGAGCACGGCGAGCGCGTCCTCCTCGTGCAGCAGCTGCACGCGAGCGTCGTAGCCGAGCACCGTCGGAACCACCGGCAGGGCGAAGTAACGCGTGAACACGGTGTCGATCCCCGGTCCGATGATGTTGGAGAAGCGCAGCACCGTGACCGAGACGTCGGGACGACGGCGGGCGAACCCGCGCAGGTAACCCTCGATCTCGACCGCATCCTTGGCGTAGCCCCCGGGCGGGAGGTCCTTGGGTGTCATGGTCTCGTCGAACAGCGCCGGGTCGCGCGAACTCGAGCCGTAGACCGCCGTGGTGGACTTGAGCACGACACGGCGCACCGACGGAGCCTTCTGGCACGCCGCGAGCAGCTGCATCGTGCCGATGACGTTCATCTCCTGCATCGTCGTGCGGCCACCCGACACACCGGGGTTCGCCGAGAGCGACGCGTGGACGACGGTGTCCACCGAGGCCTGCGAGATGACCCTGGAGATCAACGGATTGCGGATGTCGGCGCGCACGAACTCGGCGCGGCCCATCCGGCGCAGCAGCTCCCGGGGCGGCGGCAGGGTGTCCACGGCCAGGACGCGGTCGATGTCGGGGTTCGTCGCGAGCCGCGCTGCGAGGTGCCCACCGAGGAACCTGCTGACCCCGGTGACGAGCACAACGGAAGGCGTCACAGGCTCAACCCCAGAGATGCGTTCGAATGCGGCGGGTGACCGATGCTAAACCGCATCGGCACCGCGTGCAGCACGCGTCGACACCGCCTTCAACCCCGGGAGGGGCTGCGTCGCGGCCGGTGGATGAACACCGGCCGCCGAGTCACTTGCCGAGCTTGCGACGCTGCACGCGGGTCTTGCGCAGAAGCTTGCGGTGCTTCTTCTTCGACATCCGCTTGCGGCGCTTCTTGATGACTGAGCCCATGCGTCAGCCTTCCTGCTCATGGAGCGGCCCGCGATGGACCACTGGTGCGGTGGAGATGCCAGCCGAGCGCGCGGCGCGCGACCGGATGATGACCCATCCTAACGACCGGTTCACGCCACCTCGCGCCTACCGGGTCCGACGACCACGAGACGGCGGGCGTCCGGGTGTGCCGGCCGATCAGCCGGCGTCGAAGTAGGAACTGCGCAGGTACTCCTCCACCGCACCCCTGGGTACCCGGAACGAGCGGCCCACGCGCGCGGCTGGCAGCTCACCCGCATGCACCAGCCGGTACACAGTCATCTTCGACACCCGCATCATCGCCGCGACCTCGGCCACCGTCATGAACTGCACCTGGGCGAGGTGGATCTCGGGGGGCTCAGACGGCATCCGATCACCGCTTTCGTGGTCGCACCAGAGTCCTCCGGGCTCCACGACCGGGCACGGGTCCTGGTGTTCCCCAAGAGCTTAGCGGTGCCAGTGTGACAAGGTGCCACGCTGCTCCACTCAACAGTGGAAATCAGCCGCACATCAGGGTGATGCGCCCTCACCCGATCGGGTCACCTTCGCTCCGCCGCGCGACCCAGCTCGACCGATCGGTCATGTGCAGCCTCGATCGCGGCGATCAGCGCCGCCCGCACGCCGTGCTTCTCCAGCTCCCGGATCGCCGCGATCGTCGTGCCGGCCGGTGAGGTCACAGCCTCCCGCAGGATCACCGGGTGGTCGGCGGACTCGCGCAGCATCCGGGCCGCGCCGAACGCCGACTGCACGATGAGGTCCGCGGCCACCGAGCGGGGCAGACCCAGCAGGATCCCCGCGTCGATCATCGCCTCGACGAGGAAGAAGAAGTAGGCGGGCCCGGAGCCCGACAACGCGGTCACGGCGTCCTGCTGCGACTCCGGCACCCGCACGACGCGACCGACCGACGCGAGCAGCTTCTCGACGGCCGCGAGCTGGTCGTCGGTCGCGTGCGTGCCCCCAGAGATGGCGCTCATGGCCTCCCCGACGAGCATCGGGGTGTTGGGCATGACCCGGACGACCGGCGTCCCGCCCGGCAGCGCCGCCTCGAACAGCGCCGTCGGCAGCCCCGCACACAGCGACACCACCAGCGTGCCGGGTCGCAGAGCGGGCGCCAGCTCAGCGAGAACCGGCGTGATGTCCTGCGGCTTGACGGCGATCACCATGATGTCGGACCGCTCGGCGGCGGCGGGCACGTCGAGAGCCGCCACCCCGTGCCGGACGGTCAGCTCCGCGGCGCGCTCCGGGTGCCGCTCGGTGAATACCAGCTCGTCGGCGGGCTGACCGGCGGCGAGCAGTCCCGCCAGCAACGCTTCCCCGATCTTCCCTGCTCCGAGCACCGCGATTCGTGTCATGCCGGTGACGGTAGCCCGGCGCCCAACAGCCCGGCGCAGGTGACCGTCACTGGTCAGCGGGAGTGGGCCGCGTCCGGTCGCGAGGCCGGGCGATGACCATCCGCCGTGGGTTGCAGGTGCAGCCGGGCGAACAACAGCGACTCGGCCAGCAGCGCGGTGCGGTCGTACCGGGTGCGGCAACGCCGGGTGCTCACCTCGACGACGACGACCCCGTCAAAGCCACTGTCGGCCAGCCGTTCGCACACCTGCGCGCAGGGCTGGTTGCCGCGCCCGGGCACCAGATGCTCGTCGCGCCCGGGACGTGGCGTCCGCGAAGCGCCGCGCGTCGACGCACCGCCGTCGGCAAGATGAACGTGCGCGAGCCCCGCACCCATCCGGTCGAGCATGGCAAGCGCGTCAGAACCGGACGCCGCCGTGTGGGACAGGTCGAGCGTGTAGTGCGCGTATCCGACCGCGGTGGGGTCGAAGCCCGGGCTGTAGGGCACAGTCCGGAGACCACCGCGAGTGATCGGGAACATGTTCTCCACCGCGAGCGCGACACCGGTGTGCTCCCGGGCGCGCTCGATCTCCTCGGCGAACTGCCCGGCGTAGCGGCGCTGCCAGCGGAACGGGGGGTGCAGCACGACGGTGCGCGCGTCGAGGGTGACGGCGGCCGCCACCGAGCGACGGATGCGGGCGATCGGATCGGCACCCCACACCCGCTGCGTCACGGCCAGGCAGGGCGCATGCACGGCCAGCACCGGCACGCCGTAGCGCTCCGCAAGCCCGGCCACCGCCCCGACGTCCTGGCTGACCGGGTCGGACCAGACCATGAGCTCGACGCCGTCGTAGCCGAGCTCCGCGGCCAGCTCAAACGCCACCGACGCCGGCTCGGCGTAGACCGAGGCGGTGGACAGGGCGACGCGCGGAGCCAGCGGCGTCCCGGACGGCACGGCAGTCATCTCCCCAGGAGCACAAGAATGGCCGGGGACACCGTCAGGAGCAGGCCGACGAGCACCGCGAACACCGTGGTGCGCATGTCGTCGTTGCGCAGCAGGGCCCGGACGACCACCACGAGACCAGCAGTGACCAGCACCGCGGCCGCCAGTGCCACCACCGGGAGATCACGCCACAAAAAGCGGAAGCCGACCCACAGCGCTGCGCCTCCGATGGCCCCGACGATCCACTGGGCCAGCACGGCTGCCCAGGCAGGACCGGTCGACGACCGGTCAGGCTCGGCCGTGTCGGGCTCCTCGTCGGCGGGCTCCGGCTCGACAGCAGAGTCGACGTGCTCGATGTCGAGGACGGCAGACTCGGCCGGGAGGTCGTCGACCTCGAGCGGCGCGACAGCCTGCGTGGGTGGAACGACGTCGACCTCGTCCCGGCTGGGGGTGTCGCCGACGCCGTCGCGATCCGCGTCCGCGGGATCGTCGAGGTCAGTACCCGCGCCACGGCCTGGCTGGGCGTCGTCAGACCACCGAGACTGGAGGGGCCCGACTGCAAGGTTCGCCCGGATGCGCGGCATCAGCTCGGTCGGCTGGTCGGGAACGTGATCAAGCGCCTGACGATCGCTCAGCGGCGTGAACTCTGCGCTCGGCGGATTCCAAGGCGCACGGGTACTTGGTGCCGCGTAGGGATCACGGGTCAGCGGCTCCCAGGATCGCGGCTCACGCACCGTCGGCTCGCGCTGCGACTGCTGGGGGAACTCGGGGTCACGCAACGACGGACCACGGAGCGCCGAGGGGCCGGGCTCCGATGCCGCAGGGGGCCATTCGGGTGCGGCTGGCCCGGTCCCGACACCGGTTCCGCCGACCGGCGTGGGCGGGGCGGCACGCTCGTCCGGCTCGTCGACCTCCCGTCGGCGACGTCGGCGACCGGTCGCACCTGTGTTGCCGTACTCGGCGAGCAGCTCGGCGACAGTGCGCTGAGAAGGGTGATCGGTCTCAGGACTCATCCAGTACACCGTGCCTCGTAGGAGGTTAAGCATCCAAGTCTGTCCGGCGCGTCCTGCGCCGAGCGGTCGATCTGAGCAGTCCCATCGAGCGTATCGAGCCTGCGCAGGATAACCCCCTCGCGCAGGGCCCACGGACAGATCTCGAGCTGTTCGACCTGCAGTGCCCGCATCGCCGCCTCAGCGACGAGCGCTCCGGCCACCAGCTGGTGGGCCCGGCTGGAGCTCACCCCCTCGAGCTCGGCGAGGTCGCCGGACGACATCCGCGTGATGAACGCGGCCAACTGCCGGAGCCCGACGTCGGTCAGCACGCGGCGGGCCCGTGGGCCGGCACTCGACGGCGCCGCACCGGTCAGGCGGGCCAGCGACCGGAACGTCTTGGACGTCCCGACGGCGAGCTCCGGGATCCCGGCGCGCCGCAAGCGACGAGCGACGGGGACGAGCTCGGCGTCGAGATGGTCGCGGAGCGCGTCAATCTCACGACGCGCGGGTGGGTCGGAGCGAAACCACTCCCGGGTGAGCCGGCCCGCACCCAGCGGCAACGACGCAGCCGCCGCGGGGTGCTCGTCGCGACCGGCCGCGAGCTCCAGAGAGCCGCCCCCGATGTCGAGCACCAGCAGCCGCCCTGCCGACCAGCCGTACCAGCGGCGGACGGCGAGAAAGGTGTAGCGCGCCTCGTCCTCACCGGGCAGCACCTGCAGGGCGACGCCGGCCTCGTCGCGGACCCTGGCCAGCACGGCTGCGGAGTTGGTGGCATCGCGCAGCGCCGAGGTGGCGAAGGCGAGCAGATCGGTACAGCGGGCCGCGGCGGCCGAGACCTTCGCCCGCGCCACCGTGCGGACCAGCGCGTCCGAACCCGCCTTCGTCAACGCTCCGGACGCATCGAGATTCTCGGCGAGCCGCAGCTGGTCCTTCTCCGATGTCATCGGCGTGGGGTGCCCACCGCGGCGCGCGTCCACCACGAGGAGGTGGACAGTGTTGGAACCGACGTCGAGCACACCCAGGCGCACCCGCTCAGGCTACTGCCCGGCACGAGGCGCCTGCGACGGAACCCATTACGAAACGCAACGGATCATCACTGGCAGCTACCGGCGTGGTCCTGGGCACCTCAGCGCTGAGGGAGGAACATCATCTCCATGAGCGCTCGTCCCTACGTCCTGCTGTCGGTCGCCGCGTCGTTGGACGGCTACATCGACGACACCAGCGACACCCGGCTGCTGCTGTCCAACGACGAGGACTTCGACCGCGTCGACGAGGTGCGCGCCGGGGTCGACGCGATCCTGGTGGGCGCCACCACGATCCGGGCAGACAACCCGAGGCTGCTGGTGCGCTCCCCGCAGCGCCAACACCAACGCGTGGCGAACGGCCTGCCGGCGACCCCGGTGAAAGTGACCCTCACCGGCAGCGGGAACGTGGACCCGGACGCAAGGTTCTTCACCACCGGCGAGAACGACAAACTCGTCTACACCACCACCGGCACCCTGCCCGCAGTGCACGAGCGGCTGGGGTCGGTCGCCACGATCGTGGACGCGGGCGATCCGCTGGATGTACACGCGGTGCTGGCCGACCTGGCCGACCGCAAGATCGAACGCCTGCTGGTCGAGGGCGGCGGCACGATTCACACCCTGTTCCTCATCGCCGGGGTGGTGGATGAGCTGCACCTGGTCTATGCGCCGTTCTTCGTCGGCCAGGCCCAGGCGCCACGGTTCGTCCACCCGGCCGTGTTCCCCCAGGACTCAGCACACCGCATGACGTTGACCGAGGTCCGCCAGCTCGGGGACGTGGTGCTGCTGCGCTACCTGCCGCAGACTGACCCATCGCACCGTTGATGCCGAAATGCCACGGAACGTGTCGCCTGGCGCGAGCCCGCCGTTCGTCGACTACGACGGGACCGAGACATGCGCGGCAAACCGCGAGATGATCAAGATCGATGACCTCGCACCTCTTGTGCGGCTACCCCTCGCCCGGCGGGCGCTGTTGAACCAACATGCCCGACGAGCAGGGTCTTCTGCCACTCTTACACCAGGCGCACTATCGCGGGAACGACGTGTCGCGAGCGGGAACGAACGAAGCCGTTCTGTACGTCGACGACGAGCAGTACGCTGCTGGAGAGGGCCATCCGAGTTACCGCCGTCCTGCGAGTGGGGCCAGGTCGCGCACAGGATTGCGTGTGCGTCGACCAGTTGCTTAGTGAGCCTTCCTGATGTTGAGGATTGCGTCTTTCATCATGCATTGCTGCCCTGCCTCGCGGGGCCGCGCGGCGGTAAACTCACGATAGGCAGGCTCGCAGAAACATAGCCGTAACGAAATAAGTTGTTTATTTCGGAGGGGGCTCCAGCGCCCTGAACAGCGACGATGCCATTTTGTACTATTTTTCATGGCTTATTTATTGCATTACGCCTCCAACCACCAGCCGTAGGCCTCGTGCACAATCACGGTCATGCTCGATCGATCAGCCGTCCAGGACGGACACACCGTGTTGGAGATCGGTACCTGGACCTGCCATCAGGCGTGGCTTGAAGACCTACAGAATTTTCTTCACACGGTAGTCAATCTTGCCGGCGCTGAACAGCGAGAAGGGCTTTCATGGTTTCCACCGAAGTAACACAACGGAAGCTGGTGTCGTCGTCCGACATGCCTGCGAAAGCATCGTTAAATGTAGATGGAGCAGCACGGAAGAAGGGACTTGTGAACGCACTTCCCTTGAGTTCGTAGCGACCAGGGTCCGTCTCAGTTGCGCACCACTCCCAGGTGTTGCCGCACATGTCGTAGACACCATAAGGACTTACACCACTGTGGTACCGGCTAACAGGTGTGGTGCTACGGACATCACCTTCACGAACATTACATTTCGCGGGAGTCTGTTGGCTGCCCCAGGGATATACATCACCCCTAGTGCCTCTAGCAACTTTTTCCCATTGTCGGCTGGTTGGTAAGGTCTTGGCGGCCCATGTGGCGTAAGCCGAAGCATCACGCCAGGTCACAAATACAACAGGGTGATCAAAGATACCGTCTGGTGGACTTTCTGGTTTTTCCCAATGACTTGGTGATTCGCGGCCAGCAGCTGCAACAAAGCGAGAATAGTCGATGTTAGTTGTCGGAAAGAGGTCTACATAGAAGGCTGGTAGCCAGATCGGTTCATCGTCCACTCCGGAGAAAAATATGCCTTCCGAAATTAATGAGGGTTATTCAGCCGTATGTATAGAAGTGCAAAGCGACGACAGTAGAAATGGTCTCCTGGAATGTAGTAATCGGGCGACGGTAGTCGGTGTGCAGGATTCGCCAGGTCTTGAAGTTGGC
>Ga0136634_10000450_pt1 | contig 18624 bp, 22 predicted proteins | sample AntDrymUQ8332106_2_FD_104654 | JGI IMG/M metagenome (GOLD analysis project Ga0136634, IMG submission 104654) | Polar desert sand microbial communities from Dry Valleys, Antarctica - metaG UQ833 (21.06) | ecosystem: Environmental > Terrestrial > Soil > Desert | place: Antarctica: Dry Valley... | reverse complement strand
TCGGCCATCGCGCTCTCGTCCAATGCCTTGCCGACATGCCACACCCGCCCGCGATCGATCGCGAGCGGCGGGCGGCGGGTAAGGATCCGGTACAAATAGCGCCGCCCGGTGCACGAGAAACGCGCGTGCCAGTCGTCCGCCACTGCTTCCACGTCGAGGATCGACACCGGATCGGGCCGGACCAGCGCGTTGATCCCCTCGCGTAGGCGGAACGGGGTGATTGCCTTCGCGATATCGACATGGGCGGCCATCGCCAGCGCGTGGACCCCGGCATCGGTCCGCCCCGCGCCATGGACCGTCGCCGCCTCGCCGGTCATCGCGCCGATCGCTTGCTCGATCGCGGCCTGGACCGACGGGTCGTCCGCCTGCCGCTGCCAGCCGAAGAACGGCCCGCCATCATATTCGATCGTCAGCTTCCACCGCGTCATGCGAGGATCGTGCCCTGGGGAACCGGGAAACCACGCAAAAATTCTTCGATGATCATTGGCGACCGTCCTGCACGCTGGAGCAGGCGCGGCGCCAATGCGCCCTTTCCGCAGGCAATCGTCATGCGGTTGTCGACTATCATGCCCGGCACACCAGATCCCTCGACCGCCTCGGCGCCAAGCAATTTTACCCGCTCGCCCTCTACCTCGAACCACGCGCCCGGAAAGGGGGCCAATCCCTGCACGAGCCGCTCGAGCTCGGTGGCCGGCCGCGCCCAATCGACCCGCGCCTCGTCCTTGCTGATCTTGGCCGCATAGGTAACGCCGGTTTCTGGCTGCGCGACAAGCGGCAGCGCGTCGAGCTTATCCAACACCTCGACCATTGCGACCGCACCAATTTGCGCCAATTCGTCCGTGAGTTGACCAGCATCCTTGCGATCGATTCTTACTTCTTGGTTCAGCAACATCGGCCCCGTATCGAGCCCCGCTTCCATCTGCATGATGGTCACCCCGGTGACCTCGTCGCCCGCCATGATCGCGCGCTGCACCGGGGCCGCTCCGCGCCACCTCGGCAACAACGAGCCGTGGACGTTGAGGCAGCCGAACGGCGGCGCGTCGAGGATCGCCTGCGGCAGGATCAGGCCATAAGCCGCAACCACCGCGATATCTGCCTCCAGCGCGGCGAATTCCGCCTGCGCATCGGGGGTCTTCAAACGCACCGGCGAGCGCACCTTTATCCCCAGCGCTTCGGCACGCACCTGCACCGCGGTCGGTCGCAGCGCCTTGCCCCGCCCGGCACTACGCGGTGGCTGGCAATAGGCCGCGACGACATCATGTCCCGCCGCCACCAGCGCCTCGAGCGTCGGTACCGCAAACTCCGGGCTTCCCATGAAGATGATCCGCATTGCGTGCTGTTATTGGCTGCAGTGCGCGATCATGGCGCGAAACGGCTAGCGTTTGCCCGTCAGCCTGGCCAACGCGAAGCCAGCGCCGCCGCCGCCGAGCAATCCTGCCACCATGATGAAATAGCGCACGATGGTGTCGGAATCGTAGGCATAGTTGAAGGCAATGACCGCCGCGACGCCCATACCGACGAACGCGCCGACGATGATGAAACGCTCGGACGTGGAACGTTCACTCCATTTGAATGCCATGATGATATTCCCCCCCGGCGACTCATGCGCCGCGGTCACTATAGAAAGTCGGCGGCAAGTCCGGAAGGGCCACGCATCCTCCGGGCCCAAGCGCTCAATCCAATTCTTGCGCGCTCCGCATATCCACCTATGTCTGGCCCGCATGGCAAGCCGCGAAATCGAGGGACTGACCCAGGCGCTGGCGCGTCTCCCCGGGCTTGGACCGCGCTCGGCGCGGCGCGCGGTGCTGCATCTGATGAAAAAGCGGGAGGGCGCGCTCGAGCCATTGCTCGCCGCGCTGCAATCGGTCGCCGCCAACCTTTCGACCTGTTCGACCTGCGGCAATCTCGACACCAGGGATCCGTGCGCGATCTGCGCCGATCCGCGCCGCGACGACAAGAGCCTGTGCGTGGTCGAGGAAGTCGCCGATCTTTGGGCGCTCGACCGCAGCCGCTTGTTCCCCGGCCGCTATCACGTGCTCGGCGGTCGGCTATCGGCGCTGGAAGGCATCCGGCCCGAGGATCTCGGCATCGACCGCTTGGTCGCGCGGGTCGCTGCGGGCGGGGTCGACGAAGTGGTGCTGGCGATGAACGCCACGCTCGAAGGCCAGACGACGGCGCACTACCTCGCCGAACGCCTCGAGAAATTCCCCGTCCGCCTGACCCAGCTCGCCCATGGCCTGCCGGTTGGCGGCGAGCTCGACTATCTCGACGAGGGAACGCTGGCCCAGGCGCTGAGGGCAAGAAGGCCAGTCGCTTGAACCCGTTACCGCGAGAGCCTAAATCGCCGTCATGACGCTGCTTCGCATTTACGAAACTCCCGACCCCATGCTCCGCCAGATCTCGACCGCGGTCGAGTCGGTCGACGACCAGCTACGCGCTCTGATCGCGGATATGTTCGAGACGATGTACGAGGCGCCGGGCATCGGGCTGGCCGCGGTACAGGTCGGCGTGCCCAAAAGGCTGCTGGTGATGGACTTGCAGGAACCGGCCGACCCCGACGACGAGAATAGCCCGCCGGTCAAAGACCCGCGCGTCTTCATCAACCCCGAAATCATCAGCCATTCGGACAGTGAGGTGCCCTACACCGAGGGCTGCTTGTCGGTACCCGACCAATATGCCGAGGTGATGCGCCCCGACCAAATCCGCGCCCGCTGGCTCGACGAACATGGCGCAGCGCATGAAGAGGACCTCGACGGCCTGCTCGCCATCTGCCTCCAGCACGAGTTGGATCATCTCGAAGGCGTGCTGTTCATCGACCATCTGTCGAAGCTGAAGCGCGACATGGTGCTGAAGAAGCTCGCCAAGGCGCGCAAGGAGCGGGGTTCGAGGGCGGCTTAGGTCAGCGACGCCGCCGCTTTCCGGCAATCATCGGCGCATTCGCGGCAGATCTGCGCACACAACTTGCAATGTTCGTGGTCGTGCTTCTCGCATTCCGCGGCGCACGCCTCGCACATCCGCGCGCAAAGCTCGAGCAATTCGCGCAGCATCGGCTGGTCGTCGCCAGTCCGCCGTGCGCCCAGCTTCGCGGTCGCCTCGCAAATGTCCGAGCAATCGAGGCACAGCCGGATACACTGGGTCATGTCCATTGGTTCGGACATGCACGCGTCGGCGCACGACAGGCACATTTTCGAGCAATACATCAGATGGTGCACCGCATCGCCGAGCGCCTGGTTGTTATCGTCCTTGGGGTGAAGCGCGATCATCTTGCGAATGGACATGGAATCTCCTGTTTCCCGTTGAACAAAGTCATGCGGCCGATGTTCCGCTTGAGCAAGCGCGGGCGCGGAGCTAGGTTCGCATTTCGTTCCGTTTGAGGAGATTGCGTTGGACTCGACGACCATTATCATCGTGATCGCTGCGCTCGCGTTTGGCGGTTTGCTCGGCTGGTTGCTTGGGTCCAGGGGGGCGGGGGCGGCGACAGAACGCGGCGCGCGGGCGGAGCAACTCCAGACGATGCTCGATGCGGTGGTTGCGGAACGCGACGAGGCACTGCGTGGCCGCGCCACGTTGGAGGCCGACGCCCGTAATTTCGACCAGCGGATGGACGATCTCAAGCAGTCGAAGGACGCCTTGGTCGCGCAGTTCCGCACCATCGGCGACCAGTTGCTCGAAAAGGCCCATAAGGATTTCCTGGACAAGGCAGGCGAACGCTTCACCGCCGCCGACAAGGCGAGTGAAACCAAGCTAAAGGAATTGCTCGCACCGGTCGAAACCACGCTCAAGCGCTATGAAGAGGGTTTGGCCAAGGTCGAAAAGGAACGCGTCGACCATTATGCGGGTCTTCGCGAAGCCGTCGAACTGGTCCGCACCGGACAGGGCCAGGTGCGCGACGAGACCCGGAATCTCGTCAATGCGCTGCGCTCATCCCCTAAGCAACGCGGTCGTTGGGGCGAGCAAAGCCTGCGCAACGTGCTCGAACAAGCCGGGCTCAGCGCCCACGCCGATTTTCGCACTGAAGTTTCGGTCGACACTGACGATGGGCGGCTGCGGCCTGACGTCATCGTCCGCCTGCCCGGTGGTCGCAGCCTGGTGATCGACGCCAAGTGCTCGCTGAACGCCTTCCTCGACGCTAGCGACGAAGTCGATGACGACAAGCGCAAGGCGCATCTGCGGGCACATGTCGCCTCGATCCGCACCCACGCCCAGCAGCTCGGCTCAAAAGCTTACTGGTCCCAGTTCGACGATTCAGCCGATTATGTTGTAATGTATATTCCCGGCGAACATTTCCTGACCGCCGCGTTGGAACAGGACGACGGTCTCTGGGAATGGGCGTTCGAGCGCAAGGTGCTGCTCGCCACGCCGACTAACCTGGTAGCCATCGCCCGCACCGTTGCGAGCGTCTGGCGGCAGGAAACCTTGAACGAAGCAGCTGACGAAATTGCAAGCCTGGGCAAGGAATTGCACTCCCGTCTTGCGACGATGGCGCAACATATGGAGCGGGTTGGCAAGAACTTATCGACCGCCAACGCTGCTTATAACCAGATGGTCGGCAGCTTCGAGAGCCAGGTGTTCACCCAGGCCCGCCGGTTCGAGGGGCTGGGCGCGGGCAGCGCCAAGGAATTGCCGATCCCGCCGATGGTCGAAGCCAGCCCCCGTCCGCTGACCAAGCTCGTCGCGCCCAAATCCGCCAACGAGGACGATGCTGCCGCTTAGCGCTTACCGTCGCACCAGGTCGATCGTCCCGGCGCTGCTCGACAGGACAAGGCGATTGCGGCCGATCACCGCGATCGTCATGACCTGGTCGAGGATCGCAATGGCCTGGGGCTCGATTGTCATGTCGAAGCGCGCCACGCGGGTCGTGATCAGCGCGCCGGAGTCGAGCGTCGTCCCGGTCTGGGTGTAGGGGCCGACGATCGAATTGCAGCCGAACTTGGCTCCAATCCGGCCACCGTCGAAGTCAAGGTAATAGCTGCTCTTTTTCGGCACTGCCCGACCGTTGACCCGAGTCACCCGCCAGCGGGTTCGCTCGAGCGTCGTCACCGGACCGGGCAACGCCGATACCATATTGGGGTTGCCGCGGTCGTCGACCTCAAGAAAGAACGATGCTGGCGCTCCGCAACCGCGATACAAGCGACGGTTGACGGTGACCTGCACGGTGTCGGGGTAGGTGCGCTCGCTCATCCCGTCGCTGCACCGCGAATGGACGATGTTCACCCGGATTCGTGGGCTGTTGTAGATTTCGCCCGCCACGCCAGATTGCACCGCCGGGGTTGGCTGGACCACCGAAACGTTGCTGCCGCGGTCGGTGAATACCAGATTGTCGCTGATCGTCAGGTCCCAGAACGGCTCGGTTCCGATTGCGCGATAATCGCCCTGAATGGCCGGCGGCCCGGGGTAGGGCACCGGATAGCCCGGAGGCCCAGACGGAGCGGTCTGGCAGGCAGCGAGACCAAAGGCGAGCGGCACAAGGCCGAAAATCATTCTCATACCGCAACAAACGTGCGGGATCGTCTGCCGGTTCCGGTCAGATGGCGCGGCGCAGGTCGATCGACCCCGCTTCGCTGACCAGCCGCATCTTCTCGCCGCTGATCGGCTCGATCCGCATGTTGCTGCCAAGCACCGCGCTGCCGAGCCGTTCGAAACTGGCTGCGGGCTCGGTGCATCCCATCTCGGTTTGCGTCAGGTCGGCGGTCGACAAATGATCGCCGTTTCGGCGCCACGTTCCGCTGATTGAATTGCATCCCAATTTGGCGGTGAGGTCGGAGGCCGCGAAACTGACGAAATAGCCCGCGCCGCCGGGCGTGGCGCGTCCGTTGATCGCGGAGACGTTCCAGTTGGTCCCGGCCAGCCCGTCGGGCGCGACCGTGCCGCCGCCGCAGCCATCGACCGCCTTGCCATCGGCCACGAGCCGCACCGTCTGGCGATAGACGAGGTCGCTCATCCCGTCGCTGCACGGTCCCGGCGCGATCGTCAGCTTGAGCCGCTGGCCCACATAGCTTCCCGGCGTAGTTCGAAAATTGGCGGGAGTCGGCTCGACGATCGTCACCGACCCATAGTCGCCTTCATAAGTCATCGTTGCGCCATTGATGGTCAACGCCCAGCCGGGCTCGGTCCCGCGGGCTTGGTAGCTGACGGCGACGGGATTGGCAGGCGGCGGCAACGGTTGGTCGATCGCGACCGGTGTTTCGACCGGAAAATTTTGCACGGCGGCGACTTGCTCGTCGGTTAGTCGGTCTTCGTTTTGGCCGCATCCCGCGAGCGCTAATGCGCCAAGAAAGTAGATTCTCATATCCGCCAACTCGCTTTCACCTGATAAGCCATGACTGCGGCAGCAACGGCTGCATTCAAACTGTCGGCGCGCCCCGCCATCGGGATCTTGACCAGCATATCGCACGCCGCCTCATAGTCCGCCGGCAGCCCCTGGCTCTCGTTGCCGATCAGCAGGAAGCACGGCTGCTGGTAGATCGCGTCGCGATAGTCGGTATTGGTGTTGAGGCTGGTTCCGACCAATTGCCCCGGCCCGGCGCGGAGCCATGCCACGAAATCCGCCCATCGCGCGGTTGCCACCTGTTGGGTGAAGATCGCCCCCATCGACGCGCGCACCGCTTCGACCGAGAAAGGATCGGCGCAATCGTCGACCAGGATCAGCCCGCCCGCGCCGACCGCGTCGCCGGTGCGCAGCATGGTTCCGATATTGCCGGGGTCTCGAAGTGCTTGGGCCACCAACCACAGCGGCGCGAACCCCCGGTCGATCGCGGCGAGCTCGGTCGTCGATTGCTGATAGACTCCGAGAATCGCCTGCGGATTATCCTTGCCGCTCATCTTGGCGAGGATGTCGGGGCTGGTCTCGATGACGTCGGCACCGCCCGCCTCCGCCTCGGCGATGATCTCGGCGGCGAGCGGGTGGACGCCGCCCGCCGGCGAGTAGGCGATGACCATCGGCAAGATACCGCTCATCCGCGCTTCGGCCAGGATACGGAGGCCCTCGGCGAGAAACTTGCCCTCGGCCTTGCGCTCCTTCTTGTCGCGAAGGCCGCGGATCCGTTTTACGGTGTCATTGGCGAAGCTATGGATTTCGCGGGGCAAGGCTCAGTCCTCGCCGAAGCGACCCTCGATCAGCGAAGCGAGCTGCTCAAGCGATTCTGCGGCACCGTCGCCCGAAACGTGGAGGGTGACGTCGTCACCCATTGCCGCGCCGAGCATCATCAGCCCCATGATCGAGGTGCCGCATACTTTATTGCCGTCCTTTTCCACCTCGATCGTCGAGGGAAGACCGGCAGCTAGGTTGACGAACTTGGCGCTTGCCCGGGCATGAAGCCCGCGCTTGTTGGTCATCCGGACGGTGCGGCGAAGCGCGTTCAAGCCGCGGCTTCCCCAAGAATTTCCGACGCAACCGAAATATATTTGCGCCCCGCCTCGCGCGCGGCGGCGACCGCGGCATGGACGCCCATCACCTTGCGCGCTCCCTCAAGCCGGATCAGCATCGGCAAATTGACCCCGGCGATAACCTCGATATCCTTGCTCTTCATCAGGCTGATGGCGAGGTTTGACGGGGTCCCGCCAAATAGGTCGGTAAGAATGATCACGCCCTGGCCATTGCTGACCCGCGCGATCGCGTCGGCGATATCCTTGCGCCGCGCTTCCATGTCGTCGTCGGCGTCGATGCAGATCGCCTCGACCGCTTGCTGCGGGCCGACGACATGCTCCAACGCCGTGATGAACTCGACCGCCAGACGGCCGTGGGTCACCAACACTAATCCAATCATTTATCCACCTGACTCACTGGTACCTGGACTGTTGTCCGACCCGTCGGGCCGGATGTCTTCGACGCTGTCGCTCGGCCGGGAGGATAGGTCGCGGTGGCGGATATTCGCTGGAAACCCCGCCTCACGCAACCGCTCCACCATTTCGACCGCTGCCGCCACCGATCGGTGGCGTCCCCCGGTACAACCAAACGCCACCGTCAAATAGGTTTTGCCGGCGGCCCAATAGCGGGGAATGAGGTCGGCGAGAAGCGATTCTATCGTTGCCATCGATCCGGCCCATCCCGGATCGGCGGCGCAATAGTCCTGCACTTGGCGGTCGATGCCAGTCAGCGGGCGGAGCTCGTCGATCCAGTGCGGATTGGGCACAAAGCGCATATCGAACACCAAATCGGCGGTGCGCGACATGCCGCGCGAGAAGCCGAACGAGGTGATGGTGATGACCGGATGGTCGCGATCCTCGCCGTAACGCCGGCGCAGTTCGTCACGCAGTTCGGACGGGGTCAGATCGGTGGTGTCGAGCACCGAGTCGGCCGCCGCTCTAAGCGCCGCGGTCATCCCCCGGTCGCGCGCGATGCCGTCCTCCGCCGGTCGGTCCTGCGCCAGTGGATGACGGCGGCGGGTCTCGTCATAGCGGCGGCTGAGCTCGGCGCCCGAGCAATCGATATAGAGAATTTCGGGGCGCACTCCCTCGACCGAGCGGACGATCTCGGGCAGGCGCTCGGCGTCGAAACCCCGGCTTCGCGCGTCCATTCCGACCGCCACCGGCACCCGCTGCGCGGCCTTTTGTTCGCCGTGGACGAAGTCGGTCAGCAACGCGACGGGGAGATTGTCGACGCAGTCCCACCCCATATCCTCGAGCGCGTCGAGCACGGTCGATTTGCCCGCACCCGACATGCCGGTCACCAGCAGCAGGCGGGGAAGCACCGCGCCGGTCATGGCTCGAGGCCCAGCAGGTCGAGCGCCATCGCCACCTTGGCCGGGGCCGAGGCGGTCTGCGCATCGATGCCGACCAGCGGGATCTTCGCCCCCAGGATCAGTCGCTGGCGGCCGTCGTCGGGCATTCGGTCGATCTCGCCGGCGAGTTCAACTACCAGGCACACCGGCACGTTATCAAAACACTCGACCTCGACGATGCCGATTCCGCGCACCTCGAGTTTCCCGCGGATCGTCGGCGGGGCGGCAGCGACCAATTTCCCGCCTTCGATCCGCAGGTAAGTCTGGTCGTCGCTGACCAGCACGAACCCGCGATCGATCAGGCGCAGCGCGAGGTCGGACTTGCCCGATCCCGAGCGCCCGCTGATGAGCACCGCGCGGCCGTCCTTGGCCACCGTGGTGGCGTGGAGCGTCTCGGATGACAGGCGCGGGTTCACGGACCGACATCGGCTGCGGCAGGCAGGCTGATCGTGAACCGGGCGCCCGATGGCGCATCGTCGCGGTCGGCCACATCGATCTCCCCGTCATGGCCTTCGACGATAGCGCGCGCGATCGCCAGGCCAAGCCCCGAATGCCGCCCGAAGCTTTCGGTTTCGGGTCGGACCGAATGGAAACGGTTGAAAATCGCCTCCCGCAGCTCGTCGGGGACGCCTGGACCTTCGTCGTCGACGCGGATCAAGATTTCATCGCCGACATGGATGGCGGCAATTTCGACCAGCCCGTCGGGCGGCGAGAAACTGATCGCATTGTCGATGATATTGTCGATTGCCCGCGCCAGGCGGCTCGGCTCGCCGACCACGATCGTGCTTGCCCGGCGCGGTCGGGCGAAAGCGAGCCGCACCGTCCCGGTCTCGCGGCGCATTTCCCAGCCGGACACCAGTTGTTCGATCAGCGGACCAAGATCGACCGGCTCGAATCGAGCGCGCGCTAGCTCGGCGTCGGTTCGCGCGGCCTCGCTGACGTCACCGATCAGCCGGTCGAGCCGCACCACATCCTGCCGCACCACGTCGAGCAATTGCTTGCGAAGAGCTGGATCTTCGACCCGGTCGAGCCCGTCGACCGCACTGCGCAACGAGGCGAGCGGGTTCTTGAGTTCGTGGGTGACATCGGCGGCGAAGGCCTCGATATTGTCGATCCGCATTCTCAATGACTGACTCATGTCGCTGACCGCCCGCGCCAGCATGCCGATTTCGTCTCGCCGCGAGGGGAGGCGGGGGACACGGACTTCGCGCGCCCGGCCAAGCCGCACCCGGTGCGCCGCGATCGCGATCCGCCGGAGCGGCCGGACGATGGTGCGCGCCAGGAACAAGGACAGCAGGATCGACAGCAAGGTCGCGACGCCCAGCGCGATCACCAACTCGCCACGCTGGCGGCGCACGATGCGGGTGAAATCGCGGTCGTTGGCGGTGACCAGCAACATTGACCCGCCGGCGAGCGCGGTCGCGGCGGAAAACACCGGCGTGAGGTCGGGCGCCTGGCGGGCGGCGACCACGGCTCTCCCGGTCGAGCGTGCCTCGGTGATTTCGGGCCATTCGCCCGCATTATCGGTTTTTGGTTCGATGAAATCATTGGGCGATTGCTCGCCGACCAGGACGTTGAACCCGCGATCGAGCGCGCGCGCAACGTCCTTGCGCCACGCTTCGGTCGCCGGGTCCTGCAGGGTATAGGTCGGCTGCGCTCCCGCCCAGCTATCCTCGATCAGCCTGCCCGACGGGTCGTAGACCCGAAGCCTCGACCGGCTGTCGCGCCCGATCGCCTGGAGCAAGGCTGGGTCCGCACTGGACGGTGCCCGCTCGATGACCAGAGCGGTCACGCGCGCCTCGCCAAGAAGTCGCGCCTGCCGTTCATCCTGCAACTGGTTGCGATAGGCATCGAGGTAGAGGATCGACAGCGCAACGATGACGAGCGTGAGGATGTTCACCGCCAGGATGCGGTGGGTCAGAGTCCAGCGCCCCGACCAACTCAGGGCGAGATCGGACTCGTCATTCCTCTCCGAACCGGTAGCCAACGCCATAGAGGGTTTCGATAGCATCATATTGGTCATCGACCGCGCGGAACTTGCGTCGGATGCGCTTGATGTGACTGTCGATGGTGCGGTCGTCGACATAGACGTCGTCCTGATAGGCGATATCGAGCAATTGGTTGCGCGATTTGACCACCCCCGGGCGCTGGGCGAGCGCGTCGAGGATCATGAATTCGGTGACGGTCAGCGTGACGTCCTTGTCGTCCCAGCGTACTTTGTGCCGTGCCGGATCCATCACCAGCCGGCCGCGGACGATCAGTTCTTCTTCGGGCTGGTCGCTGTCCTGCGTCGCAACGCCGCGCTCGAGGTCGCGTCGGCGGAGGATCGCGCGGACCCGGGCGATCAGCAGCCGCTGGCTGAACGGCTTGGCGATATAATCGTCGGCGCCCATCGCAAGGCCGAGCGCTTCGTCTAGCTCGTCGTCTTTCGAGGTCAGGAAGATCACCGGCATGGCGCCCACCAGACCGCCCATCTCGCGCACCCGGCGAAGCAATTCCATTCCATCCATCGCCGGCATCTTGATGTCGAATACGGCGAGGTCGGGCGGATTGTCGGCGAACGCCTTCAAGGCCGTCGCGCCATCCGAATAGACGCGGGTGCCGAAACCCTCGGCCTGGAGTGCGATCGACACCGAGGTCAATATGTTGCGATCGTCGTCAACGAGCGCGATGACATGGCTCAATTCCCGCTCCCTTGCACCAATGCGGCGATACCGGCGCTTGCACAGCGAGACAAGCGACCAACCGCTTTGACCGCGCGACCCGCTGCGGTTATAGGCGCAGGCGAGTGGGCGGCGGCATTCCAGGCGGAGTGCCGCCCTCATATTCTGATAACAGGAGCATGACTGTGAGCGAGCGTATTCCAGCGCACGGGTTGGACGCCCAGGGCATCGATACCAGGGCCGAACTGTCGTGGAATTTGACCACCGGACCACTGGTCGAAAAGGCGATCGAACGCGGCGAAGGCAAGCTGACAGCCCACGGCGCGCTGCTGGTCGATACCGGCAAATTCACCGGACGCAGCGTCAGGGACAAGTATATCGTCCGCGATGCCGCCACCGAGGACACGATCAACTGGGGCACGATCAACCAGCCGATGTCGGGTGAGCACTGGGTCAACCTGAAGGCCGACTTCATGGCCGCGCTGGAAAGCCAGGAAGAACTCTATGTCGCCGACCTGTTTGGCGGATCGCAACCGGAATATCGCGTGAACGTGCGGGTCATCAACCAGATGGCGTGGCACAATTTGTTCATCCGGACCCTGCTTGTCCGTCCGGCGGCCGACGAGCTGCCCGGCTTCGTTCCCGAATATACCATCGTCAACCTGCCCAGCTTCAAGGCCGACCCGGTGCGGCACGGCTGCCGCAGCGATACGGTGATAGCGGTCAACTTCACCGACAAGCTGATCCTGATCGGCAATACTGAATATTCCGGTGAGATGAAGAAGGGCGTGTTTGGCCTTCTGAACTTCCTGTTGCCCGCTCAGGGCGTAATGCCGATGCATTGTTCGGCCAACATTGGTGCCGACGGCAAGAGCGCGATTTTCTTCGGCCTGTCGGGCACTGGCAAGACCACGCTGTCGGCTGATGCCAGCCGCACCTTGATCGGCGACGACGAACATGGCTGGTCCGACCAGTCGGTGTTCAACTTCGAAGGCGGCTGCTACGCCAAGATGATCAACCTTTCGGCCGAGGGCGAGCCGGAAATTTACGCCACCACCAGGATGTTCGGCACGATTCTCGAAAACGTCGCGATGGACGAGTCGACCCGTCGGCTGGACTTCGCCGACGCCAGCAAGACCGAGAATACCCGCGGTGCCTATCCGATCGAGTTCATCCCGAACGTGTCGGAAAAAAACCTGGGTCCTGCGCCGTCGAACGTCATCATGCTCACTGCGGATGCGTTCGGCGTGATGCCCCCGATCGCGCGGCTGACCGCCGACCAGGCGATGTATTATTTCCTGTCGGGCTACACCGCCAAGGTCGCCGGAACCGAGATCGGCGTGACCGAACCGGAAGCGACCTTCTCGACCTGCTTCGGCGCCGCCTTCATGCCGCGCCATCCCAGCGTGTACGGCAATCTCCTGAAGGAGCGCATCGCGCGGGGCGGGGCGCAGTGCTGGCTGGTCAATACCGGCTGGACCGGCGGCAAATATGGCACCGGCAAGCGCATGCCGATCAAGGTGACCCGCGCGCTGCTCAACGCCGCGCTCGACGGCAGTCTCAATCAGGCGCAGTTCCGCAAGGACCCGAATTTCGGGTTCGAGGTGCCGGTCGCGGTGCCGGGGGTCGATACCGCGATGCTCGACCCGCGCAGCACCTGGGCAGACAAGGACGATTACGATCGCACCGCGGCCAAGCTGGTCGACCTGTTCGTCGATAATTTCGGCCAGTTCGCGGACCATGTCGAAGAAGGCGTGCGACAATCGGGCCCGAAAGTGTCCGCCGCCGCTTAGCCCGCCCGATCCTGGATTGGGTGTCTTCTTCGAAGGCCCGATCCATGACCGACTATAAGATTCGCCATTTTTCGAGTGCTGTCGCCGTCGCCCGCGTCGGCGAGGGATTGCTCGCGCGCACGCTGCCACGCGCGGAATGGACTCACGAGGCCCATCTCGCCGCGACCACTTATCTGTTGCTCGAGCACCCCGAGATCGAACTCGACAGCGCGCTCCCCGGCCTGATCCGCACCTATAACGAGAGCGTCGGCGGGGTGAACAACGACAGCCAGGGCTACCACGACACCATCACCCGCGCGTATCTGCACGGCGTCCGCTTGTTCCTCGCCGAAGCCGACCGCGCCGCACCGATCCAGGAACTCGTCAATGAGCTGCTCCACGCACCAATGGGCCAGCGCGACTGGCCGCTGCGCTTCTGGTCGACGGAGCGGTTGATGAGCGTCGAAGCGCGGCGGGGGTGGGTCGAGCCAGATGTGGCGGCGCTTCCCTAGGCGCGCGTAATCCGCACATAATCGTCGACGTTCTTCGCCAGCACGTCGAGCGGGACGTTGCCGCCTTTTACGACCGTGTCGTTGAAATCACGCAGATCGTACCGCGACCCTAGCGCCGCCTGGGCGCGTGTCCGCTGCCGGTTGATCTCGTTCATGCCCACCTTGTAGCCGCAGGCCTGCCCCGGCCAGCTGCAGTAACGATCGACTTCGCTGCCGACTTCCTCGGGGTTCGAGCCGTTGACCTCGACGAAATATTGGACGCCCTGCTCGCGGGTCCAGCGCTTGGCATGAAGTCCCGTATCGACCACCAGCCGGCACGCGCGGAACGCGACCGACTGGAGATAGCCCAGCCGCCCGACCTGGAAGTCGTCGTAAATGCCAAGCTCGTCGACCAGTTGCTCGGCGTACAGCGCCCAGCCCTCGGAATAAGCGTTGAACGCCAGCATCGTGCGGATCAGTGGCAGCTGATTGGAATATTCGCCCTGCCAGACGTGCCCCGGGATCGCCTCATGCGCGGCGAGGTCGGGCAGGCTGTATTTGCTGTGTAAATCGGTGGTGCGCAGGTTGATCCAGAATTTGCCGGGGATCGTCCCATCGATCGATCCCGCGCCGCCATAGGCCCCGGGCGCGCCGGGCTCCTCCTCGGGCGGCAGGCGCTTCACCTCCAGATTGCCGCGCACCAGGGTACGGAACGCGCGCGGCAGCTCCTTGCGGATGATCGCCAGCCGTTCCTGGATGAAGGCCATGATTTCGGCCCGGCCCGGATCGCCTGCCGCGAATTTGTAGCGCGGATCCTTGGCCAATGCCTGCATCCGCGCGCCGACCGTCCCTTGGGTATAACCAAGCGACTTGAGGATCGGGTCCATCCGCCCGTGGAGGTCCTTCAAATCGTCAATGCCCATCCGGTGGACCTCGTCGGGCGAAAGACTGGTGGTGGTCGAAGCCTTGAGCGCCCACCGATAATAGTCATCGCCCATGGGCCGCGCCCAAATCCCCGCGGCCATGCTCGCCAGGCCGCGCTGGGCCTGCAATTCGGCTAGTTGGCGGGTTAGGGCGGGGGCGACCTTCTGGCTGGCGATAGCGCGCGCGCGGCTGGCCCAGTCGCCCGGAATGTCGTTGGTCCGCCGCTCGATCGATTCGACCAGCCCGCCGCCCTTGAGCGCATTGTCGCGGCTCTGCGCCATCTGCTTCATCGCCTTGTCGATCAGGAAAGCCGGCGGAATCGCGCCGCGCGCGGTGGCGGCGCGCAATCGTCCGGTTTCGCCGTCGATCTGGCGCGCAAAACTGTCGAGCCGCGCCAGATAAGCTTCGGCGTCGGCGGCATTGGCGATCACATGATCGCTGTCGAGGAAGCGCGGGACATCGAGGTAAGCGCCAACGTTCTGGACCACGACATAGGGCGTGTTGCGCCACCCGCCGACCGCGACGTCGCCATAGGGCAGGGCGAATCCTTCGATCGCGGTGCGATAGGCCGACCGTACGACCTCGACGCTGGTCCGCGTGGCGAACGTCAGGCCACTGGTTTCAATCGCTTCGGCGCGGGCGAGGTCGGCGCGCAGGGTGGCGGCGAGACGTTCCTGGCCCGCCGCCGACCGATCGGACAATTGCGAGCGGAGCGCAGCCTGTGCCCCCTTGTCGATCCCGAGCGAAGTCGCGCTTTCGGGCGACAAAGCAAGCAAGTTCGCGGCGATCGAATCGAGCAATGCGGCGGCTTGGGCCTCGGTCGTGGGACGGTCGCCGATGCGAGTGGAGCCAAGCGATGTGGCTGCGCATCCGCCGAGCACGGTCGCGGCCCCCGCCGCACCGATTGATCCAAGCGCTTCACGCCGCGAAAACTGGGGTTGCAACACGCCTTACTCCTTCGTCTGCGTCTCGCTCAGCAGCGCGACATTCTCGACCAGCAGGCAATTGCCGTCGACCGCGGTGACCCGCACCCGCGCGCCCGCCGCCGCCGGCCCGCCGCGCGCGCTCCATTCGCCATCCCCGACCCGGACCCGCCCGCCATGCTCATCGACCGGATCGATCACCACCACCGACTTGCCGACCATCCGGTCGCTCGGCTTGTTGAGACCGATCGATTGGTCGGCGTGGTCGGGCTCGGCATACCAGCGCTTGCCGATCATGATCGCCAATGCGGTGTAGATCACGAACAGCACCAATTGCGGCGCGAGGCTGAGGTCGAACAACAAAGTGAACAATCCGGTCGCGATCGCCGCGACGCCGAGGAACACCAGGAAGAAACCCGGCGCGACAACCTCCGCGATCAGCAGCAGGAGGCCACCGATCGCCCAAATCCAGCCGGGGTGGAGATCCATCACTCACCCCTCTGCGCGTCGACCCGAGGCACGCTCGGTACCACTTCGGCATTCTTGCCGAGCGCTTCGCGCGCCAGCTCGCCGATCCCGCCCAGGGTTCCCATCAGCTGGGTCGCCTCGACCGGGAACAGGATCGTCTTGGCGTTGGGCGAGGTAGCGAACAGCCCGATCGCCTCGACATATTTCTGGGCGATGAAATAATTGATCGCCTGGACGCTGCCATTGTCGATCGCGTCGCTCACCGACTTGGTCGCATTGGCTTCGGCCTGCGCAGCCCGCTCGCGTGCTTCGGCTTCGCGGAACGCCGCTTCCTTCATCCCCTCCGCGGAAAGGATCTGTGCTTGTTTCTCGCCCTCGGCGCGTAGGATCGCCGACGCCCGGCTGCCCTCGGCCTCGAGGATCGACGCGCGCTTCTCGCGCTCGGCTTTCATCTGGCGAGTCATGGCGTTGACGATGTCGGCCGGCGGGCGAATGTCCTTCAGTTCGACCCGGGTGATCTTGACCCCCCAACTGTCGGTTGCATGATCGACCACATTCATCAGCCGCGCATTGATCTCGTCGCGCTTGGACAAGGTCTCGTCGAGATCCATCGAGCCCATCACGGTGCGCAAATTGGTGGTCGAGAGCGCCATGATCGCCATGTACAGGTCGCTGACTTCATAGGCCGCCTTGGCCGCGTCGAGCACCTGGAAGAACACCACCCCGTCGACCGCGACCATCGCATTGTCCTTGGTGATGATCTCCTGCCCCGGAATGTCGAGCACCTGTTCCATCATGTTGATCTTGCGGCCAACTCGATAGATGAACGGCGTCACCAGGTTGAGTCCGGGCTCGGCGACGCGGACGAATTTGCCGAACCGCTCGATGGTGTAGCGATAGCCCTGGTGAACGATCTTGACGCTCATCATCGCGATGATCAGCGCCAGCACGGCGAGAACGGTTAGGAAAATCAGCATGCTAGTCCCCTTATGTCATTGCCATAATGCAAGGCCGGAACGCCTTCGTGAAGGAAAATCGGCATGACACTCGACCTGTTCGCCCGTCCGGCCCTGCTTTTTCTACCGGCGAGCAATCCGAGAGCGATCGCGAAAGCGCGCGAATCGGCGGCGGACTTGGTGATTCTCGACCTCGAAGATGCGGTGAAACCGGTCGACAAGGAGGCTGCCCGCGCAGCGTCGGTCGAGGCGGTTTCCGTCGACTGGCCGATGCCGGTGGCGATTCGGGTTAACGGGGCAGGGACCGCCGAACATGCGGCCGACCTCGGCGCCGCGCTTGGCTCGGCCTGCGACCTCATCGTCGTGCCGATGGTTGATCGCCCGCTGTCGATCAGCGGCAAGCCGGTCGCGGCGATGATCGAGACCGCCGCCGGGGTGCTCGCCGCGCCCGCCATCGCGCGCTCGGTCTGTGCGCTGATCGTCGGCACCAACGATCTCGCCAACAGCTTGCGGCTGCCAGCGATCGACCGCGCCGCGTTGGGCATGGCGCTTCAATCGGCGATTCTCGCTGCCCGCGCCGCCGGAATCGCGGTGTTCGACGGGGTGTACAACCGGCTCGACGACCCCGATGGCCTTGCCGCCGAATGCGCGCACGGCCGCGCGCTGGGGTTCGATGGCAAGTCGCTGATTCACCCCGACCAGATCGCCGCGTGCCGCGCCGCGTTCGCGCCGACTCCCGCCGAGCTCGGCCGCGCCGAGCGGCTGATCGCCGCAGCGACCGGCGGCGCCGAGCGGTTCGAAGGGGCGATGATCGAGGCCATGCACGTCGAGTCGGCGCGTCGCCTGGTGACCCGCCAATGAAGCGGCTGTTATCCTCCGCGGTTTTGCTCCTCGCCGGTTGCGCTACCGTCCCGCCGCCGCTGCCGTTTTCGCCGATCGCGGAGCCCGAGCTTCGCGCCACGATCGCCACACTCGCCAGCGACGATTTCGAAGGACGAATGCCGGGCACGGCGGGCGAGGCCAAGACGATCGCCTACATCGCCGATCGCTTCCGCGCTGCCGGCCTCGCCAGCGGTTCGCGCGGGCCTTCGCCATATCTCGATCCGTTCGTGATCGTCGCCAAGCCCGCCCCTACGGCCAATCCCGAGATGCCGCCCACCCAAGCCGAATTCCTCGCCCACGTCGCGCGGCTCGGCAATTTCACCAGCCACAATGTCGTCGGCGTCGCGCGAGGCCGTCGTCCCGATGGCAAAGCGGTGCTGCTGATGGCGCATTGGGACCATATCGGTGTCTGCGCGCCCAAAGCGGCCGACAAAATCTGCAATGGAGCGGTCGACAACGCCAGCGGAGTGGCAGCGATTATCGCGGTTGCCGAACAGGTCGCGCGAATGGGCCTTGACCGCGACGTGTGGTTCGTCGCCACTGGAGCGGAGGAATTGGGCCTGCTCGGTGCCCGCGCTTTCGCTGACCGGCCGCCGCTGCCGCTTGCCCGCATAATTGCCGGGTTCAACCTCGACACCATCGCCATCGCCCCGGCGGGCGCCAAGGTGGCAATGGTCGCCCCGCCATATTCGCGGCTCGAAGCTTTGGTGCGGCATTCAGCGCGCGCGCTCGGCCGGGCCGGGCCCGGCGATCGCGAGGCGGATGATTTCCTGCGCCGCTAGGATGGTTGGGTGTTGGCCGAGCGCGGGGTTCCAATGATCATGG
>Ga0136634_10000448_pt1 | contig 18671 bp, 15 predicted proteins | sample AntDrymUQ8332106_2_FD_104654 | JGI IMG/M metagenome (GOLD analysis project Ga0136634, IMG submission 104654) | Polar desert sand microbial communities from Dry Valleys, Antarctica - metaG UQ833 (21.06) | ecosystem: Environmental > Terrestrial > Soil > Desert | place: Antarctica: Dry Valley... | reverse complement strand
GATGCTGAGGTCGCGCTGGTATTCGGCGTTGCCGGGGTCGGCGGCGGCCAGCCGCTCGGCGATGGTCAGGCCGGTGCGGTAGTGCTGTTCGGCGGTGGTGCTGTCCCCGGCCGCCACCGCCAGGTTCCCGAGATTGTCGTGGCTGATGCTGAGGTCGCGCTGGTATCCGGCGTTGCCGGGGTCGGCGGCGGCCCGGCTCTCGGCGATAGCCAGCAACATGTGGCGGCGCTCGGTGGTGGCGTTGAATAACCCGATGCTTTGCAGCGCCTCGCATTCCCTGTCTGCCAGGGCAAGGAACCCCGGGTGCTCGGTCGGGATGAGGGGGACGACCTCAGCGAGCAACGCGGAGATCGCGACCTCGCCGTCGAGCAGATCACATGCCTGGAAGGCGATCTCGACAGCGTTGTCGTACTCGTGGCAGCCGGTGTGGTGGCGGATGAGCTCGACGAGGTCGTCGAATCCTCCGCGGCCGGTGGTGAGCCGGTGCAGGCGCATCGCGGCTCCGCGGCGGTGGCACTGCTCCAGGTCGTCGTCGGTGTGCCGTTCATGTAGTGCCGCGGCGATCCATGGGTGCACCAGCAGCTCATCGTGGGGAGTGGGCGAGACGAGCGTGAGGTCACGAAGCCGCTCCAGGGCGTGGGATACCGACCGGCGCTGCTGCGGGGTGCTGTCGTCGCCGTGGCGGGCGTAGGCGAGATCCTCCGGTGTGAACCCGACGTTGCAGACGGCGGCTTGCATCAGCAGCTCGTGTTGGTCGGGGGTGAGGCCTTCGAATAGGACGTCGAGGACGATGTCGCGGCTGCCCAGCAGGACCGTCCGCGCGACGGCCTCCTCTATGTGGTGTGGGGCGCTCACGTCGAGGTGCTCTGCCTCGGCCAGTATCCGTAGCTTCCGGGTGATGTGCTGGAAGGTCGCGGTGGTGCCGTCGCGGAGCAGTACGTCAAGGAACTCGATCAGCCGTGGGTGACCGCCGATGGTGCGGCTGATCAGTCGCCGGTCCTCGACGGGCAGGGCACGAAGCGCGGGTAGCCGCAGCATCATCCGGCGCAGCTCGCTGGGTGAGAGGGCGGGCAGCTCGACCCGCAGCAGCGTGTCCGCGCCTGGGACGGGGTAGCGGCAGGTCACCAGCAGCCGTCCGGTCTGGGCGGCGTCGACAATCAACCCGAAGATCTCACCGAAGCCGGGATCGAGGAACTCCCGGCCGTCCGGGGAAAGGTTCTGCTCGAAGTCGTCGAACAACACCAGCAGCCGCTCCCGGCGCAACAGCTCCAGGACGGCGCCGAGTCTCTGGGTGTCGTCGATACCGCGGTTGCGCAAGTCGTCGACGAGCTGTGCATGCGTGGTTCCGGTGAGGGTGGTGGCGAGCGCGCCGAATAGGTTCGGGGGGCTCCACGCGCCGATGTGTTCGACCACGAGCCACCCGTCGGCGCGCATCCGCGACAGCGCCCGCCCGGCCAGGGCGGTCTTCCCGATCCCCCCGACCCCGCTCAGGACGACACCCGACCACGCTCCGAGCTTCTCCCGATCGGCCCGGGTGCCGCGCAGGGCGGCGATCGTGGTCCGCAGCGGGGCGCGGCGCCCGATCAGGTCACCGATCGGGAGTTCCCGCACCCCCCACCCGCTCGGCGCCTGGGTCGCCCGGCTTAGCGGTGCCGCTGGGAGCTGCGGGTCGCGCACCGGCGGATCCGTCCCAGCGGCCACCAGCGTCGGCACCGCCAGCTCCGGGCGGGGAACGGGTCCGCCGCGACGGACCGCGGCCAGCTGCTGGTCGGCGACGGTGCGTCGGGCCACGGCGAGGGCCTCCCCGACCGTGCAGCCGGGGTCGCGGGCCAGCGTGCGGTAGAAGACGTGCGCCAGGGCGGTGGCGAAGGTGTCGGTGACCGCGGTCTGCATCGCCACCACCCGGTCCGCGCCGCGGCGGATCAGGGTGCCGGCCGGCCCGTCCGCACCGGCTGCGGCACCCGCGCAGCTGGACAGCACCACCAGCGGCAACGGCTTCTTACCTCCGCGTAGGGCGGCGACCAGCTGGTCTACGGTGGCTGGCTCGGGGTTGCCGTCCTCGTCCTCCAGTTCCAGCCCGGTCGCCGACCCGTGCGCCGACAGGTGCAGCACGTGATACTGATCGGCCGCCAACGCGGCACCCACCTCGGCCAGCGACGCCACCTCCAGGATCCAGACCTGCGCGGCACCGTCGATGTCGATATCGGTGACGGCGTCGAGCAGGGCCTGCATCTCCGCCTCGACATCCAGCGGCGTATTCGTCGTGGCGGTCTCCTCCGGCGCGGCGACCGCCGCGAGGACCTTCAACGGCCCCGGCAACGCCGGGGTGGGTGGGCGGTCGACGCCGGTGAGGCGGCGGGTGACCCGCACCCCGGCGGTCGCCGCCGTCAGCCGGCCGTCGGGCAACCGCAGCAGCTCCACCGGCAACGCGGCTAGCTCCGGCGCCAGGTGCACAACCACCTCGACCACCGTCCCCCACCCGGAGTGGTCGATCAGCTCCAGCAACCGCCGCGTGGTCGCCTCGTCGAACAACGCCCGCCACAACCCCCGCCCCAGCTCAACCTGCCGGTCCGCCGCCGACGGGAGATCCAGACCATCCCAGCAGTAGCCCAGCCCCCGCGGAAGTGTCGCCCGCTGCTCACCGAGCAGGGTCCCCGCCAGGAACGTGCGCGTCGCCACCCTCCCCGCCTCGGCGGGCTCGACCTCCACTCTGACCTCGTGCCGCAACACCGCCGCCCCGGCGACGCCCGCCGTACCGGCCTCCCGCGGCACCAGGACCGGCACCGGACCCAGCGGCGGCTCCACCTCCGCGGGCTGACCGGTCAACAACCGCAGCAGCGACTCGGCGCCCGCCACGGTGAAGGTGCTCACGCGGTAGACCGTCGAGGTCGCCGGTGTCAGGAAATCGGGGACATCCTCGGTGGAACCACCGGGCAGCACCACCGGCACGTACCGATCCAACGTCGTCTGGTCCCGGTAGAACGCGTCCCGGATCAGCCGCGCCTCGTACTGCACACCCCGACCCTCATCCGGTCCAGCCCGGCCCTCGGCCCGCCGCTTGTACGCCGCCGAGGCGTCGCGCACCTGATCCGCCATCCACAACGACCAGTCCTGCCGCCCCTGCGCGGCCACCCGATCCAGCTGCGCATCGATCCCGTGCGCCCGCAGCAACACCCACAGATCCCGCACCGCCTCCGCATGCGCCGGCGACTCATGGGCATAGGAGACGAACACCCGCACCGCGCTGCCGCCACCCTGCCCGCCCACTACGCCCCCCGTCACCGAACCGACCCGCCTGCTGACCCACCCCATGATGTCGCACCCCGCCCCTACGACGTTGCACCCGAGCTGATCGTCTGAGCGGAGGAGTCTGTCGTCGTTCCACGGTTGGTGATGCAAACGGGTTCCGCCACGACACCGGCACGTGATGTCGCCGACGTCGGACGTCGTCGACGTCGCGCGTCGGTTTCCGCGTGCGCGTCGTAGGCTCGTCGGGTGTTCGTCAACCGCGAGGCCGAGCTTGCCGCGCTCGAGCGCTGGTGGGCCGGACGCAGCCCGCGTATGGCGATGGTCTGGGGTCGGCGTCGGGTGGGGAAGACCGCGCTGATCCGGCGGTTCGCCGAAGGGCGTCGCACGGTCTGGCACACCGGGGCCGGTCGAGGCGCTGGTACGGAGCTGGCCGTGCTGGGTCGCCAGGTCGTGGCCACCGGAGCTGCGGGGCTGCGTGATCTCGCCGTGCGCGGGTACACCGACTGGGACGACGCGCTGGACCACCTCGCCGCCATGGCCGAGCACGATCCGCTGCTGCTCGTGCTCGACGAGTTCCCCGAGCTCGCCGCGACCACTCCCGAGCTGCCCAACCTGCTGCGGGCCTTCCTCGATCGCGGCACGGGTCGCACCGAGCTGCGGATCCTGCTCTGCGGCTCTGCGGTCCGGTACATGGAAGATCTCACCGATCAGCGCCAACCGCTGTACGGGCGGATGGACCTGACGCTGCCGGTGCACCCGTTCGCGCCGTGGGAAGCCGCGCTGATGTTGCCGGAACTGACGCCGGCGGAGCGCGCCGCAGTCTACGGCATTGTCGGCGGGATGCCGATGTACCTCGGATGGTGGGACCAGACGGCCTCGCTCGCGGAGAACCTGCAGGCGCTGGCGGGTGAACCTGGGGCACGGTTGCTGACCGAGGGCGAGCTGATCCTCGCCACCGAGGCCGAGAGCGGGGACTACGCCCGTGCGGTGCTGCACGCCATCGCCGGGGGTGCCACCCGACACAACGAGATCCAGAACATCGTGCGGGCCGACCCGACCCGGGTGCTCGGCCGGCTCGTCGGGCTCAGGTTGGTCGAACGCGTCCAGCCCGTCACCGAGACCGGGCGCACCCGACGGCGCATCTACCGCATCGCCGACAACTTCCTCGCCTTCTACCTTGACGTTCTCGGGCGGTATCGCAGTGAGATCGAGGCCGGGCTGGGACGGTCCGTGGTGCCGGTGCTGCTCGACTCGCTCGACGATCACCACGGGGCGCGCTGGGAGGAGGCGTTCCGCCAGCACGTACGCCGGCTGGCTGCCGCGGGCGGGATCGGCGACCGCGTCGTCGCGGTCGGGCCGTTCTGGACCGCCGACGGCCACCATGAGATCGACGTGGTGGCGCTGGCCGGCAGGTCTCGCCGCCCGGTCCTGGTCGGCGAGGCGAAGTGGGCTCGTCAGGTCTCCGCTCCCCGGTTGGTCGCCGAACTGCACCGGAAGGCGGCCGCTCTGCCCGGGGTGAGCGGGGAGCCGCGGTGGGCGATCTGTGCACGGGAACGGGTCACCGACGTACCCGACGGTGTGCTCGCCGTGACCGCCGCGGACATCTTCGGCTGACCCTCCGTTACCCGCAGGTCGGGGATTGGACCTGAGCCACCCGATCGGTGATGGAACTGTGACCACAGTGCAACCTCGTGCCGACCTGTCACCGAATGCTTCAGATCATCACCCGTCCGGGTCTATATAGACAGCCCGGTTTGCCAGCTCGCCAACCCGCCGATGACCAAGGACGCGATGTCCGGGCGGATCCGCAGGCTGCTGCACATGGCCGACAAACGCGCCGCCGACCTGGGCATCCCGGACACCGAGTCGGCCGTCACCGCGAAGCTGCTCGCGGACAGCTGAGCTCCGCGCTGGTGAGCGGTGAAACAGTTGGGCCCGAGCTTCAGCCGCGCGGTCGTCCTCATTACTGGTATCCCGGCAGCCGAGAAATCGACGGTCGCCCAGGTGCTGGCCGAACGGCTGCCCCGATCGGTGCACGTGCGGGGTGACCTCTTCCGGCACATGATCGTCAACGGCCGCGCCGACATGACCCCCACCCCATCCGACGAAGCCCTGCGGCACCTCCGGTTGCGGTACCGACTGACCGCAACGGTCAGCGACATGTACTTCGACGCCGGATTCACCGTGATCACCCAAGACGTCATCCTCGGCGAACACCTCGCCGAGACGACCGCGATGATCCGTAGCCGACCCCTGCTCATCGTCGTGCTTGCCCCACAGACCGACACGATTGCCGCCCGCGAGGCAGCAAGAGGCAAAGTCGCGGGCAGACACCCGCCGAGACCGTGGATGAGATCCTGGCCCGTGCCTGGGTCGAGGCCAGGATTCCGGAGCAAGCCACGTGAACAACGCGGATCAGGGTGGTGCGTAGCCGCCCAGCTCGTCCAGCACCATGCCGGCGGCCAGCGGCCCGATGCCGAGGTACCAGAGGTCGTCGGAGACCTCGTGGGCTCGTCCGGCAGCGACGGCCGGCAGGCTCTGCCACAGCGGTCCGGCCGTCACCGCGGCCAGCCCGGTGGAACCCTCCGCCCGGAATCCGGAGTAGAACAGCAGGTCGCCGTCGGCCTGTCCCACCTGCTCGCGGCTGATCTCCACGAACGTCTTGTCCACCTGCTGGACGGGCGGGCGCACGAAGCCCGCGTCGGCCAGGACAGTGCCGATGAACGAGCCCGCGCCATACAGCCGGATGCTGGTGGGCAGGAACCGGACCATGCTCACCGATGTTGTCGACGGGTCACCGAAGCGCTTGCCGGTCTCCTCGGCAGCCTGCTGATAGTCGGCGAGGACGCGCTCCGCTTCGTCGGATCTCCCGAGGGCCTGCCCGGCCAGCCGGAAGTTCTCCTTCCACGCCACGCCGACGCGCTCGGCGAACACCGTCGGGGCGATGCTGCTCAGCGGCCCGTAGATGTCCTCGTGGCGGAACTTGCTCGACAGGATCAGGTCGGGCTGCAGCGCGGCGATCGCCTCGAGGTTCGGTTCGGCGACGGTCCCGACCACTTCCACGCCGCGGGTGCGCTTGCCCAGGTAGGACTGCAGGCCGGACGGTGCGTCGGCGGCGACTGCCCCGACCGGGGTGACGCCCAGCGCTAGGACCGAGTCCAGCTCGCCGGTGTCGAGCACGACGACGCGCTCGGGGAGCCCGCTGATCTCGGCGGTACCCATCGCGTGGGCGACCGTTCGTGTCTCCGCGGGAACGGTCGCCCCACGGTCGGAAGGACTCGCCCCGCTGGCGCATGCGCTTCCGGTGAGCGCCACGAGTGCCATCGCCACGAGTCGCGGCACCATCGCGTACCGCCGCTGGTGGTGCATCATCCAGCGTCTCCTCACCAAGCGAGCCTCGCTTAATGAGAGGTGAGCCTAAGGTATGAGCTCCGGGAATTCTAGCTCCGGGAATTCTGATGGGGCTTGTCCGCTCGGCGAAGCGAACGGCTCCGTCCCGCGCACCAGCGTGACCGAGCTGACGTCGCCGTACCGGTTGGCGTAGCTGAGCGCGCGAGCGAGGTCGGTGACGCCGTTGGTTCCATCGACGAACCGGGTGCTCAACACGCCGAACGCGTTGCCCTCGCCGTCGAGGTAGCCACCGCCGGAGTCGCCGGGTCTGCCGGGGGGCGCGGTCCGCACCTGGTGCGTCAGCCCACCGTCGGTGTCGCCGAGGCTGCTGCCTTCCTTCACCGCGGCGCGGCCGTCGTTGGGCTGGTAGCTGAACACCGGCTCACCGTTCTGCGTGCCGTTGGTGTCCAGCCCGGTCGGCCCGCCGAGCTCGGGCACGCTCGGGTCGACCTTGTCGACATCGCCCGGGTCGAGCTTGACGAGCGCGAAGTCGTTGAAGAGGCACAGGGCCTCGTCGGTCTCGCCACGCTCCTGCATCGTGGTCCACGAGCTGTAGGCGAGCGTGGTGCTGATCCGTACTCCGTCCTTGCCCTCGACCATGACGGTGGTGCCGAGGGGCAGCGTCGGGTTCTCGCATCCGCTGAGCCCCATTGCACCGCTCGCGCCCGCGCAGTGGGCGGCGTAACCGAGGTAGGTACCGCCACCGCCGGAGAACACGAAGTTGGCGGTGCACGCGGTGACGGTGCTCTGGTCGAACGGGGTGATCATGAGAGCGCCCGGTGCGATCGTCGCGTCGGCTACCGATGCGAACCCCGGCGCGACCGGTGCGGCTGCTGCGGTGGCGGGGCTCGCCAGACCCAGGGCGGCGACGAACATCGTCGTGACGACGGCACGGCATGCAAGGCGACGGTTCACTGACGGCTCCCGAAGCTCGACCTCGCATGACAGTAGAGGGGCCGGGCGACCTGCGGACGAATACCGCGCGACCCGCGCGAACGCCACCCGACCGGGTGATGTGAGGGGTCGGGGCGGGTGTCGAATACCGAACGGACTAACCGGTGCCGACGGAGGCTCCCCTGTTCCGCCGACACCGGTCACTCAGATCAACGGCCGACACCTCGCGGAGTTTCGGTCCAATTGCGTGACCCGTCGAGCGGACGATCACGATCGGTGACCGGTTGGGGCGATCAACTGCACGATCGCGAGACGGCGCCGACCGACGAGAGGCTCCCGCTGGTCGGCGCCGTCCAGGAGATGGAGATCAGATCAGGAGGCCTGCTTGGTCTCCCAGAAGATCTTGTCGATCTGGGCGACCAGGTCGACCAGCTCCTGACCGGTGGCCGGGTCCATCGAGGACTTGGTTCCGCCCTCGCCACCGCCGGCCTTCTTGGTGGCCTTGTTGAACAGCTCGTGCAGGTCCGGGTACTTCTCGAAGTGCGGCGGCTTGAAGTAGTCGGTCCACAGCACCCACAGGTGATGCTTGACCAGCTCCGCCCGCTGCTCCTTGATGTCGATCGCGCGGGTTCGGAACTCCGGATCGTCGCTGCCCTGGTACTTCTCCTGGATCGCCTTGACCGACTCGGCCTCGATCCGAGCCTGGGCCGGGTCGTACACGCCGCAGGGGAGGTCGCAGTGTGCGGTGGCCTCCAGCTGCGGACGGAGAATGCGGGACAGAATCCGCATGGGTCCTCCCTGGATGGTGATCGTTCTGGCGCGGTTGACAGTACTCTCGGGCGCCCGGAGAGGCAGGGTGGCGAGGGTGGGTGTGCGCTGGCGCAGGGTGGGTGTCCGGGGTCCGTCGATGGCACCGGCGCTGCGCGACGGGGACGTCGTGCTGGCCCGGTTCGGGGTGCGGGCCCGGCCCGGTGACGTGGTGCTGGTGCGCTGGTCGGCTCGCCCGGGGCAGTTGTCGGTCAAGCGGGCGGTGCGGCCGGAAGACCCCGCCTGGTGGGTGCTCGGCGACAATCCCGACGGCTCCACCGATTCCCGCACTCTCGGGCCAGCCGAGGTGCTCGCGGTGGTAGGGCACCGGTTGTGGCCGCGGCCCGGCCGGTTGCATGCGCCACGGGGCTGAAGGTGCTGGAGGGGCTGAAGGTGGGGTAGCACACGCGCCGGGCAGCCGGGTCGTTCCGGTGGTTAGGATCGATACGTACCCGACAGCCGAACCTCGCCGGTCCGCACCGCGTCATCCTGCGGTGCCGGACCGCGAGAGGCCGTCCGGCACCGCGATACGGCCGATACCCGCGACCTCCGGTGCACGGCGAGCGAGGGCCCCTTGGGGCGCCCCCACCTGAGCACCGAGGAAGTGGTCAACGATGACGATCGCCGGAGAACGCACCCTGCCCGACACCGACCCGAGGCTGGAGGAGATCTTCGCCGCGCATCGCGGTGGCAAGCTCGCCACCGGCCTCACCGCCCCGCTGCACAACGACCGCGACCTGGCGATCGTCTATACCCCCGGGGTCGCTGAGGTCAGTCGCGCCATCGCCACCGATCCCGCCCTTGCCGCCCACTACACCTGGGCGAACCGGATGGTCGCCGTCGTGAGCGACGGTACCGCGGTGCTCGGGCTCGGCGACATCGGACCGCGGGCCGCGCTGCCGGTGATGGAGGGCAAGTCGGCGCTGTTCAAGGCGTTCGCCGGGTTGGACTCGATCCCGATCGTGCTGGACACCACCGACGTCGACGAGATCGTCGAGACGTTGGTGCGGCTGCGGCCGAGCTTCGGCGCGGTCAACCTCGAGGACATCTCCGCGCCCCGTTGCTTCGAGCTGGAGCGCAGGCTCGTCGCGGCGCTGGACTGCCCCGTCATGCACGACGACCAGCACGGCACCGCGATCGTGCTGCTCGCGGCGTTGCGCGGGGCCTGCGCGGTGCAGGGCCGTGCGCTCGCGGGCCTGCGCGTCGTCATCTCCGGTTCCGGTGCCGCCGGGATCGCGTGTGCCCGCATGGTGCTCCTCGCTGGCGCCTCCGACGTCACCGTGCTCGACTCCCGCGGCGTGCTCGTGCCGGGCCGCGCCGGCGTCACGGGGGAGAAGGCGCAGCTCGCCGCGGTGACGAACCCGCGTGGGATCAGCGGCGGTCCGGCCGAGGCGCTTGTCGGTGCTGACGTGTTCGTGGGGCTGTCCGGCGCGCGGCTGCCCGAGGAGCTGCTGGCGCTGCTGGCACCGGAGGCGATGGTGTTCGCGCTGTCCAACCCGGACCCCGAGGTGACACCCGAGGTCGCAGCACGGCACGCCGCGATCGTCGCCACCGGGCGCAGCGACTTCCCCAACCAGATCAACAACGTGCTGGCGTTCCCCGGGGTCTTCCGCGGCGCCTTCGATGCGGGGGCCCGGCGGATCACCGAGCCGATGAAGCTCGCCGCGGCGGCGGCCATCTTCTCCGTGGCGAGCGACGACCTGGCCGCCGACAGCATCGTGCCGAGCCCGTTCGACCCGCGTGTCGCACCGGCCGTGGCGGCGGCCGTGGCGGCCGCCGCCCGAGGCGACGCCGGTTCGGAGTGACTGTCGGCGGGTGCGCTACGACGTCACCCGCCTGCGCCGTACGGGCACGGCGTCGGGTGCGGGAGCGCCCGATCTTGGCGACGGTGCTGGCATCCGTGTGCACTCAAGGTGGTTGTAACCCTTTTTGTCACGCAACGTGGTAGAGTGGTTCACTCTATCTGGGGTAAGGTAACCCGATCGAGCAGAACTACAAGATCGTATAGCGGCGAGTGTCGTTAATTCCGGATGGTGAAGGATCCTGTATCGCTGGGAGACGCCTGTGGGTGAGCTCGGACACCGCTTCGGCGAGGTTCCGGCTGGGGAACCGGCCACCGAGCCGAGTGGTTCCGGACGGGTGGTGCCCGATGCGGTCGTCTGGACCGACCCGCTGGCCATCTGGCTGGGCGAGATCGATGGGTTGGTGAGCGACTCGGACGCGCACGGCGACCTTCCGGCGCTGCGTGATGCTGTGTTCGGCCGCGCGGCCCGCACGCTCGCAGCAGGCGGGCCCGGCTGGGTGACCGACGGGCGTGAGGCCGCCGAGCTCGAGCAGGTGGCCCGCGTCGGCACGTGGAGCTTCGAGCTGTCCACCGCCAAGCTGTGGCGCAGCGAGACCCTCGACGAGCTGTACCGCTTCGTCGGGGTCGTACCCGACCGGGTCGGTTCCACGCTTGTGGAGCGCGAGCAGGTGGCGCTGCTGTGCCAGCGCCTGAGCTCCGGAGGAGCTCCCGCTGAGCATCACCTCGAGCTGCGACTGCCCGGCAACCAGCTGCTCAGCTGCCGGGCCGAGGTGGAGTGCGCTGGGGACGGCACGCCGGTGCGGTTGGTCGGGGTGGTCCGCGACCTCAGCGCCGAGCGGGTCACACAGCGGCGGGTGGAGCACTCGAGGCAGTGTTTCGCCGATCTCATGGCGCTGGTGCCCGACGGCGTCGTCCTGTTGGACCCGAGGGGCCGCGTGGTCGATGCGAACGCCGGCCTGTGCGAGCTGTTGGACGTTCCGCTGGAATGGCTGCGCGGGACCGCAGCGACGGTCCTGTCCGCCGAGGGTCACCGTGACCCGCAACGGCTACCGACAGGCCTCGGCGCCGCTTCGGGGCTGCCTGGATGGCTGCGGCCGGTGCCACCCGGCGCCCGGCACGGTTACCGAGTGGATGCCGTTCCCCTGCAGCGCGGCGACGGCACCACGGTGTGGTGCGAGCTGGCCGTGTCGGCCACCTCCGCCGACGACGATGACTGGTTGTGGCTGGTCGTGTGCACCGACATCTCCGAGCGGCGCCGGGCCGCTGAGCTGGCGCGCAGTGCCAACACCGTGGACGAGCTGACCCAACTGCCCAACCGGGCGGCCAGCCTCGAGCTGGTGGACCTCCTGCTCGCCGGCCCGGGCCGGGACCGGGTCGCGGTGGTGTACGGCGACCTCGACGACTTCCAGCGCGTCAACTCCTCCCTCGGCCACGAGGCGGGTGACGATCTACTGGTGAGACTGGCCGGCAAGCTGCAGCGCGAGCTGCCGGTGGGGTGCACGGCGACCCGGTTCTTCGGTGACGAGTTCGTCGTGGTCTGTGCCGATCACGCTGAGGTGGGCGGCCCGGATCAGCTCGCCCGCACCGTCGCCGACCTGCTGTGCACCACGATCACGGTGCACGGCAGGCCGGTTCCGGTGACGGCGTCGGTCGGCCTGGCCACTCCCGTCCCGACGGGCGAGGTGTGCGCCACCGACCTGCTGCGGTTCGCTGCGGCAGCTATGCACGACGCGAAACGACGCCAGTGCCGTGGCGGGATCGCGATGGCCACCGACGGCGTCGTGAGCTCGGCGACGCAGGCGCTGGCACTGGAGGCCGAGTTGCGGGCCACCATCGCTGGTGACGGGCTGGTGCTGGACTACCAGCCCATCGTCGGCCGGGACGGCACGGTGGCCTCAGTCGAGGCGCTGGTCCGCTGGCCACACCCGGAACGCGGTCTGATCGCGCCTGCCGACTTCCTGCCGTTGGCCCAGCGCAGCGGGCTGATGCGCGATCTGGACCGGTGGGTACTGCGGACAGCGACGCACGAGGCGGCGGGGTGGCCGGACCATCATGGGCGGCACCCCGCCGTCGCGGTCAACCTCGCCGGGTTGCTGCCAGGTGACGCCGACTTCCTGTCCACGGTCAGCGACGCCGTTGCGGCGAGCGGTCTGCCCTGGGAGCGGCTGGTGCTGGAGCTGGTGGAGACCAGCCTTGTCGCGTTGCCACCGCACGCGCTGGCCGTGATGGCCGAGCTGGTGGAGCGCGGCGTCGAGTTCGCCATCGACGACTTCGGCACCGGGTACTCCTCGCTCGCGCGACTCAAGCAGCTGCCGGCGCAGACGATCAAGATCGACCGGGCGTTCGTCACCGGCGTCGGCAGCGATCTCGCGGACTTCGCGGTGGTCCGCGCAGTGGTCGACATGGCCAGGGCGATGGGCCGCACCACGGTGGCGGAGGGCGTCGAGACCGAGGAGCAGTTCCACGTGCTGCGGAGCATCGGGGTGGACGCCTACCAGGGATGGCTGTTCGCCCGCCCGATTCCCGCCTGGGAGCTGCGCGAGTTGCTCGCGAGCGGCAGGTTGGCCACCCCGGCGATGGCCGCCGGCTCGCCGTAAGGTGATCGCGGTTCGATCACAGTGGTCGCGACCCTGCCTCGATCGGGTAGCCTTCTGCGACGCGGCGGCTGGTAGGAGTCGTCGGTGACGAGGGGGGTCTCCCGGGTGATCGAGTTCCGGGGCGTGACCAAGCGCTTCCCCGACGGCACGGTGGCGGTCGACCGGCTCGACCTGAGCGTGGATGCCGGGCGGATCACGGTCTTCGTCGGTCCGTCGGGCTGTGGCAAGACCACGTCGCTGCGCATGGTGAACCGGATGATCGAGCCGAGCGAGGGCGTGATCACCGTCGACGGCCGCGACGTCATGGCCACCGACGCCGCCGAGTTGCGCCGCGGTATGGGCTACGTCATCCAGCATGCGGGGTTGTTTCCGCATCGCACGATCCGCGACAACGTCGCCACCGTGCCGCTGCTGCTCGGCTGGACCAAGGCGCGCGCCCGCAAGCGGGCGGCCGAGCTGATGGAGCTGGTGGGGCTCACCCCGGAGATGGCGCGGCGGTACCCGTCGCAGCTCTCGGGTGGGCAGCAGCAGCGCGTCGGCGTGGCCCGCGCACTGGCCGCCGACCCGCCGATCCTGCTGATGGACGAGCCGTTCAGCGCCGTGGACCCGGTGGTGCGCGAGGGCCTGCAGGAGGAGCTGTTGCGGCTGCAGGCCGAGCTGGGCAAGACGATCGTGTTCGTCACCCACGACATCGACGAGGCCATCAAGCTCGGCGACCGGGTCGCGGTCTTCGGTTCCGGTGGTCACCTGGCGCAGTACGACGAGCCGGGCACGCTGCTGGCCCGGCCCGCGAACGACTTCGTCGACGGTTTCGTCGGGCGCGACCGCGGCTACCGGGGTCTCGGGTTCCTGCCCGCCGACAGGCTGCCGCTCGGGGAGCTTCCCACCGTGGCGGCCGGTGCCACCACCGCGCAGGCGCGGGCCACGGCCGACCGGGGCTGGGTGCTCGTGGTGGACGCCGCCCGCCGGCCGCTGGGGTGGCTGCCGGTCAACGGATCGCTGCCCGCCGGTGATCGGCCGATCGGGGCCGGTGACCTCGTCCCCGGTGAGTCGCTCTACGACGTGGCCTCGGGTTCGCTACGCGGCGCGCTGGACGCAGCCCTGTCGTCGCCGTCCGGGTTGGGGGTGGCCGTGGACGGCGACGGGGTCGTGGTCGGCTCCGTCGCCGCCACCGACGTCCTCGACGCGCTGGCCGCCGCGCGCGGGCACGAGGCTGTGGCGTGATCTGGGGCTGGATCCCGGCCAACGCCGACCGCATCCTGGCGCTCACCCTCGAGCACCTGCGGCTGTCGCTCATCCCGGTGGTGGCCGGGCTGCTGCTGGCCGTCCCGTTCGGCTGGCTGGCGAACCGGTACCGGCCTGCGCGCGCGGTACTCATCCCGGCGGCAGGGGTGCTCTACACGATCCCGTCGCTGGCGCTGTTCGTGGTGCTGCCCGGGATCCTCGGCACGCAGATCCTCTCCGAGGTCAACATCGTCGTCGCGCTCACGATGTACACCGTCGCCCTGCTCGTGCGGATCGTCGCCGACGCGCTGGCCGCGGTGCCGGGTACGGTCGTGGCGTCGGCCACCGCGATGGGGTACCGACCGGCGCGGCGGTTCTTCGACGTCGAGCTGCCGCTCGCTGTTCCGGTGCTCGTCGCCGGGTTGCGCGTCGCGACGGCGTCCACCGTCAACCTCGTCACCGTGGGTGCGCTGATCGGTGTCGGCGGACTGGGCGAGCTGTTCACCGAGGGGTTCCAGCTGAACTTCCCGACGGAGATCGTCACGGGTGTCACGCTCGTCGTGCTGCTGACGTTCGTGGGCGACGCCCTGCTGCTCGGCCTCAGCCGCGCGTCCACACCGTGGAGCCGGGTCGGGGGCCGGTCGTGAACCTGGTCGTCGAGGTCGTCGCCTGGTTTGCCGACCCGGGCAACTGGCAGGGCAGCACGGGCGTCCCGGCCCGCATCGCGGAGCACCTGAGCTACACCGTGCAGGCCGTGGTCCTCGCCGCCCTCGTCGCGGTCCCGCTCGGTGCGGTCATCGGGCACACCGGACGCGGCGGGTTCCTCGTCATCGGGATGGCGAACGGCCTGCGCGCGTTGCCCGACCTCGGGTTGCTCATCCTGCTGGTGTTGCTGATCGGAATCGGCCTCCTGCCGTTGACGATCGCGCTGGTGGTGCTCGCGATCCCGGCGCTGCTCGCCGGCACCTATGCCGGCGTGCGCAACGTCGACGCCGCCGTGGTCGACGCGGCGCGCGGCATGGGCATGCGCGAGCGCGAGGTGCTGTGGAAGGTCGAGCTGCCCGTCGCGCTGCCGCTGATCTTCGGTGGCCTGCGTACCGCGACCCTGCAGGTCATTGCCACGGCGGTGATCGGTGCCTTCGTCGCGCTCGGCGGCCTGGGTCGGTACTTGATCGACGGTCTCGCGCTCAACGACTACCCGCGAATGGTCGCTGGCGCCCTGCTGATCGCGGTGCTGGCGCTGCTCGTCGAGGGGCTGCTCGCCGGCCTGCAGCGTCTCGTCGTCTCCGCCGGCCTGCGCTCCGTGCCCGCGCGTCCCCGAACCCCCCGACCCACCCGCGCCGTTGCAGGAGGAACCGAAGCATGAACCGCACACTCGCCGTACTGGCCGGCGCGCTCGTCCTGATCACAACGGCGTGCAGCGGTAGTGACCCGCTGGGCGGTTCGTCCGGTGGTTCGGCTGCCGGCACCATCCGCGTCGGGTCGGCCAACTTCTCCGAGAACCGGTTGCTCGGTGAGATCTATGCGCAGGCGCTGGAGGCCGACGGTGTCACCGTCGAGCGGCAGTTCGGCATCGGCAGCCGCGAGATCTACTTCTCGGCGCTGGAGGACGGCTCGATCGACCTCATCCCGGAGTACACCGGCAACCTGCTCCAGGAGATCGACCAAGAGACCACGGCCACCGCGGCCGACGAGGTGTACGCCCAGCTGCAGCAGAAGCTGCCCGCCGGGTTGATCGTCCTCGAGCAGTCGGCGGCGGAGAACAAGGACGCCGTCGTGGTGACCGCCGAGACCGCCCAGCAGCTCAACGCGCGTTCCATCGCCGACCTGGCGCCCAGCTGCGGCCAGCTGGTCTTCGGAGGCCCGCCCGAGTTCGCCGAGCGGCCCTACGGTCTGCCCGGGCTCGAACGGCTCTACGGCTGCACGTTCGCGGACTTCCGCGCGCTCGACGCGGGCGGCCCGCTCACCGTCACCGCACTGGCCGACGGCACCGTTGCGGCCGCCGACCTGTTCACCACCGATCCGACGATCGCCGACCGGGGCTGGGTCGTGCTCGAGGACCCGAAGGACAACTTCGCGGCGCAGCTCGTCGTCCCGCTGATCAACGAGGCCAAGGCGACCGAGGACGTGCGCCGGACGCTGAACGCCGTCTCGGCGAAGCTCACCACCGCGGGGCTCGTCGACTTCAACCGCCAGCTGGCCGACGCCGCCGGTGGAAACACCGTCGAGTCGGTGGCCACGGCGTGGTTGGCGGCCAACGGTCTGTGATCGGAGGAGGCGCTCCGAGCTGACCCGCGAGATGAACAGCACAGCTGTTCGATCTTGTCCCAACCGTCGTCATGTTCATCTCACGAGGGCCTGGATCAGCTCAGCAGCACTGCATCCACGATGGCGCTGAACTCGCTCCACTCGGCGCGCTCGAGATGGCCGCGCACGGCGTCGGGTCGCACAGGTAGGGATTCTACCTACGCACTGACCTGGCATATCAGGCTTCGGTTCAGGGACATCCCTGATGAACTAGTAGACAGCTACTTATACGTTGCTGGTCGTGGACACTCTCGCTCCGCCGGTGGCCCGCCGACCTCGGCTCTCCCTTTGGCTGCTTCGGGCAGTGATCACGGTGCACCTGGTGTCGGCGCTCGCGCAACCGGTGCTGGCCGGGCGTCGAGGATGCGCTGCCGCTGCCCCGAGGCGACCGCGAGCTACCGCTGATGATCTGCGACCGGTCGTTCGCCGCGGACGGCTCGTTTCGCTACCCGGGGTTGAACCAGGGGATGAGGTCGCTACCCGGGGTCGAGGAGAGCTGGATGGAGGGCGTGCTCGGCGATGTGATCCTGGTCAATGGCGCGCCGTGGCCGGTACACGAGGTCGACGCCGCGCGTTACCGGCTGCGCCTGCTCAACGCGTCCAGCGCCCGTCGCTACCGGCTCGCGCTCACCGTGCCGGGCGGGCCCGACCTGCCGCTGACCCAGATCGGCTCCGATGGCGGGCTGCTCACCGCACCCGTGGACCACCCGGCGATCGTTATCGTCCAGGCGGAGCGGTTCGACGTGGTCGTGGACTTCTCGGTGCTGCCGGTCGGCACCGAGGTCACGATGGTCAACACGCTCGGCACCGGCCCGACCAGCGACGTCATGCGGTTCCGCGTGGTCCGTGCCGCACCTGACGACAGCCGGGTACCCGAACGCCTCGCCGAGGTCGAGCCACTTGTGCCGCCGCCGGGCGCGACCCCGCGGACCTTCGAGTTCGCCCGCGGCCCGGTCGGCGACCACCGCGGCTGGACGATCAACGGCAGGGCCTTCGACCCCGATACCGCGCTGGCCGACATCGCGCTCGGGGAGACCGAGGTCTGGCGGTTCGTCACCGACGTGCACCATCCCGTGCACGTGCACCTCGACGCGTTCCAGGCGCTGCGCCGCGGGTCGGGTGGGCCAGGGCCGTTCGACAGCGGCTGGAAGGACACCATCGACGTGCGACCCGCGGAGATCGTCGACGTCGCGGTCCGGTTCACCGACCACGCCGGCCGGTTCGTGATGCACTGCCACAACCTCGAGCACGAGGACATGGCGATGATGGCGACCATCCGGACCCGCTGATCGTCACGAGCTGTACCACCGGCGCCCAGTGGGATGGTTCTGGGGATGTCGTCGGCGAGCATGTCAAGCAGTACCGCAGTAACTGCTACGGTGACAGCGTGCTGGTCCTGGTTCGGTTCCTGTCATGAGAGCGGGTGCCGAGGAGGAGCTCGCGACAGCGCTGTGCGGGGCAACATCGGTGAGAGAGGTTATGAGCGCAGAATTTTACGTCAGCACCGACATCGAAGCCGACGGACCCATACCCGGTCCCCATTCGATGCTCAGTATCGGCTCGGCGGCCTACACGGCGGACGGTGTTCTGGTGGCAACCTTCGCCGCCAATCTTCTGGAGTTGCCCGGAGCTACCGCGCATCCCGACACGATGGCCTGGTGGGCCGGGCAACCCGAAGCCTGGGAAGCTGCCCGCCGCGACGCGCAACCACCCCAGGTGGTGATGCGCGACTACGACGGTTGGGTCCGGCAGCTGCCCGGCACGCCGGTCTTTGCTGGCTATCCGGCTGGATATGACTTCATGTTTGTGTATTGGTATCTCATGAGCTTCACAGGGACGAGTCCGTTCGCCCGGCGTGCCCTCGATATCCACTCCTACGCAATGGCGGGGCTGGGAAAGACCTACCTGGAGTCGGGTCGGGAGAACCTGCCGCACTGGTGGCGGGGGACCGCCGCGCATGCGCATGTGGCGCTGGACGACGCCATCGAGCAAGGTGAGATCTTGTGCAGGATGCTCCTGGATAATGCCGATAAGCATCGTGTCAACGATGCGGGAAAGAGGAGTGCCACGTGAGCCAGCAGACGAACGAGGCCGAGACCGCTCGGGCCCGCCTGATCGAGTCAGCCAACCGCCTGGGGGTCGAGCTCGACGAGGTGGAGCTGGAGAAGTGGATGACCGCTGTCACCACGACCTCCGAAGGTACCGACATCGTGATGGACGAGGCCACCGGCGTCTTCGGTCACCGGGTCTCGATGCTGGACTTCAGCCCCGAAGATCTAGTGTCCTGCGCCTGAAATTCGCTAGATATTTTGGTATGATCATGGGATGGCTGGGAGAGGACGCCCGAAGGCGCCGTTGATCTTGTCTGATGTGGAGCGTGAGACGCTGCTGCGGTGGTC
>Ga0136634_10000447_pt1 | contig 18713 bp, 15 predicted proteins | sample AntDrymUQ8332106_2_FD_104654 | JGI IMG/M metagenome (GOLD analysis project Ga0136634, IMG submission 104654) | Polar desert sand microbial communities from Dry Valleys, Antarctica - metaG UQ833 (21.06) | ecosystem: Environmental > Terrestrial > Soil > Desert | place: Antarctica: Dry Valley... | reverse complement strand
ACTAAAAAAAAGACATATCCGCGATCGTACCGTCATTATTTCAATTATACAAATTATTTATCCTGTGTTTGAATAGATATTTTAAGAAAATAAAAAACATAGCTCACTCTCACTTATAAAATATGTTATTATAAATTAGATTATTTAATATAACCAGAGAATAATAAAATTTAATAACAAACTAGAAGTAATTTAATTAATAGGGGGGTTTTACATGAAAATAGCTGTTTATGGGAAAGGTGGGATTGGTAAATCCACAACTAGTTGTAACATTTCCATTGCTTTAGCAAGACGTGGAAAACGGGTTTTACAAATTGGATGTGATCCCAAACATGATAGTACTTTTACTCTTACAGGATTTTTAATACCAACAATTATTGATACTTTGCAATTAAAAGACTATCATTATGAAGACGTTTGGCCTGAAGATGTTATTTATAAAGGTTATGGAGGAGTTGATTGTGTAGAAGCAGGAGGACCACCGGCAGGCGCTGGTTGTGGAGGATATGTTGTAGGAGAAACAGTCAAATTATTAAAAGAATTAAATGCTTTTTATGAATATGATATTATTTTATTTGATGTATTAGGTGATGTAGTTTGTGGCGGATTTGCTGCTCCATTAAATTATGCAGATTATTGTATTATTATAACAGATAATGGCTTTGATGCATTATTTGCTGCTAATCGTATTGCTGCTTCAGTCCGAGAAAAAGCTCGTACACATCCATTACGATTAGCAGGACTAGTGGGAAATCGAACCTCAAAAAGAGACTTAATTGACAAATATGTAGAAGCTTGTCCAATGCCTGTATTAGAAGTTTTACCTCTTATTGAAGATATTCGAGTATCTAGAGTAAAAGGTAAAACCTTATTTGAAATGGTGGAATCACAGCCTTCCCTTAATTATGTTTGTGATTTTTATTTAAATATAGCAGATCAAATTTTATCACAACCAGAAGGAATTGTACCAAAAGAAGTTCCAGACCGAGAATTATTTAGTTTATTATCTGATTTTTATTTAAATCCTGTCAATAAAAATTCAGAAGAAAGTCAACTTAAAGAAAACTTGTTGGATTTTAACATAATTTAAATTGAATTTAGTTAGTTTATTAATTAAGGAATTATATCTATGTCAAATAAAATATCTGAAACTCTCACTTTTGAATGCGAAACAGGTAATTACCATACTTTTTGTCCTATTAGCTGTGTTGCTTGGTTATATCAAAAAATTGAAGATAGCTTTTTTTTGGTAGTAGGCACAAAAACATGTGGTTATTTTTTACAAAATGCTTTAGGAGTTATGATTTTTGCAGAACCTCGGTATGCTATGGCAGAATTAGAAGAAGGAGATATCTCAGCTCAATTAAATGATTATGAAGAATTGAAACGACTTTGTCTTCAAATAAAAAAAGATCGAAATCCAAGTGTTATTATTTGGATTGGTACTTGTACTACAGAAATAATAAAAATGGATTTAGAAGGCATGGCTCCAAAATTAGAAAATGAAATTAATATCCCAATTGTTGTAGCAAGAGCAAATGGATTAGACTATGCATTTACTCAAGGAGAAGATACTGTTTTAGCTGCTATGGCACACAGGTGTCCAGAGCAAACTATGCTAATTGGGAAAAAAAAAATAATACAAGATTCAAATATACAAGAATTTTTTTCTTTTCTTTCTCTTGAAAAAAAAGCAGAAACAACTAATAAACAATTTCTAAAATTAAAAAAAAATGCCCCATTAGTTCTTTTTGGTTCTTTACCTTCTACTGTAGCTTCACAACTTAGTTCAGAATTAAAGCGTCAATCTATTCAAGTATCAGGTTGGTTACCAGCTCAAAGATATACTGATCTTCCATCATTAGGTGATCAAGTTTATGTATGCGGTGTTAATCCATTTTTAAGTCGTACAGCAACTACTTTAATGAGACGTCGTAAATGTAAGTTAATAGGAGCACCTTTTCCTATTGGTCCGGATGGCACACGTGCTTGGATTGAAAAAATTTGTTCTGTATTTGGAATTCAAACAGAAGGTTTAGAAAAAAGAGAAGAAAAAATATGGGAAAATTTAAAAGATTATTTGGATTTAGTACGTGGAAAATCTGTTTTTTTTATGGGCGATAATCTTTTAGAAATATCTTTAGCTAGATTTTTAATTCGTTGTGGAATGGTTGTTTATGAAATTGGTATTCCGTATCTAGATAAACGATATCAGGCAGCAGAATTATTATTTTTACAAGATACTTGCAAAAAGATGTGTATACCTATGCCACGTATTGTTGAAAAACCTGATAATTACAATCAAATACAACGTATGCGAGAATTACAACCTGATTTAGCAATTACTGGTATGGCTCATGCAAATCCTTTAGAAGCCAGAGGAATTAATACAAAATGGTCTGTTGAATTTACTTTTGCTCAAATTCACGGTTTTACAAATGCGAGAGATATTTTGGAACTTGTTACTCGTCCTTTACGACGTAATAATAATTTAGAAAATTTAGGTTGGAATAGTTTAACAAAAAAAGAAAAAAAATAAAATTTAATTAAATATTTTTTTTCATTTAGTAGAAATAGAATATTCTGAAATTTAATAAATCCTTTTTTATTCATAATTATGAATAAAAAAGGATTTATTAAATTTCAGAATATTCTATTTTTTTATAACTAACAAAATGAATTTAACTTTTTTTATTTTATCCCACTCCTATGCTTTTAAGGAAGAAAGTCTTTTATTATGATAACAAACACTCCCTTACAGCTTCCTGTATTATGGGCTTCAATATTATCATGGATAAATATTTCAAGTCCGTTGATTTTATTTGGATTTTATTATGGATTTCTTACAACACTGCCTATTGGCCCTTCTCAAATTATATCTATACGAGCTTTTCTTTTAGAAGGAACTCTTAGTGGTACTGTGGCTATAAGTGGTTTAATTTTAGGACAATTACTTATATTTTTATCAATATATTATTCACCTCTTTATATAATATTAGTAAAACCTCACACAGTTACATTATTAGTTTTACCATATATTTTATTTTATTGGTATAGAATTAAAGATCTTTTAGATTATCAATCGTTACGCCCTATAAATTCAATTAAGGATTACAGAATTTATAAAATATTTTTTGACAGCTTTATTTTTCAATTATTAAATCCCATTCTTTTACCAAGTCCTGTATTAGCTAGATTAGTTAATCTTTTTCTTTTTCGTTATAGTAATAGTTTTTTGTTTGTTGTAAGCTGTTTTTTTGGTTGGTTAAGTGGTCATTTTTTTTTCTTTAAATTTATTAATTTTTTTTTAATTCATCTAGAAAAAGATTCACCTGTACTTTATCTTTTAGTAAAGCGTCTTATTTATCGAACATTTAGTATTATTATTTTAATATGTTTTTTATTATATTTAGGTAAAGCTCCAGTACCATTATTTACTAAAAAATTAAATGATGAATTTCAATTTAATCAATTAAAAAATTCTGGGTTTTTTTTGTTAAATAAACCATGGCCTACTTTCTTTTTTGATCATCGACGGTGGAATCGACCAATTCGTTATATTGAAAATAGTAGATTTAGTAATAAAAGTATTGTAAAAAGAAATGTATCTCAATATTTTTTTAATACTTCTTTAAGTGATGGAAAACAAAAAATATCGTTTACAGCATTACCAAGTTTATCTATTTTTGAAAAAGACCTAAAAAATTATTTAACTATTTCAAAAGAATTTACTTTATCTAATCATTTTTATAAAGATTGGATTAATAATAAAGAAAACAGAAAAAATAGTTTATATTCTGAATTAAAAAGTAGACTTAAAGCTTTAGATAATGGTTTTTTTATAAAAGATGTTATAGAAAAAAAAACTAGTTTATTTAATAATGAAGGAAATAGTTTAACAAAACTTAATGATCCTTTTTTAACTCGATTATGTCGTGGAAAAACTACAATATCTAAATCGCCTTGGTTATTAATAGAAAATTTTTATGAATTAAAAAAAAATCAAAAAGAACCCTATTTATTAAAAAAAGAAAACAAACTGAAATTTTGGATTTCTAATAGATGGAGAAATTTAGAACGAAAGAATTTACCATTACCTTGGGAGCCACTAAGTAAAGACGCTCGTCGCATTTTAATTTTACTTATTCAAGGATCAAAAAATAAAAAACTTAAAAAAAAATTACAACAAATTAAATTTTCTGAAGAACAGTTATTTATTAATTCAACTAAACAAAATTCTTTTTCAGAGTTAGAGCAAAATTTATATAATAAAAAAATTTTAAATAAAAAAAATAAAACATCTTATTTTAATTTGGAGCTTATTTTAAATTTATCTACTAGACAAAAAGCGTTGTATTTCAAACAGTTAGAAGAAGAAAAACGACAAATACTAGAACGCTCTTGGAAAAATCTATTTTTAAACAATTCTATTAATTTTATTCAACTAAAAAAATTTATTTTTTTATTAAAAAAAATATTTTATTTCCATCAAAAACTTGGACTTCAAGAAATTTCAAAAGAAATGCCACGTTGGACTTCTAAATTACGAAATGATAAATTTGATGTTATAGCTGTTGGAGTTACTGATATTCGTCAAAGAAAAGTAAAAAACTTAGGATATCTTATAAAAGGAAAAGATAAAAGAAGAAAAATTGTAAGACGTTTTTCACAGCAATCTGATTTTCGTCGTAAATTAGTCAAAGGTTCTATGCGTGCTAGAAGGCGTAAAACTTTAATATGGAAAGTTTTACAACTTAAAACACATTCTCCATTTTTTTTACGAATAAATGAAAAGCATATCCCATTTAAATTTTCCTTAAATAAATTTCATTTAATTTCGAGAAATTTTTTTTTTAAAAACCCTATAGAAAAACAAAAAAAAATAAGTTTTTTTTCAACTAAAAAAAAGACATTTATAAAAAAAACAAAAACAGATCGTCTGGCAATAGCAAATCGATGGGATTTTCCATTAGCTCAATGGGGAAGAAGTTGGTTGTTAATTATTCAATCTTATTTCAGAAAATACTTAATATTACCTATATTAATAATATTAAAAAATATTATTCGTTTAATATTATTTCAAACTCCTGAATGGAGTGAAGATTGGAATGATTGGAATAAAGAAATCTATATAAAATGTACTTATGATGGTACTGAAGTTTCAGAAAAAGAATTACCAGAACAATGGCTTCGAGATGGCCTTCAAATAAAAATTATCTATCCTTTTAGTTTAAAGCCATGGCATAATTTACAATTAAAAAAAAAGAACTATAAAAAAGAAATAATTATAAAAAAAAATTCTTTAAATAATGAAAAAAAAAATTTAAATAAATTATTAAAGAATAACAATGATTTTATTAAAAATAAAAAAAAAATAAATTATAGTTATTTAACAGCTTGGGGCTTTGAAACTAATTTACCTTTTGGAGATATTAAAAAAAAGCCTTCTTTTTGGAAACTTATTCGTAAAAAATTACTAAAAAAATGGAAAAAAACTATTTTATTAAAATTAACTAAAATTTATTCTACTTTATTTTTAATAAAAAAGAAAATAACTAGTAATTTTATTAAAAATGAATTAATTAGTGATCAATCAAATAATTTAATAAAGTTAAATACTAAACTTATTCATAATTCTAAAAATTCTTTAAATAATAAAAACAGCAAAAAAAGATTACCAAAACAAATTTCACCTAAATTTAATAAAAATATTTTATCAGAAAATCAAATTAAAACTAAATACGAAATTTCAAGAAATATAAAAAAGTTGGAAAAACTAAAATATTTAAAAAAAACTAAAATCGAAAAAATAACTAAAAAATTTTCTTTTGATAATAAAAAAAAAACAATTAAAATTAAACAAAAATTACTAAAATATTGTAAAAAAAATATTGAATTAATAAAAAAATTTCCTTATTTAATAAAAAAAAATTGGAATAAAAGAAATAAACAAATTTTCCAATTTTTTATATTTTTTATTCGTTTTAATAGTAGTTTAATAATAAAAATTAAACAAAATTTAATTTTTATAAAGAATGGAAAAATAAAAAATTTTTCAAAAAAGTCCCAATTTAATTTAAAAAAAAATACAATTAATTATGAATATTCGAGTCATTTTAATAAAAAAAATATTTTTTTAATGTCTCAAACATATTTATTCTATAAAGTTTGGCAAAAAGAAATAATAACTAAATATAATTTGAAAGCTTTATTAAAATTTTGGTCTTCGAATTTGCTTATAAAAAAAGTTATAAAAAAAAAATTAAAAAAAAAAGGAATTTTTACTTTAATAAAACTTAAAGCTTTAAAAGAAAAAAATTGGAAAAAATGGTTACAAAATTTTAACAAATATAGCATCTCTTCACAAGAATGGTGTAAAATAACCCCCAAAAAATGGAGAAATCGTGTTACTTCTCAATGGAAAAATAAAAAACTAAAACAATTTATAATTTTAGAAAAACAAAAACAAACATTAATTTCATCTAAACAAAAAGAATTTTCTTACAAATTGCTTCCAAATTCTTTATTAAATCAAAATAAAAAACTAAATAAACGATATCAATATAATTATTTATCCTATAGTTATCTTGATTTTAAAAAACATCCAAATTTTCTCAAATTAGTATATAATAAAGAAAAAAATAGAATTAATAATAAATTTTTACAAACAGTAAAAAATAAAAAAAATATTTTTCTTAAACCTAATTTCACTTTATGGCTAATTCCAACATTTACAGAAAAAAAATATATACCTAAAACTGAAAAATTAGCCATATCTAAAATTTCTTTATTAAAACAAAAAAATAGCAAAAATAACCAGAATAAAAAGTCACTTCGAGAAAGAGAGCGCCATCAAACTATCCGCCAATGGAAATGGAAATCAAAAAATGTAGAAAAAAATTTTAAAGAATTAGGAGACATGGCTTCTCTTATGACTTTTATGCAAGATCAAAAAAATGTTATTTCACTTTCTAAAAAAATGCGTGAAAATTTAAAATTATTTCGCCTTCTTTTTTGTAGAGATATTGGTATAAATAAATTAACAATTAATTCCGAACATCGTTTACCTCGTGTACTTGATGATCAAATTTTGATGTATAAAATAGTAAGTCTTTTTTTAAAATCAAAAAAAAGATTTAAAACCAATTTAGATTTTAAAAATTTAAATGAATATACATCACGCATAGAAATTTTTCAAAATAAACAAAAAAAAAATGTTGCTTTAGTGAATCTTGAAGATCTTATTCTTCCAAAATATCGAAAAGAACTAAAGGTGTTAAATCTTTTAGATTTAAATAAAAATAAAATTTTGAATTTAAGGAAAAATTTTTTAAATGAAAGAAAAAAAACACAAATAAAATTACAAAAACTTCAAGAGCAAAACAAAAATTTAATAATTAAACATTTTCTTTGGCCTAGTTTTCGATTAGAAGATTTGGCATGTATTAATAGATTTTGGTTTAATACAACAAACGGTAGTCGGTTTAGTATGTTAAGAATTCGTATGTATACTTAAGTTTTTGAAATAATGAGAAATTCTTGGTTATAACCAAGAATTTCTCATTATTTCAATTTTTCTAAATTTTTTTTTTTATTTTAAGTTTTTATTCTTTTTTTCTTTATAATAATAATAAAAACTATTAATTAACTATAATCTATTATAAAGTAAAATAATCTAAATTTAGGAGCTATTCTTTTTATGTCCAAAAAACTATTTATGAGTTCTTCTTTCCTTTCTAAAGAACAAACAGGATCTGTGGAATTTCAAATATCTCATTTAACTAATAGAGTTTTAAAACTTACCGATCATTTAAAATTTCATAGCAAAGATTATTCATCTCAAAGAGGCTTATGGAAAATATTAGGAAAACGTAAACGTCTTTTAAGCTATTTATCACAAACAAATTTAACAAATTATGAAAATTTAATAAATAAATTAAATATTCGTAAATTAAAAATGCGTTAGTTTTTTTATTTTTAGCTATTTTTAATACTGAATGAAAAGGAGCATCATATATGACCATGCTTGCTACAAAAACAGAACCCATGATAATAAGTATGGGTCCTCATCATCCATCAATGCATGGTGTTCTTCGACTTATGGTGAGCCTAGATGGTGAAAATGTTATTGATTGTGAACCTATATTAGGTTATTTACATAGGGGTATGGAAAAAATTGCTGAAAATAGAACAATTGTTCAATATTTACCATATGTTACACGTTGGGACTACTTAGCTACAATGTTTACAGAAGCTATAACTGTGAATGCACCGGAAAAACTGACAAATATTCAAGTTCCAAAAAGAGCTAGTTATATTAGAATTATTATGTTGGAATTAAGTCGAGTAGCTTCTCATTTATTATGGCTTGGACCTTTTATGGCTGATATTGGTGCGCAAACTCCTTTCTTTTATATTTTAAGAGAACGAGAAATGATATATGATTTGTTTGAAGCAGCTACGGGTATGCGAATGATGCATAATTATTTTCGTATTGGAGGAGTTGCTGTTGATTTACCTTATGGCTGGATAGATAAATGTTTAGATTTTTGTGATTATTTTTTACCCAAAGTGGATGAATATGAAAAACTTATTACACAAAATCCTATTTTTTTAAAACGAGTAGAAGGAATAGGTATTATTCAACGAGAAGAAGCTATAAATTGGGGTTTATCTGGACCTATGTTAAGGGCTTCTGGAGTTCAATGGGATCTTCGAAAAGTGGATCATTATGAATGTTATGATGAATTAGATTGGCAAATACAATGGCAAAAAGAAGGCGATTCATTAGCTCGATATTTAGTCCGGATTGGGGAAATGAAAGAATCCATAAAAATAATTCAACAAGCATTAAAATCAATTCCTGGCGGACCTTATGAAAATTTGGAGGCTAGACGATTTCAACGAGAAAAAAAATCAGAATGGAATAATTTTGAATATCAATTTATTAGTAAAAAACCTTCTCCTACATTTAAATTACCTAAACAGGAACATTATATTAGAGTAGAAGCCCCAAAAGGAGAATTAGGTGTTTTTTTAATAGGAGATGATAGTGTTTTTCCTTGGAGATGGAAAATTCGTCCACCCGGTTTTATTAATTTACAAATTCTTCCTCAATTAGTAAAAGGAATGAAATTAGCTGATATTATGACAATATTAGGTAGTATAGATATTATTATGGGAGAGGTTGATCGTTAAAATGGTTTTTAATACCAATCTTAAAGAACAAGTTATTCTTTTTTTTTCTGCTTTAAGTTTCTCCGAAGAATTTTTTAATTTTATATGGATTGTTTTTTCAATTGTTATTCTTTTATTAACAATTACAATAGGAGTTTTAGTTTTGGTCTGGCTTGAAAGAAAAATATCTGCAGGAATACAACAACGCATTGGGCCTGAATATGCTGGTCCTTTAGGAATAATTCAAGCTTTAGCAGATGGTTTTAAATTATTGTTAAAAGAAGATATTATTCCCTCTAAAGGAGATACTTGGTTATTTACTATTGGACCAGCCCTAGTAGTTATACCAGTATTTTTAAGTTATTTGGTAATTCCTTTTGGTCATAATATTATTTTAGCTGATCTTAGTATAGGTGTTTTTTTTTGGATTGCTATTTGTAGTGTTGTGCCTCTTGGACTTCTTATGGCAGGGTATGGTTCTAACAATAAGTACTCGTTTTTAGGCGGTCTTAGAGCGGCTGCTCAATCTATTAGTTATGAAATTCCTTTAGCTTTATGCGTATTATCTATATCTCTACGTGTGATTCGTAAAAAAAAAAGAATAAATTTAAATTTAGTAAATAAATTTTTATTTTAATTAAAAAACTAAACCGTCATATGGGTAAAGTAAAACAGCATTTTCATTTGCAGTATTAAAATAAAATCCCATCCTCTATATACAAGAGTGAAAGCATGCAAAACGAAGAAAAAAAGCGTACCCCAGATTGTAAATTAATTATTTAAATTTGATAGCGGGAGCAAAAGATAAAATATATAAATTTTTTTATTATATTTAAAATTGAGCAAAAATAAATGGCTAGAAACACAAAAATACATAAAAGATTTGTATAAAAAAAATTATAGATAACAAAGATTTATTAAAATATAATAAGGATTTAGCATTAGTAGAAATGCTCAAAAAGTATTTCCTTGTAATATCAATCTAAAGTATATCCCTATTTATTAAAACAATATGACTGTTAGGAACGAAAGAATCCTTTTACAATTCTTAATAAAAAAAATGAAAATTTATAATTTTTTTCTTTTATTAAAAAAAAGTTAATATTAATAATATTTGTAAAGGTTGAGATAGATTCAGAAGCATTATTAGTATTATTATTATAGCAAACGGAATCTCTGGGTTAAAAAAAAAGAAAAAAAAATTATTCTAGTCACTAAAATTACAAATTTTTTATTAAAATAACCATTGAGGAGCCGTATGACGTTAAAGTTTCATGTACGGTTTTGAAATAGAGATATTAACAATAATGTTAAATCGACTATAATTATCTAATAGTTTAAGTACAGTTGATATCGTTGAAGCACAAGCAAAGTATGGTTTTTGGAGCTGGAATTTATGGCGACAACCTGTGGGTTTTTTAGCTTTTTTTATTGCTTCTTTAGCTGAATGTGAAAGATTACCTTTTGACTTACCAGAAGCGGAAGAAGAATTAGTTGCAGGCTATCAAACAGAATACTCAGGTATAAAATTTGGATTATTTTATGTGGCTTCTTATTTAAATTTATTAGCTTCTTCATTATTTGTAGTAATTCTTTATTTAGGTGGATGGCACTTTTCTATTCCATTTATAGCAAATTCTAATTATCTAGAATGGAATTTTCATAGTGGATTTAGTCAAATTATTAATTTACTAATTGGAATTTTAGTTATATTAGTTAAAGTTTATTTATTTTTATTTATTTCTATTATGACAAGATGGACATTACCTAGAGTAAGAATGGATCAATTATTAGATCTTGGCTGGAAATTTCTGTTACCTATTGCGCTAGGTAATTTATTATTGACAGCTTCATTTCAAGTTCTTTTATTATAAATTTATATATATATATATAAAAAAATTAATAATAAAAAGAAAAAAAGATATATTTAAGGATATTTATTATATGTTTACTATGGTAAGTGGACTGCAAAACTATAGTGAACAAGCAATACAAGCTGCAAGATATATTGGTCAAGGTTTTATGGTAACTTTAGATCATATGAATCGTTTACCAATGACTATTCAATATCCCTATGAAAAACTAATTCCATCTGAACGTTTTCGTGGACGTATTCATTTTGAATTTGATAAGTGTATTGCTTGTGAAGTATGCGTTCGTGTATGTCCAATTAATTTACCCGTGGTGGATTGGGAATTAAAAAAAGATATAAAAAAAAAACAACTAAAAAGTTATAGCATTGATTTTGGAGTTTGTATATTTTGCGGAAATTGTGTTGAATACTGTCCTACAAATTGTTTATCGATGACTGAAGAATATGAATTAGCAATTTATGATCGTCATGATTTAAATTATGATCAAGTTGCTTTAGGGCGATTACCTATTTCCGTAATCGAAGATTCTACAATTAAAACTATTTCAAATTTAAGTTATTTATCTAAAGGGAATATAAAAGGCCATTCTAATTCCCGAAATGTTACAAAATTTTTGAGTTAAATGAAGAATAGTAAAAATATATTTATAGGCATTTTTACTATTCTTACAAACTTTTTAGTTAATCAGTTAGAGTAATAAAATAAGGATTTTAATGTATTGTGAATATAATTGAATTATCTGGGCCACTTCATGAAATTATTTTTTTTATTTTAGAAGTTGGAATTATATTAGGCAGTTTAGGAGTAGTTTTACTTACAAATATAGTATATTCGGCTTTTTTTTTAGGGCTTGTTTTTTTTTGTATATCTATTTTATATTTTGCATTAAATGCTGATTTTGTAGCTGCCGCACAAATTTTAATTTATGTCGGAGCTGTAAATGTTTTAATTGTGTTTGCTGTAATGTTAATTAATAAACCACAATCTAAAAAACTTTTTTCATCTTGGACTATAGGTGATACAATTACCTTTTTAGTTTGTTTAAGTATTTTTTTTTTATTAGTTACTATAATTTTAAATACATCATGGTCTAGTATTACTTTAATTACAGAATCAAAAAAATTTTTAAATTTTGATTTTACACAAAATGTTCAGCGTATTGGCTATCTTTTATTAACTCAATTTTTACTTCCATTTGAACTTCTTTCTATAGTTCTTTTAGTAGCATTAATAGGCGCTATTGTTATAGCTCGTCGAGAAAATTTAATGAAAATAACTGAAAAAGTACAAATAAAAAAAAGTCCTAAATCTTTTTAAAATTTTTACGTTTATAAGGAGTTATTTCTAATGCTTGAACATGTACTAAATTTAGGTGCTTATTTATTTTGTATTGGTATTTTTGGATTAATTACAAGTCGAAATATGGTTCGAGCACTTATGTGTTTAGAATTAGTTTTTAATGCTGTTAACATAAACCTTATAACTTTCTCTAATTCTTTTGATACTCAACAATCAAAAGGTGAAATTTTTGCTATTTTTATTATAGCTATTGCGGCTGCTGAAGCAGCTATTGGATTAGCTATTGTTTTAGCTATTTATCGTAATAAAAATTCAACTCGGATTGATCAATTTAATTTGTTAAAATGGTAAGTTATTTCTTAAATCGTAAAAAAAAGATATATAATTGTAATTGTATATATATTATATAAATATTATATAGATATCTTTTTCTTTTTTTAGTAATAGTAAATCTTTCGATTAAAAAAAAATTTCTATAATATAGTATATATATTATATTATAATTTTATTAAATTTAAGGCTTTTAACAATATATTGGAGTTTAAAAATTAATGGCACATTCAGTAAAAATTTATGATACATGTATTGGTTGTACTCAATGTGTAAGAGCATGTCCTACAGATGTATTGGAAATGGTACCTTGGGATGGATGCAAAGCTAATCAAATTGCATCTGCTCCTAGAACAGAAGATTGTGTTGGTTGTAAAAGATGTGAATCTGCTTGTCCAACAGATTTTTTGAGTGTACGTGTTTATTTAGGAGCTGAAACTACTCGAAGCATGGGTCTATCTTATTAAGCAAAAAATACGAAAAAAAAAAATTTAAGTATTTTTTTACCCATACTCAAAAAATTGAGTATGGGTTTTTTTATTTAAAGCTTTTTTAATTTTTATTATGAACAACTTTCCTTGGCTAACTACAATCGTTTTTTTGCCTCTATCTGCAGGTCTTGTCATTCCATTGTTTCCTACTAAAGGAAATAATTTTGTTCGATGGTATACGTTAGGTATTTGTTTACTAGAATTTCTTTTAATAAGCTATGTATTTTGTTATCAATTTAAATTTAGTAATCATTTTATCCAATTAAGCGAAGATTATAATTGGATTAATTTTCTTAATTTTCATTGGAGATTAGGAATTGATGGACTTTCAATTGGACTTATTTTATTAACAGGTTTTATTACTACTTTAGCTACTTTAGCTGCTTGGCCTGTTACTCGAAATCCACGGTTATTTTATTTTTTAATGTTAGCCATGTACAGTGGTCAAGTAGGATTATTTGCTTCTCAAGATATTTTACTTTTCTTTTTTATGTGGGAATTGGAATTAATTCCAGTTTATTTACTTTTATGTATATGGGGAGGAAAAAGGCGGCTATATGCTGGTACAAAATTTATTTTATATACAGCTGGTGGTTCCATTTTTATTTTAATGGGAGCTTTAACTATGGGATTTTATGGTTCTAATCAACTCACATTCAATTTACAAAATTTATCTAATAAATCATATCCGATAGAATTAGAAATTATATTATATTTAGGCTTTTTTATTGCTTATGCTGTTAAATTACCAATTTTTCCTTTACATACTTGGTTACCGGACACACACGGAGAAGCACATTATAGTACATGTATGCTTTTAGCAGGAATACTTTTGAAAATGGGAGGGTACGGCATAATTCGAATTAATATGGAATTATTACCTCACGCTCATTTAATTTTTGCTCCATGGATAGTACTAATAGGAGCAATTCAAATTGTTTATGCAGCTTTTACTTCTTTTAGTCAACGTAATTTAAAACGAAGAATTGCATATTCATCAATTTCACATATGGGCTTTGTGCTTATTGGTATTGGTTCAATGACAAATTTAGGTCTTAATGGAGCTATTTTACAAATGATTTCTCATGGATTAATTGGTGCTGCACTTTTTTTCTTAGCAGGAATAAGTTATGATAGAACACGTACTCTTTTTCTTGACCAAATGGGTGGAACTGCTATTTATATGCCTAAAATTTTTACTATGTTTAGTAGTTTTTCAATGGCATCATTAGCATTACCTGGTATGAGTGGGTTTGTAGCAGAATTTTTAATTTTTTTAGGAATCATTATTAGTAATAAATATTCTTTTAATTTTAAAATAGTTATTACAATAATAGAAGCAATTGGTATAATATTAACTCCTATTTATTTATTATCAATGTTACGTCAAGTGTTTTATGGATATAAATTTTCTAAATTTTTAGCTTTTTCTGAGATGGATGCAGGACCACGAGAAATTTTTATTTTAATTTGTTTAATTTTTCCTATTATTGGTATTGGTATTTATCCTAATTCAGTTTTATCTTTATGGAATAGTAAAGTTAATTTTATTTTATCTAAATTTATTTTTTGAACTTGTATACAAATATATATTACTCTCATTAAAACTTTTAGTTTTTTTATTATTTACTAATTAAATTTATTTAAAATAGTTAAACGATATAAAAATAGTGATTCATTTAACTATTTTAAGTTAGTTTATACTTTATTTTTTAATAAAATTTTCATTTCTAAAAAATGAAAATTAAACGCTTTTTTAAATTAATTCAAAAAATAAAATAAAATTTTTAATTTAAATACCGCCACTCGGACTCGAACCGAGATGCGTTAGCACTGCTTCCTAAGAGCAGCGTGTCTACCAATTTCACCATGGCGGCTTATCGAAAATATAATAGCATAATTTTTATTAAAAGGTCAATATTTTAATATAAAAAAATATCTAAATTCTTTTTATATAATTAATAGCAATTTTAAAAACAAAATTTAATTGGTTTTAATTTATTTAGGGTAGAAAGTTGCTTGGTAATATATTATTTTAGGATTATAAAGATCGCGGGTTCAAACCCCGCTGCTCCAAAAAATATTATAAATTTTTAATTTTTTTATTTTAAATTTAAGATAGTTTCATTTATTTTGAATTAAATGAAACTATCTCTTTTTTATTAAATATATTTGTGTTATATTATTTTGGTTTTTTAGAAAAAGATTTAATTATAATTATTATATGCAAAGCTAATTTAAAGTTTTTTTTATTTATTACAGAATTAAAATTATTGTGCTGATTCAGAATTTTTTTCATTTGTTGTATAATAAAAACTTTTTGAACGGCCTGTTAAAATAGATTGAGCTAATGAAAAAGCTTTTATTCTAGCTTTATTTGCTTTTTCTTTCCATATTGTTTCACGAATTTTTTTTTTCGACTTGGAAGTACGTTTTTTTGGAACTGCCATAAATAAAAATTCCTTTTAATTGTAGGTTTTTAAATCTTTTTTTTATTTTTTATTTTATTCTTAAATTTTTTTTATATTTATTTTTATAAATTCTTCCCGTCTAAACTAATAAAATCTACTACAAATCGAGTTGAATTTTGTCGGTGTCCAAATTTACGTCTTGTTTTTTTTTTTGAATTCATTTTATAAACAGTAATTTTATTTTCGATATGTGAATGTAAAATTCTTCCTTTTACTATTGCATTTTTTAACCATGGTTGTCCAATACTAATAGTAGTTTCGTTACAAATTAATAGTACTCGATAAATTAAAATTTTAGTATTAGAACTTAAAAATTCTGGTTTTAATGAAGCAAAATGACGAATATCATAAAATCTTCCTGGCTCTACTCGAAGTTGTTCACCTCCGGTTTCAATTATAGCGTATTTATTCATTATGAGATTTGTTGTAAATGAAAAAATTATTATAAAGTGCAAAAAAGTTAATTAAATTTAATAAATAAAATAATTAATTTTAATTATTTTAAATTTTGTAAAACAGGTCTAAAATAAATTTACAATATTATTTAAAAAATAGATATCTCTTAGTTCATAAACTATATATAATATTTTATTACTTTAATAATAATAAATAAAAATTTTTCATTTATTTTATTTAAAATTTATAAAAAAAATAATAATAAATTTGTAAGGTAATTTTAATTAAAAAATTTAATAGATAGGATAGAAATCTGAAACTTTTTCTTTGTTTTTAAATCTTATTTTTTTAATCTAGTTAATTATAAACTAGAAATAAAAAAAAAATAAGATTTTTTATTATATAAAAAATTTATTTATGGAATTTATATATCAATTTGTTTGGATTATTCCTTTTCTTCCATTTGTAGCTTCTATTTTAATAGGACTAAATTTGTTTTTTTTTCCAAAACCAACTAAAAGTCTTCGTCATATATGTGGTATTTTTAGTATATTGTTATTAAGTATAGCTATGATTTTTTCCGTTAATATTTTATGGCAACAAGTGAATAATAATACTATTTATAGATATTTATGGTCCTGGATTTTTGATAAACAAATTCATTTTAAAATAGGGTTTTTAATTGATCCGCTTACTTCTATTATGTTAGTTTTAATTACTACTGTAGGAGTTCTTGTTATGATTTATAGTGATAGTTATATGTCTCATGATCAAGGTTATGTAAGATTTTTTGCATATTTAAGTCTGTTTACAGCTTCAATGTTAGGTTTAGTACTTAGTCCTAATTTAATACAAATTTATATTTTTTGGGAATTAGTAGGGATGTGTTCTTATTTATTAATTGGTTTTTGGTTTACTAGACCAAGTGCAGCTAATGCTTGTCAAAAAGCTTTTATAACAAATCGTATAGGAGACTTTGGATTATTATTAGGTATTTTGGGTTTTTATTGGATGACCGGTTGTTTTGAATTTGAAACTTTATTTCAACGATTTAATGAATTACTTGTTAGTGATAAAATTAATTTTTATTTTGCTAATTTATGTGCTCTTCTTCTGTTTTTAGGTCCAATTGCTAAATCTGCACAATTTCCATTGCATGTATGGTTACCTGATGCTATGGAAGGACCCACTCCAATTTCTGCGTTAATACATGCTGCAACTATGGTAGCTGCAGGTATTTTTTTAATTGCTAGATTATTTCCTCTTTTTCAAGCATTACCATTAATTATGAATATAATTTCTTGGATAGGAGCAATTACTGCATTATTAGGAGCTACTATAGCACTTGCTCAAAAAGATCTTAAAAAAGGTTTAGCTTATTCCACAATGTCTCAATTAGGTTATATGATGTTAGCTTTAGGTATTGGTTCATATCAAGCTGGTTTATTTCATTTAATTACACATGCTTATTCAAAAGCTTTGTTATTTCTTGGCTCGGGTTCTGTTATTCATTCTATGGAATCTATTATTGGATATTCTCCTAATAAATGTCAAAATATGGCGTTTATGGGTGGTTTAAGAAAATATATGCCAATTACAGGAATAACTTTTCTTTTAGGTACATTTTCTCTTTGTGGTATTCCACCATTTGCTTGTTTTTGGTCAAAAGATCAAATAATTACAGATAGTTGGCTATATTTTTCAGGTCTTGGATTGATATCATGGATTACAGCAGGATTGACAGCATTTTATATGTTTCGTATTTATTTTTTAACTTTTGAAGGTCATTTAAGAGCAAATTCAGAGAAAGTTTTTTTTACTTATCCTGTATCAATATGGGGAAATTTAAAGTCAGATAATTTAAAATTAGAATTTGTTTCAAAAGAAAAAAATTTTGTTTTAAATAAATCTAATTTTAATATAAATAAAAATGAAAATTTCTCTTTTTTATCAGATGCAAAAAAAGTTGTATTTCCAAAAGAGTCTGAAAATAAAATGTTATTTCCTTTATTAGTTTTAACATTACCTACGTTATTTATTGGTTTTTTAGGTGCTCCTTTTCCTGACGGAGAAATTGGATCTGATTTATTATCTCATTGGTTATATCCAATGTTTAAGAATTCGAATGAAATAATTACGGGAAATTGGTTCGAATTTGTATTAAATAGTATTAATTCATTAAGTATAGTTTTCAGCGGAACATTTTTTGCTTTTATTTTGTATGGACCTGTTTCTTTTTTTTCACAAACTTTCGAAAAAAATTTTGAACTTTCTTTAGAAAAATATTTAAATCCTTTTTTTTCTTTTATATACAATTGGTCTTATTTTCGAGGTTATATAGATGGTTATTATGAAATAATTTTTGTGAAAGGTATACGGTCATTATCTCAATTTATTTTATTATTTGATGAATGGATAATTGATGGAATTATAAACGGATTTGGTATATTAACTTCATTTGGAGGAGAAAGTACAAAATATTTAGAAGGAGGAAGAATTTCTTCTTATTTATTTGGATTAATTTTTAGTATAATTTTATTATTGTTATTTTTTATTTTATAAGTGAGAGTGAGCTATGTTTTTTATTTTCTTAAAATATCTATTCAAACACAGGATAAATAATTTGTATAATTGAAATAATGACGGTACGATCGCGGATATGTCTTTTTTTTAGT
>Ga0136634_10000446_pt1 | contig 18750 bp, 16 predicted proteins | sample AntDrymUQ8332106_2_FD_104654 | JGI IMG/M metagenome (GOLD analysis project Ga0136634, IMG submission 104654) | Polar desert sand microbial communities from Dry Valleys, Antarctica - metaG UQ833 (21.06) | ecosystem: Environmental > Terrestrial > Soil > Desert | place: Antarctica: Dry Valley... | reverse complement strand
TTAAAACCACCGGGACCGTATTGGTTATCGGTAGTCATTTTAGATATATCTATGCTCTTTCGTACAAGCCCCCCCATAAAACCCAATGATAAATACATCACTTTTGTATTGCTGAGGGATTTATGATAATTCAAAGCTGGCAAGAGATGGGAAGTGGCCAAACCCACAGTTCCGGATTTATCAAACAAAGCCTGGATACCCGTGGTTATAAAATCATCGCTTTTTCCAATAGGCATTTTGTATTCTGCGTTGATGGATCCAGTTCTGTATGCGTTTGTAAAACTATTCCATTGGTCCCGGTATACTCCCTGTACACGGATATCTCCTGTATAAATCCCCGCTAAAGAAGGATTACGAAGAAGTGGCGCTTCGAAAAATTGTGAAAAATGAATATCCTGCGAGCTAGAAGAAACAGATATGAATATCAACAATGCAATATTTATAATTGATCTTATATTCCTGGTCACATGATTTCTCATAACGCACTTTTTACAAAATGATTTAACGTAACAGTGTAACATTTCCTTTATAAGTTACTATTTCCGCATTTTCACAGAGATATTCAATGATATATACATAAGTATCTGCATTGGCAGGCTTACCCTGAAAGGTTCCATTCCATCCCTCCATAATACTATTCACCGTAAAGTTTTTCTTTTCAAATACGATCTGCCCCCACCTGTTAAAAACACGCATTGATTGAATTCGATCAATAGAAGCTCCCCGGGGATAAAAAACATCATTCACACCATCACCATTAGGCGTAAATGTATTTGGTACAAAATAATTTTTATTATTACAAACAACCCGTACCGTAACATCGCTGGTTGCTTTACAACCATTACTGTCTGTAACTGCAACTTTATACCTGGTGGTAAATTTGGGATTTGCAAATGGAAATGCACAATCAGCACAGTTTAAATTATTTGTGGGTGTCCAGTTATAGATTCTCATAGTATTGCTATATGTTACCGGCAAATTTATTCCAGTCCCTACAGGTATTACCGGGTCAGGGCCCATCGTAATCACGGGCAAGGGGGCCACCGAAATCGTTTTAGACGTAGTATCCTTACATCCAAGTCGATTAGCGGCTTCTAAGGTTATTGTATAATTGCCGGTTTGAGAATAAACCGAGGTAATATCCTGGGAAGAGGATGAGCGCCCGTTGCCTAAATCCCATTTCCATGTAATAGCGGTATCTGCAAAGGCAAGGTTGCTATTAAATAATACAGGTGAGTTGATACAAGCGATATCAATACTATTAATAGAAACATCTGGTGTTCTATAAACCCTTATCGTATCTATAATAGAACTTTTACATCCTGCCTGGGTAGTTACATTTAATGAAACGGCATATTGATCTGGCCTGTTAAAATAATGAATGGGATCCTGATCGGTTGATGTAGTTCCATCATCAAAATCCCAAACCGAAGAAGTTATGGGGTCATTTGCAAGAGTATAATTAGTAAAGTACACAATTCCCGTATCGCAGAATTCTTTTCTGTCCCGTGCAAAATTCGGAATGGCGCCTAAAACTTTAATTACCTGTGCCCCGCTAACACTGGCAATACAACCGAGGTCATCGTACAACAATAATGAAGGGTTATAAAAATTAGGAGAATTAAAAAAATGAGAAAAAGTTTTTACCTGAGAGCTGTCCAACCTGCCATCACCATAGAAAAAAGTGAACCTGGTTTGAGGTGGGGTTGTAATGGCAAAGTCTACATTCAATGAATTACATGCATCTAATGGATTATATGTTAAAGTAGCGCTGGCAGGGTTATAAATATTAACTGCGTGAGAACTCGAGTCGAAACATCCTCCATAACCAACTACGTATTGTTTAACAGTAAACGACCCGTAGGAATTATAGTAATGGCTGACCGTATCCCCAATAAACCCGGGTCCACCTGTACCATCTCCAAAGTCCCAATATAAGGATTCATAATCGCGTCCCTTGTTGAAAAATGTAGCTTGTAAAGGCGGACAAATGGATAAGGTATCCTCTGCAGTGAATGCTGATTTTGGATACCGGATATCAATAAAATTTGTTTTGGTTAGAGAATCGCTACAGCCGAAAATATCAGTGATCTTTAATTGAACACTATAATTTGCATCCGACCCGGTATACGCATGGGTAGGATCTTGTAATGTTGAATTACTTCCATCTCCAAAATTCCATAAATAATTCAGGTTATATCCCTGGGATAAGTTATTAAATTGCAGGTCCTTACCCTGGCAATAAATGGTATCTGAGGCACCAAAATCAACGAGTGGTTTGGTGATGATAATAATATTAGTTTTTATCACTGTATCCGTACACCCGCTAACATCCTGCACAATTAGTTTTACAGAAAATGCTCCGGTATCCCTGTACGTATGATTAAACGGCGGAGCTGTATAGGTTTGTACGGTACTATCACCGAAGTCCCATGTCCACTTGGCAATGGTTCTAGCAGAAGTTGATTGATCGGTGAAGGTAACGGATTTGCTTTGACAGGCGCCGGGGGCAGGTGTTGTAAAATCAGCAATAGGCCCAGCTACAGTAATAAATCCAGCTACAGTATTTGTGTCAGTGCACCCACTGGTATCGGTTAGTATCAGTTGAACTTCATTGGGCCCATTAACGATAAAGCTAGTGTCAAAACTCCAGGGAGCTAAAAATCGGCTTCCACCATTTATTCGCCATTCGTATTTAGAAATTTTATTAGTATCTGCTGTCGTGAATATTGTAATCCGTTCATTTTTACAAGGGGCAATTTTACTCGCTTTAAATATTGCCCGTTGGTATATAACCGCAACTTTCTTAATAATGGTATCAGGGCAATTAATTGCATCACGTACGATAAGAGTTACATTATAAATGCCGGAGTCTGCATATTTATGCGTTGGATTTTTGGAGGTAGTTGTGATGCCATCACCGAAATCCCACTGATATGTTTCAGGAGATAGAAGATCTATGATTGACGTATTGGTAAATTGAATATTAAGCCGGTCATTACAGGAAACGCTTTGATAGTCAAATCTTGCGACAAGAGGGGTAATTGTTATGTAATCTGTTCTAATCCGGGGAACAGATGCGCAACCATTATTATATGCTATCAGGGTTACACTCAATTTCCCCGTATCTTGAAATGTATGTGTTGGATTCTGCAAATTTGAAGTGTCGCCATCTCCAAAGTTCCAAAACCATTTATCTGCAAAAGGAGTTGCTGTACTTGTGAACCGAATGGAGTCTTTTGCACAACCGGTTATTTTATCAGCAGTAAAATCTACTACAGGGGGCGTTCCTGTTTTTATAGCATTTGGAAAAGCCTTGGTTTCGGTGCAACCTCCGGTTGTGGTAATAGTAAGGGTAATAGTGTAGGTGCCTGGATTATTATAAGTATAGGATGGATTTGCCCCTGGTCGGGTAGAGCCAGGCCCATCTCCAAAATCCCATAAGTAAGAAGATATTGCGTCTACACTAGTAACAACAGGTATGGGTTGAAATGTAAATGGAGCACAACCTTCCCCGGGAACATTCGAAATATTTAAAGTGGGCTTTATAATCTTCACAAATGCATTTTTCACAAGGGTATTGGTGCAACCAAAACTATTGGTTACAGTTAGTGATACATTGAATTGTCCTGCACTATTATATGTATGTGAAGGATTTTGTTGATTAGAAGTACTGCCATCGCCAAAATTCCAAAGCCACGCCACCCCTGTGGTTGGGGAGGCATCGGTAAAGGTAACAGTGAGTGGAGCTTTGCACCCAAGTGCACTGGTGGAGGTAAAATCTATCACAGGCGGGGTCACTACCTCAATGGTTTTTGTGATAGAATCCTTGCAATATGGATAGGTGTTTACCAATTTTACAATGTGTGGACCTGGAACTGAAAAAGTTTTTGAAGGACTAATAGCTGTTGATTGAGTTCCATCATCAAAGTACCATATAGCTGAACTAGGAGCGGGAACACTGGTATTGGTAAAATTGAGAGGTTTATTGACGCAAATACTATCAGGGCCGCCAATTACCGTATTGGAACTTCTGATCTGCACCGTTTTCTGAATGGAATTACTACAACCAAAATCGCTGGTAGTTGTCAAACTGACTAGATATGTACCTGGTGCGTTATAAGGAGAACTTGGATTTTGAAGTGTAGAGGTGCTGCCATTTCCAAAATCCCATGTATACGCCAAGGCACCAGGACCGCTTGATTGATTGATAAAATTCGCCGTAAAGGGAGGGTTACAATTGCCGTTTACCGTGTTATTAAAGTTCGCCTTCACTCCAGACACGATTCTAATATACCGGTTTCTGCTAGCGGTGCTTTTACACCCCGTACTGCTGGTTACCGTTAAGGTTACGCTATAAAAACCTGTAACAGCATAGCGTTTTACAGGATTTTGTGAGCTGGATTTTGTATTATCTCCAAAATCCCACTCCCATCGTGTAATATTCCCCGCCTGATCAGTAGAAATATCAGTAAACTGTATATCCACTGGAGCACAACCTGTTGTAATACTTGAGGAAAAATTAGCCTGCGGAGAAGGATTTACTGTTATGTAATTAGTTTTCGTAATACCATGTGTTCCATTCCCGTTTTTTACAACAAGAGTAACGGTATATACGCCGGGTTGAGAATATACTACAACCGGGTTTTGTATATTAGCTAATTGACCGTTACCGAAGTCCCAATTCCAGAATTTCGGATCTCCAGTTGACTCGTCTTTAAACGAAACCACTAAGGCTGCGCAACCCGAGCTTGGGCTGCCTGAAAAATCAGCCACCGGCACTTGTGCTTTTACCCAATGTGACAGAACCATCAATAGCAGAAACCAAAAATGCTTTATAGCCAACGGAACAAGGTTTTTTACGGTTACAGATTATTTTAGGATCAAGGGTAGGAGAACCAATATATATAAAAAATCAGGCCGGATTTCAGTATCAGTTATACTTTATAACTTGTTCCTATAACAGCCAGAATGAACTTCCATTATGGATTAAAAGTGCATAAAGTTTCCTCCAAAACCAAACGTCATTAAATACAATGAAGAATACGGTAATCTTAAGTCCTTCGTTGGGTGAAATAACGATTAGCACATAACTACTTAATTAAGGTTCGCAATGGATATAGATCGAGGAATAGAAGGTAGAGTTGTCCTATAGAGAAGAAATTTACTATGATTATAAAAAATAGCCCAAATGTTCAATTTCAGGGCTTCTTTCGCAGGTGCAAAATATTTTTTCCATTGGAAGTATTCATTTCAGCTTCAACGTAATCAAGGTAACTGTCGGTAATTTTCCAGATACCATTTAATTTTTTAATAGGATCTGAAGCGGATGGAAATTGAGAGGTTATGGAATAATTATTTACATCTCCCTGCCAGGTCCCGTCCAATACCGAAGGTCCTAATAAAGCATGTACTGCGCCATTTTCTTCAAATTGAAAGCGATAGCCATAAAACTCAAAACTAATATCCACTGTACCTTCAATGTATTGTTGTACCAGCCATTGTCCATTAGTCATGGCATCAATTAGGATATCTCTTTGCTTGTTCTCGATGGCTTTTTTACAAGAAAACAGGTTGACAATAAGCAGCAGAACTGATAAACGTAGAAAGTTTTTCATACGCTAATTTGGATTTTACCTTAAAAATTGTAAATATTCTTGTATTTAGCAAGTATATAGTCTAAAAAGTAATAAATATCAAGTGATTTGCCGCAAACTGCAGTACATAATTCTTCGCTGGTGAAAGTTCTTCCGTGCTGATAGATATGGGTTTGGAGCCAATCGCTCAATGGCTTTACATTACCATTTTCAACATTTGAGGATAATAATGGAAGTTCTTCATTTGCAATCGAGAAAAACTGTGCCGCGTAGAAACTCCCCATACTATAAGTAGGGAAGTATCCAAAACTCCCATGACTCCAGTGAACATCCTGAAGGCAACCCTGCTTATCGTTTGTAATCTTTATACCCAGGTAATTATCATATTGTTCGTTCCAATAGGCAGGAATATCTCTTGTTTTCAGTGTTCCTTCGATCAATTTTTTCTCCAGTTCGTACCTTATCATCACATGAAAATGATAGGTTACTTCATCAGCTTCAGTACGAATCGGAGAAGGCTGAACCTTATTGATCCCTTTATAAAATTCCTGAGCACTGATATTTTTCAGCTGATCCGGGAAATATTCCTGCAGCAGGGGCAGATATCTCTCGCAAAATATTTTACTTCGGCCAATATGGTTCTCCCATAACCGGGATTGTGACTCATGAATGGAAAAAGAAGCGGGCTCCCCTGCGGGCAATCCGTATTCCTTTTCTGGGAGTCCTTGTTCATATAATGCATGACCTAATTCATGAATACAGCTCCAAACCATACTGGAAAGGTCGTGTTCATGAATTCTTGTCGTAATACGAACGTCCTTGCTATTGAAATTTATTGTAAAGGGATGCTCCGATATATCCTGGCGTCCCGCTTCAAAATCGTAGCCTAATTCATTCAATAGCTGAAGCCCAAAATGCCATTGTTTATCTTTGGGATAATGTTGAAATAAAAAGTTATCCTCAACTTGTGGCTGAGCTACGATTTTTTCTAAAATTTCCTTCAAGGATATTCGCATATTTCCAAAAACGACATCGAGCGATTTTACTGTAGATCCTTTATCATGATCATTGAGTAATGCATTATAAGGATGACCCGAGTACCCCAGCAGATCAGCTTCTATTTTTTTCAATTCAATCAGTTTGGAAAGATCACAGGCAAACACGGAAAAATCATTGGCTTTTCTGGCGTTCATCCAGCTATGAAAACTTTGGCTGATCGTTTCTGATAACTCCCTCACAAATTTTGAGGTAAACTTTTTTTGCTTTGTGTAATCTTCCCAGGTCAGTTCGATATTTCTATAGTCTTTGGGCGGAAGATCATTTTTGCTCAACATTCTCTGCAATAAACTCCCTAGGTGTTCATCCGTAAAAGCCCTGTGGGCAATCTCAGAAAGGGTAGCTATTTGCTGGCCACGAATTGCCGCACCTTTAGGTGGGAGATAAGTTTCCTGGTCCCACTGCAAAACAGCTGTTGAATATCTGATATCCGCAATTTTATTCATTTGCAGTTGATACTCACCATACATCGCTGTTGAAGATTTGTCAATCATATTTCATTGTCAAAGAGATGAATTATTACAAAGTGGTGTCTAGGTTGTACGCGATATTCCAAACAGAAAAAGCGATGAGTACCCAGCTATGCCAAGGATGAATATTAAAGGGAAATCTCAGTCTTCCACTTCATGCTCTGCTTTTTCCCCGTTTTCAATGATATCACCCGGCTTAAACAAAATATTTTTCATAATAATATTCCACTTGCTTTTTTTTCGTAACAAAAATTCCAGATCCATGGCAAAATGAATAAACTCTTCCTTTTGAGTATTTTCCATAATAGCTTTTGCCTCTTTATCCTTTTCTACCGATATTCTTTGTTCATACCAATCAATAGCTTCGGCCTCCTCGATCATCGATTTGATCATGCGTGCAAAGGTCCGGGTCTCTTGTGATAACTCCGCTGGTGGTTCGTGATATTGGTCAAATCCCATTTCTATTATTTTTAGTTTGCGGTTAAATGATAATATTAGTGCTGATAAATCTTTCTATTATTCATTAATAGAACTGGTAATTCTTTTGGAAACTTTTTAAGAACAAAAAATCCCGGTATAAGCCGGGACTTTTCGATTGGTAAAACCAACAAAAATATTATTGTTTGGGAAAATTTGGGTCGGCCATAACTTCTTTAATTTGTTGCGTATGGCGATTGCTATGCGCGGAAATTAGAAGTACAACCTGGTAAGCATCCATCATGCCCAGAGGAAAATTGATAACATGATTACGTAAGTCTTCCTGGGTGTCATCGATATATTTAATCAACTTATTGCGATTTTCTTTGAACGAGTTTGTTGCTTCCTCCATTGATTTAAAAGGAGTGTTCTTTGGCTGCATAGGTTCTGCTGCCTGGAACTTAGCACTTCGATCCTGCACAGATTTAATTAATTGCTCATCAGTAGCCTTTATTTCAGATCGTTTTTCAGGATTTGCGGGTTGAGACAATCCATCCTGGGTCATTTTCCATAATCCCATTTCTGCCATTGCAATATGCTTTACACAATCTTCTACCGACCATTTTGAAGAATCAGCTTTAAATGTCAATTGCGCTACACTCAGACCATTTACAGTCTTTAATAAATCTTTCTTAGTGTCTTTTAAATGTACTTTCGCAAACTTGCGTTCTTTTTTAGTGAGAGTAGTATCACTTACAGAAAAACTCAGCAAAAAAGCAAGGGGGAACAGCAAGAGTAATTTTTTCATAAAAATCTATATTTTTAAATGTTTAAGAAGGGTAATACTGGGAGAAAAACGGGCAAAAGTTACGTCGTTTTTTGCAATGAAAAAGATTTTTTGTTTTGTGAGCGATTGCAATAAGCGAGAAGTTGCCGTGCATTGCGCAGGGCTCCAGTTCCCCATGTATTATTAAAATAAATATAGGCTTGCTGAAATTTATTATTCTTCATTAGGTTGTCAGCAATACTGATTACCGACTCTTTTTTGTAACATGATTTATAAATTTTGGGAATGCCGTGAAACCTGTAGTATGATAATGAAGTGGTGCCTATAACTTCTTCTGGTAATCCCGGGTAACTAATGCTGCAAAAATGTAAATTATGCAGCGACAACTTTTCATAAACCTTATGCTGCCACCAACTTGTATCTCTGAATTCTATCACATTTGTAAATGATGCGTCCATATTGTCGATGATACGTTCCAAAATTTCTTCAGAATACTTGATCCGATTCGGTAATTGAAACAGAATGCAGCCAAGCTTATTGGATAGGCCCTCATGGATGGTTCCATAAAAATCTGAAAGCATTTTCTTTGAATCCTTAAATTGTTTGAAATGCGTGATTACCTGGGGTGCCTTTACTGAAAAACGGTATTGATCCGGGCTATTATTATACCAATTTTGTAAAAAGCGTACTTGTGGAAATCTATAAAAAGTAGTATTTAGCTCCAATGTATTAAAATGCTTACTATAATATTCAAACCATTTTTTTTGAGGTAAACCTTTTGGATAAAAAACCTCTTTCCATTCTTTATAATGAAACCCTGAACAACCAATCCAAGTTTCGATCATATATCTTTTTTCTAGTTTTAGTGGAACATGCAAAATCAATACCTGCATATCACCGGCGCAAATTGAAAAAACTATCTTTGGAAATACATCTGAGAAAATGAAAATAGCTGCTATTATCGCCCAACTGGAATTCATAGCCCCTTCTTCCTATCAGGAGAATTATGATAATGTAGGATTATTGACAGGTGATCCTGATTGGGAGTGTACAGGTATGCTTTGTACATTGGATGTAACAGAAGAGGTGATTCAGGAAGCGATCTCTAAAAATTGCAATCTTATTATTTCTCATCATCCTATTATTTTTAGCGGATTAAAAAAGATCAATGGCAATAATTACGTAGAACGTTCTGTAATCAAGGCAATCAAAAATGACATTGCACTCTTTGCGATACATACCAATCTTGATAATGTACTTGATGGAGTGAATAGTAAGATGGCAGATCATTTAGGGTTAATCAATAGAAAAACCATGACCCCGAAATCAGGTACGTTAAAAAAACTGTTCACCTTTGTTCCGGTGGATCAATTAGAAATAGTGCGTAAAGCGGTTTTTGCTGCCGGTGCCGGTCATATCGGCAATTATAGCGAATGTAGTTTTAATGCAGAAGGTTTGGGAACCTTTAAAGGGAGCATTAATACGCATCCATTTGTAGGTGAGGCAGGCAAATTTCATAGTGAAAAAGAATTCAAACTGGAAGTAGTATTTCCATCGCATTTACAGAACATCATTCTCCAGGCATTACTTGCAGCCCACCCATATGAAGAAGTGGCCTATGATATAATTGAATTATCCAACCCTCATCCAAAGGCAGGATCTGGCTTAATAGGAGACTTACCACAGCCCTTGGAAGAAAAAGTTATCCTGGAGCTTTTAAAAGAGAAATTTAAACTTAAAGTGATCCGGCATACCACCCTCCTGAATCGATCAATTCAAAAAATTTCCCTTTGTGGAGGGGCTGGAAGTTTTATGATTTCCAAGGCTTTAGCTTTAAATGCCGATTTGTACATTACAGGAGATATGAAGTATCATGAATTTTTTGATGCGGATAGGAAAATGGTTATTTGTGATATAGGCCACTATGAGAGTGAACAGTTCACAACCGATCTATTGAGTGATATTTTGCATATAAAATTCCCTACCTTTGCCGTCCTTAAATCGGATATACAAACCAATCCGGTTCATTATTATTTCTAAATTATGGCCAACGTAAAAGAATACTCAGTAGAGGAAAAATTATCCTCACTTGTTTCCTTGCAGAAAATAGAATCTAAAATCGACGAGATCCAGATATTGAAAGGCGAATTACCAATGGAGGTAAGCGATCTTGAAGACGAGATCACTGGACTTCACGCACGCCAGACGCGTATTGAGGAAGAAATTAATGGCATCCAGGAATTTATCAATCAGAAAAAAAATGCCATTAAGGAAGCCGAAGGATTGGCAAAAAAGTATGAAAAGCAAAGTGAGAATGTAAAAAACAGCCGTGAGTTTGAGGCGATCAATAAAGAAATGGAAATGCAACAGCTCGAAATGAAACTTGCTGAAAAGCATATTAAAGATGCTAATGAGGAAATTTCCGAAAAAGTGCAAGTCCTGGAGAAGGCAAAAAAAAACCTGGCTGCTAAAGAAGCTGTTTTAAATACCAAGAAAGGAGAGTTAGAAAAGATTATAGCATCAACCGAAAAAGAAGAAAAGCATTTTCATACTTTATCTTCCGGTTCAAGAGAAAAAGTTGAGGCACGCCTGCTGCATTCATACGATCGCATACGTACCAATTATCGCAATGGATTATCAGTAGTTCCGGTGGAGAGAGATGCCTGCGGTGGTTGCTTTAATGCAATCCCACCCCAGCGCCAAAGCGAAATCAAACAAAGGAAAAAGATCATTGTTTGTGAAAACTGTGGCAGGATTCTGGTTGATAGGGATTTGTTTGATACAATAGCTGTCAAGTAAGTGGATTAGGTAGTAAAAAATAAAATCTAAAGTAACTTAACCAATATAGAATTTAAAAGGTGTTCCTGGGAACGCCTTTTTTAATGACACTATGCTATCTTGCAGCTATGAATTTCGGGTTGCTGATTTTCACGTCTCCCAGGCGAGTCCCGACACTTGCTGCTACCCTAAATTTTAGGGGTGGAATGGTAAGTAAAAACGGTTTACAGGCATTATTATTAATTCTACTTTTTTGTATCGGACCTGCCTATTCTTCAGCGCAGGTTTTTGATTTAAATAATACCTGCCAAAAGGCGTATAAAGAAATTATTCAACTAAAGTTAGAGAAAGGCCAGGTTTTACTCGATGAGGAAAAAAGAAATCATCCCGATAATATTATTCCATACTTTCTGGAAAATTATATTGATTTTTTCGTTCTTTTTTTTAATGAAGACCCCATCGAATACAATAAAAGAATCGGCAATCTTGAGAAACGAATTGAACTTATAAACAAAGGATCTGAGAAATCGCCTTATTTTCTATTCACTAAATCTGTAATTCATTTTCAATGGGCTGCTGTACGAATTAAATTCGGATATAATTGGGATGCCGGTTGGGAACTACGCAGGGCATACCTCCAGATAAAAGAAAATATGAACTTATTTCCGTCTTTTACTCCTAATAAGGTATTTTATGGTGCCATGGAAGTAGCAGTTGGAACCATTCCAGAGGGTTATAAATGGTTAAGTAACCTGATGGGGATGAAAGGGAATATTAAATCCGGCATGGAACGGTTAGATTCTTTTTTGCAAAATAATGAACTCTTCTCCCAGCTTTATCACGATGAAGCTGTGTTCTATTACCTGTACTTAAAATTTTATATGGAGAACGATAAAGATGGGGTATTTCAATATATAAAAAAGGAGAAACTCGATGTTCGAAATAATCATTTACTTACTTATCTGGCTGTAAATCTCAGCATCAATAATCAACAATCTGAATATGCCAGGCGCATTCTTTTGGAACGTAATACTAGTTCTGATTATTTATCTACTTCCGCATGGGATCTGGAAATGGGTTATATAACCATTACACACCTGGAGGCTGATGCGGGAAAGTATTTTGAAAGGTTTATAAAAAATTTTAAAGGAAAATTTTATCTTAAAGATGCTTTGCAGAAACTAAGCTGGCATTATTACCTTCAGGGAAATCAGGTCCAGGCAGATTATACCAGAAGGCTGATTGCTACAAAAGGCAGTACTGATACTGATGCGGATCAGCAGGCCGCGAAAGAAGCAAGAACAGGGAAATGGCCAAATAAATTATTACTTCAAGCCCGGTTGCTGAACGATGGGGGATATCATTTGGAGGCCTTACGTTTATTGCAGGGCAAAAAGAGTACAGACTTTTATGTAACAGAAGAAAAGCTTGAATTTGCATACCGCGTAGGAAGAATTTATGATGATTTAGGTCGGGAGGAAGAAGCCATTCTCTTTTATAAACAGTCTATTTTTTTAGGAGAAAACAAAAAAGAATATTATGCAGCGCGGGCAGCACTCCACATCGGATACATTTATGAAAAGAACGAAGAAAAGCCAACTGCGATTGTATGGTTTAACCGCTGTTTAAATATGAAAGAGCATGATTTCAAAAATTCCCTCGATCAACGAGCGAAGGCGGGCATTGAGCGTTGTCAGCAATAAAGCGAAACGAAGTTAGAACTGCGAAGCAGGAAGTAAGAATAGTAAAGTCTGAATTTCCATATCTTGTTCGAATTCTGAATCAAATTATATTCTAAGGTTTCCAGAGACAAAATTTTTTCATGAATGGCCTATTTCGAATTTCTAATTTCTAATTTCTAACTTCGTATTTCTAACTTCGTATTTCGTACGGATCACCTATGCTCAGAAAGCTTCATATACAGAATTATGCCATCATCGATGAAATACAAATTGAATTTTCAGCGAAGCTGAATATCATAACCGGTGAAACCGGAGCAGGTAAATCCATTGTCATGGGAGCTTTATCGCTTATTCTTGGAGACCGGGCAGATACATCTGTTTTAATGAATCGAAATAAAAAATGTTTTGTAGAGGGAGTTTTCTCTACTGATCAGAAAAAGGAAGTAAAAATATTTCTTAAAGAGAATGATCTGGATGCTGATGAAGAAGTTGTGATCCGCAGAGAAATTAATATTAATGGTAAATCCCGGGCATTTGTAAACGATACACCTGTTAACCTCGATCAATTAAGAGTTTTAAGTACCATGTTGGTTGATCTTCACAGGCAATTTGATGTTTTGACACTGGGTGAATCTGATTTCCAGCGCCAGGTGCTTGATGCTCTTGGGGGTAATAGCGTGACACTGCAACAATACCAAACCAGTTACCATCAATGGCAACTGTTGCGTAAAGAGTTGGATCTACTTCAGCAACAAAAAAATCTTTTTACCAAGGAGTACGACTATAACAAATTTTTGTTCGATGAGTTGGATGTTTCATCTTTTAAAAACAATGAATTAGAAGAAGTAGAAGCCGAATTAAAATTGCTTAGCAATTCTGAAGGTATTAAAGTAGTCTTATCAAAAGTGTCTTATGAATTGAATGAATGTGATCAGCCTATTGTTCAACAGTTGAAGTCCCTTCAGAATCAAATGTCTGTTGTTTCATCTTTTCATCCTGAACTGGAGGAAATACTTACCCGGATGCACTCTGCCCAGGTTGAGTTACAGGATATTGCTGATGAAGTAGAACGCATCAATGATCACGTTACCTATGATCCAAAGAAAATTGAACAACTTAACGAGAGGATTTCTACAGGGTACAAATTGTTGAAAAAACATGGCGTGAAAACAACCAACGAACTGCTCACCATACAAAATATCCTGAAGGAAAAATTACAGGCCGTTTTAAATATAGATGATGCCATTGCCACCCAGCAAGCAGAGGTAGATTCAAGGTTCAAAGAAGCTGAAGATTTAGCTATAAACCTGTCCAATAATCGAAAAAAACAAATTATTCCCCTCCAGGAAAAAGTAGATCAATTAATGGTTCAGGTAGGGATGCCAAATGCCCGGTTGCGGGTTGATATACAAGATCATGTATCTCTTCAGGCGTATGGCAGGGATGTGATTGAATTTTTATTCGACGCCAATAAAAGCAATCGTTTTGAGCCTATTCGTAAGGTGGCTTCAGGGGGAGAATTAAGCAGATTAATGCTGTCGATAAAATCCCTGGTAGCCCAATCAATTGACCTTCCTACAATGATCTTTGATGAAATTGATACCGGTATCTCCGGGGAGGCCGCCCGGCAGGTAGGAATTATTATGAAAGAACTAACCTACAAACGACAGGTTATTTCTATTACTCACCAGCCTCAAATTGCAGGTAAGGCAGATTCTCATTTTTTCATTTATAAAGTGATCAAAGACGAATCCATTAAAACAAATATTCGATTGCTTACGAAGGATGAACGAATTACTGCCATTGCTAAAATGCTAAGTGGAGAAAAACCTACTGCTGCTGCATTGGAGAATGCCAGGGAAATGGTAATGAATTAATGTTATGTTTGCTGACAAAAATCTGATTTTATATCTCTTACTCACTCTGCCAGCAATCTTTATAAATCAGTTTCTTCTTAAAACATTACAACCGAAAAAGTCTTTCAGGAAATTAATTTTTTACATAATAGCCCTGCTGGCAACAACCTTCGGATACACCCTATTGGTGGCATGTATTCTTTTAAGGTTTGTTTGGCCACACAAATAATAACTCCTTATTTTTATGCCCTTAAAATAAATAGCTATGGGATATAACCTACTGCAAGGAAAGAAAGGGATTATTTTTGGAGCGTTGGATGAAAAATCAATTGCCTGGCGTACTGCTTTACGGTGCCACGAAGAGGGCGCCCAACTGGTATTATCAAACGCCCCGGTGGCCCTTCGAATGGGTGAAATCAAAAAGTTAGCTGATGCAGTGAATGCACCCGTTATTGGGGCCGACGTTGTAAATATGGATGACTTAAAAAAATTATTTGAAGAATCCATGAAACATTTTGGTGGTGGAATTGATTTTATTCTTCATTCAATTGGCATGAGCATCAATGTCCGCAAAGGAAAACACTATACTGAAATTGATTATGGTTTCAATCAGAAAAGCCTGGATATATCATCTATGTCTTTGCATCGGGTGTTGCGTACTGCCTGGGAAATGGATGCCTTGAATGAATGGGGTAGTGTATTAGCTCTCACTTATATCGCTTCACAAAGAGTTTTCCCCGATTATAACGAGATGGCAGATGCGAAGGCTTTGCTGGAAAGCGTTACAAGAAGTTTCGGTTACCATTATGGTGTTCGAAAGAAAGTAAGGGTAAATACCATTTCCCAATCACCTACTAAGACCACAGCAGGAAGTGGCGTAAAAGGATTCGATGGTTTCATTTCTTACGCTGAGAAAATGAGTCCCCTGGGAAATGCTACTGGCGATCAGTGCGCAGATTACTGCGTTACCTTATTCAGTGATCTTACCCGAATGGTAACCATGCAGAATTTATTTCATGATGGGGGCTTTTCCTTTACCGGGGTGACAGAAGCCGTGATCAATCAAATGGAAAAATAACGATATGACCTGGATCGACGGACTTGGCTTATTCGGTGCATTCTTATCTGCGATCACTTTTGTACCCCAGGTGTATCGTGCATGGCAAACAAAATCAACGGGCGATTTATCGGTGTGGATGATTATTATTTTGCTAGCCAATGTATCTACCTGGCTGGTATATGGAATTGTGAAAAATGATTTTGCCATCATATTGGCAAACTCTATAATACTTTCTCTGTCATTGCTGTTGTTATATTTTAAATTAACATTTATAAAAACGACAAATCACAGCTTATAGAATGAATATAAGTTTCATTTTTTCAAAAAGCCTCGTAAATCTTCTTATGTTTTCGAATATTAGCTGATACATGAACGTAAAAAAAACCGCCTAAAAGGCGGTTGATTATTTGTAATAAATAGTGTTTAATATTCATCTTCGTTAAAGAAGAAATCTTCCTGGCTTGGATAATCCGGCCAGATATCGTCGATACCTTCATAGATTTCACCTTCGTCTTCAAGTTCCTGTAGATTCTCGACTACTTCAATGGGTGCTCCACTACGGATGGAATAATCAATTAATTCATCTTTCGTGGCGGGCCACGGGGCGTCTTCGAGGTATGATGCTAATTCTAATGTCCAGAACATGTGAAAGCCGTTTAATTTTCGCAAAAGTAACTTTCTTCGCGAAAAAACCAAATCTATCTTTTAAAGAAGGCATGAAGTTTTTGTTCAATCTCTGCTTTGGGGAGCAGTTATACAATAGAAGCCGTTGGTTTGTAGTATATTGAAGCCATTTTTTAACGACAGTACCATGATATTACAAGCAAGGGACATACAAAAATATTACGGAAAGTTGTGGGTTTTGAAGGGGGTAGATGTGGAAATTAAGCAAGGGGAAATCGCCAGTATCGTGGGGCCATCGGGTTCAGGTAAAAGCACTTTGCTTCACATTTTGGGAACGCTTGATCATCCCGACAAGGGTGAAATTATTATTAATGAGCAAAAGATCAATTTTTTGCAGGATAAACAGGTGGCGGCTTTTCGAAACCGGCATATTGGTTTTGTTTTCCAGTTCCATCATTTGTTGCCCGAATTTACTGCCGTTGAAAATGTATGTATTCCCGGGTGGATGGCAGGACGGAAGAAAAAAGAAGTGAGTGACAAGGCGATCGAAATTTTAAGAACCCTTGGGTTGGGGGATCGTTTGGATAACAAGCCAGGAGCATTATCCGGCGGTGAACAACAGCGGGTAGCAGTTGCACGGGCTTTGATCAATAAGCCTAAAATTATATTCGCAGATGAGCCAACTGGCAACCTGGACTCAGCCAATACGAAAGAATTGCACCAATTATTTTTTGATTTACGAAAACAATTCAATCAAACATTTCTCATTGTGACACATAATGAGGAACTCGCGCAAATGAGCGACAGAATTTTGCATATGAAGGATGGGAAGTTAATTTGAAATTTAATTATTGAGCTTTGTAAGGTATGATCTCTGGGGCAGGATTTCATTTTCACGTTTCTAATTAAACTCTGGGTTTCCATGCTATTTCTTCAATTTTCAATTCATGGGCTATAAATCTCGCCAGTATAAAAAGATAATCGCTTAACCTGTTCAGGTATTTTATAACTAATGGATGTACAAACAATTCATGTTCTATCATATAAACGCATTTTCGCTCAGCCCTCCTGCAAACACATCGAACGATATGAGCAGTAGAAATGCTACTATGTCCTCCAGGTAATATAAAGGATTTCATAGGTACTAAATGGGCATTCATAGAATCGATCTCTTTCTCCAGCCAGTGAACATCCAATTCTTTCAGATCGGGAATTTTTAACTGAGGCTCTTTATCTGGATCGCAGGCAAGAGAAGAACCAATAGTAAACAATCGGTCCTGAATTTCCCTGAGCGCATTGTTGGTATGATGGTGTTGAAAATGATCATTAAGTAATCCAATATAGGAGTTCAGTTCATCAACAGTGCCATAGGCATCTATTCTGATATGACTTTTAAGAACTTTCGTTCCTCCGATTAGAGAAGTTTTTCCTTCGTCACCAGTTTTAGTATAAATTTTTATTGCCATTTTTAATTACCAGTTTTGATACAATGCAGGATACAGGATACAGAAATTGAAAGCGGGAAAGGGAATACAGGAAACAGATTATAAGACATAGAAAATGATATCATTCAGTAAAGTAGATTCTCAGATTATTTATTTCTATTTTGTATTTGACTTCTGTATTCTGTCTCCTGTATTCTTTTAATCGATCAAGCGTGAAGCGGTATTTCTGACCTGCGTTTATCAGTTTCAATCACACCATCTCTTAAGCGTACTACCCGCCTGGCATAATTAGCAATATCTTCTTCGTGGGTTACTAATACAACTGTATTTCCTCCATCATGTATCTTATTAAAAATCTCCATGATTTCAATGGATGTTTTTGAATCGAGATTTCCGGTAGGCTCATCTGCCAAAATGAGTGAAGGATTATTTACAAGGGCTCGTGCAATCGCTACTCTCTGGCATTGCCCCCCCGATAATTCATTTGGTTTATGATGACTCCTGTCTTCCAGACCAACCTTTTTAACAACTTCCATTGCTACTTCCGTTCGTAATTTTTTGGTCATCCCCGCATATACCAGTGGAAGGGCAACATTTTCTAATGCGGTTAACCTTGGCAGTAGGTTAAATTGTTGAAATACAAAACCAATTTCTTTATTTCTCACATCTGCCAGTGCATCATCAACCATTTTACTAACATCATGACCGTTTAATATGTATGCGCCAGCCGTAGGAGAATCCAGGCAACCGATAATATTCATCAAAGTGCTCTTACCAGAACCAGAAGGACCCATGAGTGCTACGTATTCATTTTTTTGAATATCCAGAGTGATACCCTTCAATACCGAAATGGCCTGCTTTCCCATAAAATAACTTTTTCTTAGGTCCTCTAGGTGAATAATGGGCGTCATGGTTTTGATTATTTTGGATGATTCATTTCAGATGTCAGATGTCAGATGTCAGATGTCAGATGTCAGA
>Ga0136634_10000445_pt1 | contig 18774 bp, 15 predicted proteins | sample AntDrymUQ8332106_2_FD_104654 | JGI IMG/M metagenome (GOLD analysis project Ga0136634, IMG submission 104654) | Polar desert sand microbial communities from Dry Valleys, Antarctica - metaG UQ833 (21.06) | ecosystem: Environmental > Terrestrial > Soil > Desert | place: Antarctica: Dry Valley... | reverse complement strand
CCGCCGGCAATGTTGCACTGGTGACGCTGAACGGCCGGGCGCTGGCTCTGAATGCTTCCACGACCATGGTGAACACGGTCGTTAACGTGCCTGCACCCTAAAGCATGAAACGGACTCGACAGAATATGAAACCGAACAAAACCTCGACAATTGCCTCGGCACTGCTGTTCGCGATTGCCGGCGCAGCAAATGCCGCTGACGACGGCGGCTGGTACGGCGGACTCAACGTTGGCCAATCCAGGGCGGAGATCGACGAGCCTCGGATCACCAGCAATCTGCTTGCGGGCGGCTTGAGAACGACCGCGTTCAGCGACGACGATCGCGACTTTGGCTACAAAGTATTTGGCGGCTACAAGTTCAACCGCTTCTTCGCCGTCGAAGGTGGCTACTTCGACCTGGGAAAGTTCAGTTTCACGGCGAACACGGTTCCTCTGGGTTCTTTAAGCGGCAACATCAAAGTCAGAGGCATTAATCTCGATCTGGTCGGCATACTGCCGATCACCGACAGGTTCTCAGCCTTCGCCCGCGCTGGCGTGAACTACGCCGAAGCAAGAGACTCGTTTAGTTCTACCGGTGCAGTTACCGTGCTCGATGCGAACCCGAAGGAGCGCGACACCAACTATAAATTTGGCGGCGGTCTGCAATTCGATTTCACGCGCCGACTCGGACTCCGGTTGGAAGCAGAGCGCTATCGCATCAACGATGCGGTCGGAAACAAGGGTGACATTGACCTGATCTCGCTCGGGCTGATCTATCGATTTGGAGCCGCGTCACCTGCCCCTGCGCCGCGTGTTGCGGCGCCTATCGTGGACTCACGCCCGCCACCACCGCCGGTCGCTGTCGCACCCGCCCCACCACCCCGGCCAGCACCACCGCCACCGCCAGCGCCGAGGAAGGTGACGTTCTCCGCGGACTCGCTGTTCGACTTTGGCAAAGCCACGGTGAGTCCTGCAGGCAAGCAGGCGCTCGACAAGTTTGCTGCCGAGCTAAAGGGGACTAACTTCGAAGTCATCACTGCCATCGGACATACCGACCGCATTGGTTCGACCGCACTGAATTTGGCGCTGTCGAAGCGCCGTGCCGACGCGGTTCGGACCTACCTGATCGAATCCGCTGCGATTCCGGCGGCGAAGATCACCGCTCAGGGCAAGGGTGAGGCCGAGCCCGCAACGAAAGCCGGTGATTGCAAGGGCAACGCTGCGACCAAGCAGCTGATCGCGTGCCTGCAGCCGGATCGCCGCGTAGAGGTTGAAGTTTCAGGAACACGATAGCGCCGCCAGTTAAATGCTTGCGGGTGTTGGAGCGAGGCTCCGCACCCGACTAGCGCCGCAAGCGACGCGGTTCGATGCGCTGTCGCTAGCCGGTACCGCCGATCGTCAGCCCTTCGATGCGCAGCGTCGGTTGACCCACGCCGACCGGCACGCTCTGTCCGTCCTTACCGCATGTGCCAATGCCCGGATCGAGCGCCATGTCATTGCCGATCATCGTCACCTGCGTCAAGGCATCGGGTCCGTTGCCGATCAGCGTCGCACCCTTGATCGGGTGTGTGACCTTGCCATTCTCAATCATGTAGGCCTCGGCCATGCTGAACACGAACTTTCCGTTTGTTATGTCGACCTGGCCTCCGCCGAAATTGGTTGCATAAATTCCCCTGCTGACCGAGCGCACGATTTCTTCGGGATCGCGATCGCCTGCGAGCATGTAGGTGTTGGTCATGCGCGGCATCGGCAGATGCGCAAACGATTCGCGACGGCCGTTGCCGGTCACAGGGACTTTCATCAACCGTGCGTTAAGCGTGTCCTGTATGTAGCCGCGCAGGATTCCATCCTCGATCAACACCGTGCTCTGCGTCGGATTGCCTTCGTCGTCGACGCTCAGCGAGCCACGCCGATTTGCAAGCGTGCCATCATCGACCACGGTGACGCCCTTGGACGCTACGCGCTGATTGATCTTGCCGGCGAATGCGCTCGAGCCCTTGCGATTGAAGTCTCCTTCGAGACCATGGCCAACCGCCTCGTGCAGAAGAATGCCCGGCCAGCCCGGTCCAAGAACGACCGGCATGATCCCCGCCGGTGCCGGGCGCGCTGCCAGATTGACGAGCGCCTGATCGACCGCGTGATTGGCGTACTCAACAAGCCGCTCGTCGGTGAAGTACGAAAGATCGTGCCGGCCACCGCCGCCGGTGTGCCCCTGCTCACGCTTGCCGTCCTGCTCGACGATCACGTTCACGGACAAGCGCACCAACGGTCTTACATCGGCCGCCAGTAGCCCGTCGCTGCGCGCAACCAGAATCACGTCGTAATCGGCGCCGACACTGGCCATCACCTGCTTGACGCGTGGATCTCGCGCACGCGCGAGGCGTTCAACTTTCTCAAGCATGTGCACCTTGGCGGCAGCATCGAGCGACGCAACCGGATCGGCGTCAGCGTAACGGACTGGCTGTGAGCGCACCGAAACTTTAGAAGCCACCTTGACCTTGCCCTGCCCGTGCCGCGCAATCGAACGCGCTGAAACCGCGGCCTCGGTTAACGACTCGAGCGAGATGTCGTCGGAATACGCAAACGCAGTCCTGTCGCCAACGATGGCGCGCACACCAACGCCTTGCTCAATGTCGAAGCTGCCGCTCTTGACGATGCCTTCTTCCAGCGAATAAGACTCGCTGCGTGAATACTGAAAATAAAGATCGGCGTAGTCGGTGCGGTGCTCAAATACGGTTGCCAACACACGCTGCAGCTGCGCTTCGTCGAGCTGAAACGGATCGAGCAACAGTTCCTTGGCGGTGGCGAGGCGGGCGAGGGCGGGATCGGAGAGTTTCATCAGAGACGTGTCGGCGTGAAGGCCCAATTGTACGAGTACTAGCTCAGCACCCGATGTTCAAGCGCAGGCAGCGAGGCGCGCGAATCAGCAATCAATTGCGGGTCGATGTCGCCGAACACAACCCCTTCACCTTCGCCGCGGGAAGACACCACGGTGCCCCACGGGTCGACCAGCATGGTGTGGCCATACGTGGCACGCCCGTTTTGATGTTTGCCGCCTTGCGCTGGTGCGAGTACGTACGCAAGATTCTCGATCGCGCGCGCGCGCAGCAGCACTTCCCAGTGCGCGCGACCGGTGGTCGCCGTGAATGCCGACGGCACGAGGATCAGATCGGGTTGCGATAACGCGCGGTAAAGCTCTGGAAAGCGCAGGTCGTAGCAGATCGAAAGGCCGACCAGCAGTCGCGTGCCTTCCCGGGTCGCCAGCTTGAACGTCGCAACGTCTTCGCCCGGCGCGATCGTGCGCGCCTCGTCGTAGCTTTCCTTGCCTTTATTGAAACGGAACAGGTGAATCTTGTCGTAGCGGGCAACGCGTTCGCCCGAGGGCCCGAAAACAAGCAGGCTGTTCAGCACGCGAGTGCTTTCGGGAGACACCAGCGGCAGCGTTCCGCCTACCAGGCACACACGGTGCTGTCGCGCCTGGTCAGAAAGGAATTCCTGGATCGGTCCATTGCCGTCGGCTTCGCGCAGCGCAACTTTGTCGGTGTCACTTTGGCCCATCAGGCAGAAGTATTCGGGCAGCGCGATCAGCTGGGCACCCCCACTGGCGGCGAGAGCGATCAAAGACGCCGCTGCGCTCATGTTCTCATCCACGCTTGTGGTCGACACCATTTGCACGCCGGCAACGCGCACGGAGGTGTTCATCGAAGGGCCTCGGTAGAACTCACCGTGCTCGCGGATGGACGTCCGCGGCGCGCGATGTTGGGCTGGCTCCACGTCCCAGTGATGTCGTAATCGAGCGCAAATGCTTTCGACAGCGGGTTTCGGAGTACGTAGCTGGCGAGAAACGCGCCGAGACCCAGTATCGGATTGGCGACGCCGATCGCAAGCGCGGCTGTGCTGGCGTCGATCTCCGGCAGCACCAGCAAATGCAATTGTTGCGTTTCGTTGCGCAGATCGATCGTCCCTGACATCAACGCGGCGGCGGTCGCGCCGGCCATTCGGAAGTTCGTGGTTGACAGCACGCCCTGTGTAATTGCGGCGTCGGCACGAATCGAGTTATACGCAAAACCATCGGAAAACTGGCGAGTTTCGAGTAGCAGCGTGCGCGATAGAGATTGAAGAGATAGCAGACTGAGCAATCGCGCGGCCTTGCCTGTGTCAACCTTCAAGAAGCGGCCGTTGTCGAGCGATAGCGCGAGTGTTCCACTGAGCGTCGGATAGTCAATATCCAGCGGAGTGCCATACCAACCGACATCGCCCTCTAGAGTTCCGGTCCCGGCTGCCATTGCGCCTGCGACGCTGAGGCGATCGAGCGTGGCTCCGGCATCGCGGGCATCGATCTTGAACGTTAGCTTGACGCGGCGAGGTTTGCCACCCGAAGATGGAGCCCATTCGCCGCTCGCGGTGAGCTTCATGTCGGCGTTGGTCACGTCAAGACGCCGCACACGCCAGGCCGGCGCCGTTGCCGCACCGACATTTTGAGCCAGCAGATCGAGGCGGCCCAAATTCATCCCGGCGAGCTCGAATTGCTCTGCTGCAATGTCAAGCGCAGGCAGTTCGCGCGGGGACGAGTTAAGTGCTTCGATTACCGCACCCTTGACCGCCGCCGGTATCGACAAGCGAGACAGGCGTGCCGTGATCTGCTCCGGGCGCCAGGCGATGTGTCCGGTTGCACCGTCAGAAACAATGTTTGCGTCGAACCCACCATCGGGCGAGCGCGTTGCCCCCAGTGTGACGTTGCGAAAGGTGCGACCCATCACGATCAGCTCCTGCGTTCGCACTGCAAGCAGGTCGATCGACGGGTCAGATGCAGCGCCAGAAGACGCCGGCTTAGGGCTGACTGAGTTTTCGGGGCTGCCAAGTAACGAAGTCCACGCCTGAAGGTCAAGGCGCGGTACCGTGGCCAGCACCAACAGGCCACTCTCCGGCAGATTTGGCGCTTCGTTCATTGCAATCACGCCGCGCGCGATTCGAAACTCGCCGCGTTCAAACCGGCGTTCGAGGCGCACCGCAATCGCGCGGCCGACGTTTACACGCACTTCGTCTCGCTCTGCGCTCACAACGCTGCGTTCGATATGCAGTGGCAGCGTTTCCTGCGCTGTTTTGCGGAGCGGCGCAATTCCGTCGATGGCAACGCCGACCAGATCGCTGTCGATCTTTAGCTCAACCACAGGTTTGACAGCGAGCGTCGCTGTGTACCGCGCCTGGCCCTGCGACTTGTCGAGCAGTTGCTGTACCGCGCCGATTGTCACCGTTCGACGAAGCGCTGGCACAGTGGCGGTTCCTGCCACTGCGAAGACAATGCCACCATCGGCAGCTGTAGTCGCGTCGATCTTTGCCTGACCGCCGAGCATCAACGCATTCAGTTGACTGCTGCTGACCGAGGCTTCGGAAAAGCCCAGTGCGCCGTTCACGCGCGATAGTGGCGGCGCGCCCGCAAGTTGCACGTCGTTGTTGACGAACTGCAATGAACCGTTAACTTTGCTGTTACTCGCGTGCTGCAACGGAATAGCAAATTGCAGATTCAGCTTGGCAGTGCCGTTCGCTTCAGCACTGTTTGTGACGCCGCCAAGCCACTGCGCCACCGGGCTCGTATTCGCATAACGCAGAAGGTCGGACAGCGGGCCTTCAGCCACGCCTCGCACCTCGAGCGTCGCATCGCGCGTCAAATTAGGCACGCGTGCGACCACGTTTGAAAGCTTCACACCGTAGACCGACCCGCGCTGCCCCGTAACGGTCAGCGACGATCGGTCGAGCAGCAGGTCCGCATCAATCCCTGTCAGCACGGGCCATGTTCGGGCCGCGTCGCCTGCCTTGCGCTGGAGGGTATTCGGATGCACATCAAGCGTGCCATCGGTGACTCGCGCCGCCAGCCGCATCTCACCCGGACGCTCCGCACCAAAGGGAAAGTGAGCCAGATCGCCCTTGATGCGGAATGTGCCGTCCGAGAACCTGCCGCCGATCAGTGCGTGTTGCAGCCATTCAATGGTGCCGTTGCCAGCTGCGTTAGGCATGTATCGAAACACAGAGGGTGCTTCGAAGCGGACGATGCGACCGCTCAGATCCACCCAACCCGATTCACGCCGGACGGGATCCGACCCGTCGGACGCCGCTGCTCGATACGTGCCGGCGCCATCGACTTCAAAGTCCGCGTTGGCTGCCGTCAATGAAGTGATGACCAGCTCAAGAACCGGGTCCAATGTCCAACGCACAGCGGCATTCAGGGTCGCGAACCGGACGCGCGGCTCTGCAAATACGCCTGGAATCGTCACGATCGCATTCTTGGATGCAAGTCGCAGTGTTCCCGCACCCTGCGAGCTTTCGATAGTGCCGCTCAGATTCTCGAAGGCAGGCCACTTCGGATCCGCAGGCATGCCAGGCGCAGCTGCGCTCGTGACCTGAGTGAATTGAGTCTTGACGCTGAGATTCCGTGCAGTTGGAGAATCACCGTGCCAGGTTGCCGTGAAATTTTTCAGCGAGCCTGTCACCTCATGTCGACTCACCATCTCTCGCAGCTTTGTTGCCAATGGGACATGCGCAGCGAGCCAGGAAAGACTTTGCAGATCAATGTTGCTGGCGCGCACCTGCGTAAGTGCTTCTACCTTGCCGCGCGCGTGTGTCGTGCGTACTTCCAGGTCCACTGGCGCAATGTTTTTTTGCGTGTAATCAACCAGCGCCAGACGGCTGGCGGCGAACTCTTGCCCGCCGCTAGCGTTGTCCTCGCCCCAGCGCCGCTGCGATAAGCGGCCCTGGAGCGAGGCGAGCTTGAGTGGCTCGAGGTCGTTTGCGAGCGTGATATTGACACCCGTTAGCGCGACGTCAGCCACAACGCTCGTGACTCGCGCGCGCTCGAAAGTCAGCCAGCCGCGAATCGCGCCTTCCGCGCGATCGACCTTGAATGATGTTCCAAATACGGCAGCAAGCGCCGCAAGATTGGCGTAATCAACAGCGCCGTAGACCTCTCCGGTCCAATGCGTGTGATCCGAAGGCGCTGCGAACGGTGAGTGCCGAAAGCGTGCTCGTACATCGAGCGGAGCAGCCATCCGGGCCGTGGGTTGCGCCTGCAGCCCCAGCTGGTGCAGCCCGAGCCTGTGTTCAAGTTGAAGATTTACATTCGTAAGCTCAAATGGCGTCGACGCAGCCGCTAGTCGTTGGTCGCTATATCGAATGCGCGCCTGGGTGATCACGATCTTGCCTTGCACCAAGATCCAATCGGCCAGTCCACCGCCCTCGCTGCTAGCTTCAGGTTGCAACACGATTCCGGCGACCGAGAAACGATTGCCGGGCAGGCGGACCACTTCCAGATCGGGTGCCTCGATCCGCAATAGTGCAAAGCGCGGTTCGAGCACAACCGCACTGAGCCATGAAAGAGTGCCTTGCACACTTGGCAACGCGATAGCCCGCTGCTTGTCAGGTCCGCCCACCAACACGTCGCTCAACACCAGGTGCGGATTGAGACCCTGCCAGCTTGCCTCGATGCGCCCGATCGTTACCGGAGTTCTGAGCGCGCGGGACGCAATCTGCTCGAATCGCGGCCGCAGGTCGTCCACGCGCGGCATCACTGCATAGCGGGCGATCAGCAGCAACGTGCCCGCCGCAAAGAACAGCACGACCACCATCCAGACAAGCGATGTGAGCGCGCTGAAGACGACCATGCGTGCCCGCCCGCCCGGGCTCCACGCGCGCGGCTGATGCTGGCGTTCGAGCGGGCCTTGCGGCGACGTCATGGCTACAGTGCTACGTAAGATGCTGTATTGAGACGAAAAGGTCTGGGGACGTTATCACAGCGAATTCCCACTTCGACCTCGCGTAAGAGTGAAAAATTCCCCCTATATCGGGTCGCACGATTGGCGCGGGCCCCGTACCACTTTGGCCGAGCTGCCTGCGCTTTCCCGCTATGTGCAGCGGCACGCCTCGCAACAACAAACCACTGGTGCGAGCGTTCCGCGAAAAGACAACGGGCCACCGGCGCATATCGCTGACACCATTTGGACTGAAGCTGCAATGCGTGAGGTGCTCGGGCACCTGTACGACGGCACCACGGGGGAGGCGCCGCAGAGGCTCGCAATTGCGCTGCGCCGCCTGCGTCAACGTGTGATGCTGTCGCTAATTGCGCGTGATGCGACCGGGCATGCTGACCTCGCCGAAGTCGTCGGCACGATGTCTGCGTTGGCGGAACTGTCGATTCAAAGGGGAATCGATGTGCATGCGCGTGAGCTTGCGTCGATCCATGGAACGCCCCACAGCCTTGATGACGTGCCTCAGGACCTGTTGGTCGTCGGAATGGGCAAGCTCGGTGGCCGCGAGTTGAACGTCTCCTCGGATGTGGACCTGGTCTTCGTGTACGACGAAGATGGTGAGACGCGTGGCGCGAAGGAGGCTCGCACGCTGACCAATCACGAGTTTTTTGCTCGCCTCGGCCGCCGCGTCATCGCACTGTTAAACGACCTCACTGGCGATGGTTTCGTGTTTCGAGTTGATATGCGGTTGCGCCCCAACGGTTCTGCTGGACCGCTCGCCGTTTCCAACGCGATGCTCGAGGAGTATTGGGTGGCGCAGGGGCGCGCGTGGGAGCGTTTTGCCTGGCTCAAGGGCCGCGTCGTTTCAGTCGCGGTGTTTGCATCACCTGCGCAATTCGCAGCACAGTGCGCAGCGCTCGAGGGCATCGTGCGGCCCTTCGTGTTTCGCAAGTATCTTGACTTCGGCGCGATCGCAGCGCTGCGGGACTTGCATAAATTGATTCGCGCCGAGGCAAGCCGGCGGGCTCCCGGCGCTGGTTCGGCTATCGACGGCGCTAACTCGAACGTCAAGCTTGGGCGCGGTGGAATACGCGAGCTCGAATTCGTGGCGCAGACTTTCCAGATCATCAGAGGCGGCCGCGAAACTCGCCTGCGATCGAAATCTACGTTAGAAACCTTACAGACGCTGTCTGCGCTCGGCGTTCTGCCTGCAGCAACCGCAGACCGGCTTTGCGTTGCTTATGTGTTCTTGCGCAATCTCGAGCACGCACTGCAATACGTTGACGACGCGCAGACCCATGTGATCCCGGACGGTGTTGAGGCAGTCGATGGAATTGCAAAGCTCATCGGTGCGCGAAGCGCAGCAGCAATGCAGTCCGAATACCGCGCGGTGCAGAGTTTCGTTGCTGAGACGTTCGACGCGATTTTCGCCGAGCCAGACACCGATGACGACGCGCTGCAGATGACGCTGAGCCCGATCCCGGGTGGCGGTGAAAATGAAGCGCTCTCCGAAGACTTGCTCGGCCTTGGGTTTACTGAACCCGCTGCTGCGGCAGAGCGCGTCCGTGCGGTTCTCGATTCATCGCGGGCGAAGACCGGCTCGGAAGCGGCACGGAATGCCCTGCAGCGATTGTTGCAGCGCGCATTGCACGCTGCAATCGAATACGCACAGGAAATCGGGGCTGCGCACGATATCGGGCCCGATGAGCACTTCGCACGATTTGCCCAGCTTGCTGATGTGGTGGCTGGGCGCAACACCTATGTCGCCCTGTTGAATCAATTTCCGCGCGCGTTCGAGCGCGTGATGCGAATGCTCGCCGCGAGCCGCTGGGCAACTCTTTATCTGGTACGGCACCCGATTCTGCTCGATGAACTACTGGACGATCAATCGCTTCGACAGCAGGAAGAGATCGCTGATTGGTCAGCTGCGGTTCGCATTCAACTGCTTGAGGCGGGTGACGACCAGGAGCAGCAGATGAATGTGCTGCGTGATGCGCATCATGTGCAGGTTTTTCGCCTGTTGATTGCGGATCTGGACGGATCGGTGACCGTCGAGCACCTTGCCGACCAGTTATCCGCGCTTGCCGATGCGACGCTCGCGCTCGCAATCGAAACGGTGTGGCCCACGCTGCCCCGCAGGCATTGCGAAACGCCGCGCTTTGCCGTCATTGGTTACGGCAAGCTCGGCGGCAAGGAACTCGGCTACGAATCCGATCTCGACTTGATCTTTCTTTACGACGATGACAGCCCGGCCGCCGCCGAGACCTACTCGATGCTGGCACGGCGATTGGTCACCTGGCTCAGCACTCAGACGTCATCGGGCAGATTGTTCGACATCGATCTGCGGTTGCGCCCTGATGGCAATGCCGGCCTGTTGGTTTCGCCATTCGAGGCGTTCTCTCAGTATCAGCGCAACGATGGTCAGACCGGGCGCGGCGCCTGGCCATGGGAACACCAGGCGCTGACGCGGGCCCGGTTCTCGGCTGGCGACGCGCAACTCGGTCAGCGCTTCGAGAAGGAGCGCGAGTATGTGCTGATGCAGCCACGCGACGGAAACAAGTTGCGCAGTGATGTACTGGCAATGCGCGCTCGCATTCTGGAGGGCCATCCGAATGCTTCTTCACTGTTCGACGTCAAGCATGATCGCGGCGGGATGATCGATATCGAGTTCGTCGTCCAGTACCTCGTTCTGCTTCATGCGCGCAGCCATCCAGCCTTGCTGCGAAATGCGGGCAATATTGCCTTGCTGCAAATGGCCGGCGAGCTCCAGTTGATCGATGCGTCGTTGTCGATCAAGGTGGCGAACGCGTATCGGACGTACAGACGGATTCAGCACCGGTTAAGGCTCAATGGTGCAGAGCGCGCGCAATTGCCGGCGCAGGAAGTCAACTCCGAAATTGATACGGTCGGCCAATTGTGGAGTGCGGTGTTCTCTTAGTCACGCCGCCTTCTATCTGGCTGGGCCGCCGGTGGGGGCGCGTCTACGAGATGATCCTGAAGACCGTAAACACCACCATTCCGATCGCGATGGTGGCAATCATGCTGCGCAGAATCAACGTGCTGAGCGCAGCGACGATCCCTGCGATCAGCTTGGGATTTGAAGCCGAGATATCGAGCGCGCCCTGGAGGACAAATAGCTCGGGTGTGATCAATGCGATCAGAGCACACACGGGTGCGTAGCGCAGACCATGTTGCACTCGTTCCGGCAGCCGGAAACGATCTCCAAAAAGAAGGAAGGTCGAACGCATCAGCTGTGTAATCAGCGTGAGCCCGATGATCAGCACCCAGATTTCGAGCGCGCTCAATTTTTCGCTCCACGTTTGTCTTTAGCTGCATCTTCGTCGAGCAGCACTTCTACGGTCATCGCGGCAGCAATGCCGGCAATCACTGCGAGCAATAGTCCAAGCTTCAGAGGCAGCCCGGCTGCGAGTACTGCGACCACACCGGCTGTCAGTGCACCCACCAGCGCCGGCGTGCCAACAATCATCGGAATTGTCATTGCGATCAGCGCGATGATCGATGCGAACTCGAGCCCCCACTCCGTTGGCACTCGGGCAGCAAGCAGGATCCCCGCGATCGACGTGGCCTGCCAGATGACCCACGAGTACGCCGCCATGCCGAGGAAGAACCAGATTTGTTCGGTCGTTCCACGTTCATCGTCGCGTGTATCGGAGAACCTTGAAAGAAACATTGCGAAGCTGAAATCGATGATGAAATAGGCAAGCAGCAAGCGTCTTTTAAGCTCAAGGCGCCGAAAAAAGGGCTGCAGGCCAGCGGAGAAAATAACGAACCGCAGATTGATGACGAATGCGGTTAAAAGCACAACCCAGATTGGAGCAGCGGCAGCAATCAGCGGTAACGAGGCCAGCTGCGCGGAGCCCGAGAAAACGAGCAGGCTCATGCCGACCGCTTGCGTTGTCGTCAGACCGACCTTGACCATCGCGACGCCAGTGACGATGCCCCAGGTGCCAGTGGCCAGGGTCAGCGGTGCCACGATCCGCATTCCATGCATAAACGCATCGCGCCGGACTCGCGCGAGCTCTGGACGCGAGCCGAATAATGCCTTCATGGGTTGCCGATTATAAGAACCCCGGTTGCGTAGAATGGTCAGCTTGGGCGATCAAGCGCGACCCTCGGGAGATTCGATGTCGATGTCCGACCGCGATGGTGTTATCTGGTACGACGGCAAGCTGGTGGACTGGCGTGATGCGACGACGCACGTGCTGACGCACTCGCTGCACTACGGACTCGCGGTGTTCGAAGGCGTGCGCGCCTATGACACGGCCGCCGGACCGGCAATTTTTCGTCTGAAAGAACACACCGAGCGCCTGTTCAACTCGGCCAAGATTTTCATGATGCAAATTCCATTTTCGCAGGAGCAGATCTTCGAGGCGCAGCGCGAGGTGGTGCGTGCCAACAAGCTCGAGTCGTGTTACCTGCGTCCGCTGGCGTTTTACGGTTCGGAGAAGATGGGCGTCAGCCCGAAAGGCGCGAAGGTGCATGTCGCAATCGCTGCGTGGCCGTGGGGTGCGTATCTGGGTGAAGAGGGGCTGGTCAAGGGCATTCGTGTCAAGACGTCGTCCTTTCAGCGCCACCATATCAATGTGTCGATGGTGCGCAGCAAGACATCGGGCCACTATGTCAATTCGATCCTTGCCAACATGGAAGCGGTCAACGATGGCTACGACGAAGCACTGTTGCTCGACACGCAGGGATTTGTCGCTGAAGGCGCCGGCGAGAACATCTTTATCGTCAAGGACGGTCAGGTGTTCGAGCCCTCGATGGTGTCTGGGTTGAGCGGTATCACGCGCGCCAGCGTGCTTGAGATCGCGCGCGAGCTCGGCTATCCGGTCACGATGAAACCAATAACGCGCGACGACGTTTACCTCGCCGACGAGGCTTTTTTTACCGGAACAGCTGCCGAGATCACGCCGATTCGCGAACTCGATGGCCGCGTGCTCGGTACCGGCCAGCGTGGACCTATCACCGAAAAAATCCAGAGCCTGTTTTTCGACGTCGTCAATGGCCGCGCGCCGAAGTACAAGCATTGGCTCACACCAGTTCAGGAAAACAGTTCCAATGAGCGAGACCCGCGCAGATCCGATCGTCCAGTTGCAGTCCAGTGACCTGCCGGCGTTTTGCCCCAATCCGGCGATGCCGGTATGGAGCCATCACCCGCGCGTGTTTCTTGACGTGTCCAAGACGGGGCAGGGCATGTGTCCCTATTGCGGCACCGTGTACGTGCTGAAGGCCGGCGAGATTCCCCAAGGCCACTGACAATCACCGGGTCGAATACGGTACGCACCGATGCGACTTTCAAAGCCATTGATGTTGTCGTCGCCTGAGGAATGCGAGCAGGCGTTCTACGAGGCGCTTGACGCGGGAGACAGCGAGGCCGTCAACGAGCTGTGGCTCGAAGATGACGATGTTGTCTGCATCCATCCCGGCGGTGCCCGGTTGATTGGCTATGCGGCGATAAAGTCTTCATGGACGTCGATCCTTGCGGGTGGCCCCGTTCACGCCCGTTGCATTCTTGCAAAATCACTCGAGACGCCGACCGTGGCGCTGCGCAATGTCGTAGAAGAAGTTGTAGTCGGCCAAGGCACGCAGCAACAGGTCGTCAGCGTGCTCGCCACTAACGTTTATGTGAAAACGCCAGCCGGCTGGAAAATGGTGCTGCATCATGCGTCGGGCGCACCGGAAGGCGTTACCCAAGCTGGTCAGCAGCAGGGCGAATCTCCATCCGTGCTGCATTAACGGGCGCCGGCGTTTGCCGATTGTTCAAAGTTCGTACGTAGCGCCGTGGTGGCTGCCGGGTGGCCACTTGCAGACCATCGTACCGGCGCGACTGATGCCGTTGCCTCGCGTGGATTATCGGCGCGAGCGCTGGGACACGAGCGACGGTGACTTTATCGATGTCGATTTCGCATTCCCCGAGCCGGCGCAAGCCGATGCGCCTGTGCTCGCACTGTTTCACGGACTCGAAGGCGACTCGCAGAGTCACTATGCGCGCTCGACGATGCGGTGGTTTGCTGACCGCCAATGGCGTGCAATGGTCGTTCATTTTCGCGGCTGCTCAGGCGAGCCGAACCGTCTGGCGCGTGCCTATCACTCCGGTGATTCGGACGAGGGCGACTGGATTCTGCGTGCACTGCACGCACGCTGGCCGGCTGCAGGCCTTCATGCGGTCGGTATTTCGCTAGGCGGCAACATGCTCGCCAAATGGGCCGGTGAGCAGGGACACGATGCCGCGTTCGTAACGGCGGCGGCATCGATTGCAGCGCCGCTCGATCTCGCAGCCGGTGGAGTGGCTCTTGGCCGCGGCTTCAACATGGTTTACACGCGCGCTTTTCTGGCGACACTTCGGCGCAAGGCACTCGGCAAGCTCAGCGAGTTTCCGGACATCGCGCGTGATGTGCACTATTCAGCCCGTCTGCGCGCCAGCCGCACACTGTACGAGTTCGACAATGAATACACCGCTCCGCTTCATGGATTTCGTGATACCGATGACTACTGGGATCGGGCATCGGGCAAGCGGTGGCTGCACGCGATCCGGATCCCGTATCTGCTGCTTAATGCGCTCAACGATCCATTCGTGCCCGCCGCGAGCTTGCCGACGACGGCTGACGTCTCTTCAACCGTCGAACTCGAACAGCCCGCTGAGGGTGGGCATGTGGGCTTTGCGCGAGGTCCGTGGCCTGGACGCACCGACTTCATTGCCGCGCGTCTGCAGCAGTTCTTTTTGCAGCGCGAGCCCTCGGCTAAGCCGGGCACGCTAAACGCTACTGGTGTGCGGTAAAAGGAGATTGCATGGATGACATAGTCAAGGCTGCGATGGCCAAGTGGCCCAACGTGCCCGCGGTATTCGGATGGCTATCGCTGAATGGCCGGGGCGCGTGGCGCATCAAGGACGACCCGATTGAGAACGAAGCAATCAATGAATTTATCGGGCGCAACTACATGAACGATGGATGCGGCAACTGGTTCTTTCAGAACGGGCCGCAGCGGGTTTACGTCTCGCTAGAAGTCGCTCCGTGGATTTACCGCCTTGACGAATTCAAGCGACTTGCAACGCACACCGGCGCCCATCCGCGCGAGTTACGCCAGGCGTTTGCGGACGAACTAGGCCGCTTGTACTTCGAGACCGAGCTAGGGCCGGGCATTCTCGACGATCGAGACACACTCGCATTTTCCGAGCGCATCGTCGATGAGACGGGCACGGTGCTCGACGACGAAGCGCTTGCAGAGTGGAATGCGGGGCGCATCAAGGCCGAGCTGAAAACCGAAGGGCTGCACGTCAACCACGAGCGCCACGTCGAAATCGAGCACATCGAGTCGGCGCGGGTGCCGGAGGTGCTCGGCTTTTTGCGCGAGCCGCAATCCTCGAAGAGAAGCTGACAGTGCTGCGCTAATTGAACGTGGGTGATTCGACGCCGAGAATCTTGTGGAGCTTCGGGCTGGTTGTCGTGTACTGCAGGTGGACTTTGCGTTCGGGAAATACGTAGCGCGTTGCGCCGAAGGCGGCCAGCGCCGCTTCGTGAAAGCCCGACAGGATCAATTTCTTCTTGCCCGGATACACATTGATATCGCCGACCGCAAAAATGCCTGCGATATTCGTCTCGAACTTCTCGGTATCAACGGTTACTTGCCTGCGCTCGATTCCAAGTCCCCACTCGGCGATGGGCCCAAGTTTGGGTGACAGGCCAAAGAACACCAGCAGGTGATCAAGCGGAACGCGTCGCGTCACACCGTCGGCCGATGTAACGCGCACCTCGGTCATGCTGCCATCGACTTCCTGAAAACCGCTGATCTGACCCACCATCATCTGCATCTGATGAAGCTCGCAGCGCGCCCTCATTTTTGCAACCGAAGCAGGCGCGGCACGGAACCCATCGCGGCGATGGACCAATACGACACTCGCTGCCTTGTCGGCGAACTCGAGCGCCCAGTCGAGCGCCGAGTCGCCGCCACCCGCGACGACCAGGTTTTTCCCCTCGAACTGCGACGGGTCTTTGACGCGGTAGTGCAACTGCGCGCCGGCAAAGCGATCAATGCCCTCGACCTTCAACGTTCGCGGCTGAAAAGAGCCAACACCGCCGGCGACAATGACGACCTTGGTAGAAAATCGCGTGCCTTTGCTTGTCTCGACATAGAAGCGCCCGTCGTCCTGCTTCTGCACCGCTGAGACTTCCTGACCCAGATGAAACACGGCACCGAACGGCTCGATCTGCTTCAACAGGGCGTCTGTTAGTTCTTTTCCTGTGCACACGGGGATCGCGGGAATGTCGTAAATCGGTTTATCGGGATAAAGCTCGGTGCACTGGCCGCCGACTTCGGGAAGTGAATCGACTACATGGGCCTTGATCTCGAGTAATCCAAGCTCAAACACCTGGAAAAGGCCGACCGGTCCGGCACCCACGATGACGGCGTCGGTTTCGATTGGCTGCCCCGCCGATGCGCTGGCCGCGATAAGCGATTCATTCTCGGATTTCATCGATTTAACAGGCGAAGTGGACGCGCTCGCTGGCGCAAGCGCAGAATTGTACGGATGCCGGCACTAACGGCGGCGCTCTTCAGGCTCGCGGCGCGACGCTTCCTGGAGGTTGTCGCGGTCGCGCTTGACCTCGGTTTGCAACTCACGCAGCCGGGCGTCGATTTCAGACATCGTATAAAAGTCGCCGTCGTTGGCGCGGCGGGCAAGCTCGAGCTGGTTGACAGCAGCCTGCGGGGCGCCAAGCAATGCATACATCTCGGCGATCGACTGGTGCTGCAAAGACTGCCGGTTCAGCGCGGCGTATGAGCGACCCAGAAGAGCGTGATGAGCCGGCTGGGTTCTTTGAATCGCTTCCTGCCTGCGCAAGAACTCGATAGCCGTTTCGTGCTGTCCCGTTTTGTTCAGCACGTCGAGGTAATGACTGGTTGTCAGAGACGACAATGGGAAGCGCGTTGCAGCTTCATTCGCAAGCCTAACCGCTGCGGCGCGCTCGGCATCCGTACGCGCAGTCGCAAATCGCGCTTCGGCAACCATCTTGTCAAGCATTGGCGACGGCGCTGGTGACAAGCGTCGTGCTGCCTGTGCTGCCTGCACCGACAGGTCCGGTTGATTGAGTTTCAGTGCGGCCACTGCAATGCCGTAGCGCGCAGCAATTTCGGACGACGTGGTCTGATTTTTCAGTTGACCGTTGAAATATTCGAGCGCATCGCGCCAGCCCTGGGTCGTCGGCTCCTGCAACACGCGAAGTCGGGCGCGGATCAACTGAAAGCCGAGGCTGTCGGCCCGCTGCTTGATGCGCAGGTTTCGAGTGCGGTTCTGCATATCCGAAATGCGCTCGACCGTCATCGGGTGCGTTCGCAGGTATGCCGGTGCGGCGCTCTCATAGATGCGCGTGCCGGATTGCAGCCGGCCGAAGAAAGACTCCATGCCGCGACTGTCGTAACCGGCGTCAGTCAATGTCTGGAACCCCACGCGGTCGGCCTCGCGCTCGGCTTCGCGTGAGAAATTGAGCTGCTGCTGGATCATGGCAGCCTGGGTGCCAATAATGGCGGCCTGCGCCACATCACCGCTGGATGACCCGCCGGCCCGCGACGCGAGCAGCGCAAGCAGGAGCGCGCCGATTGCGAGGGCAGCCGATTCGCGTTGCTTCGCCAGCATGCGCGCAATATGGCGCTGCGTGACGTGGCCGATCTCGTGCGACATCACGCCAGCCAGCTCTGATTCGCTTTGCGCCGCAAGGATCAGTCCGGTGTGCACGCCGATGAATCCGCCGGGCAATGCGAAAGCGTTCAGCATCGGGTCACGGATCGCAAAGAAGACGAAGTCGAGCGAGCGCGAGGGGCTAAATGCAACCAGCTCATAGCCGAGATGATTCAGGTACTCAGTGGTTTCGGCATCGCTCAGATAGGCGGGATCGCGCCTGACCTGCAGCATGATCTGCTCACCGAGACGGCGCTCGGTTGCCGGCGAAAGCTCCTCGCTGCCTGCGTCGCCGAGCGATGGAAGATCGATCGACTGAGACAGCGCCGGTGGTGCGTTCAGCACAAAGGCGACTACAAAAACCACGAAAAATCGAAACATGCGCACGGCGGGGCGGGCCATCGCTGGCCAGGTTTTATTGCACTCAAGTCGGTTTGTATGATAGCTACTAATCAACTTCGTTTCGTCACCCGTCGATCCGGATACAGCAGTGAACTCACTCACGCATTTTGATGCTGCGGGCCAGGCGCAGATGGTCGACGTCGGCGCCAAGAACTCGACCCACCGCGTCGCAGTTGCAGCAGGGCGCATCTCGATGCTGCCGGCGACGCTGGAACTCATCGCGTCGGGTAACGCGAAGAAAGGCGACGTCCTGGGAGTGGCGCGGGTGGCCGCTATTCAAGGCGCAAAGCGCACTGCCGAGCTGATTCCGTTGTGCCATCCGCTGGCGCTGACCAAGATCGCAATCGACTTTGACCTCGATCACGCGATCAATGCGGTCACCTGTCGCGCGCAGGTCGAAACGCATGGTCAGACCGGCGTCGAGATGGAAGCGCTGACCGCAGTGCAGGTGGGCTTGCTTACGATCTACGACATGTGCAAAGCGGTCGATCGCGCGATGGTGATCAGCGATGTCAGGCTTCTGGAAAAGCATGGCGGCCAATCGGGCAGTTACGTTGCCGGATCCTGATTGAGCGCATTGCGCTTTTACGCGGCCGACGAAGTTCACGCGGCCTTGAGCTTGCCGGCGCTGGCCGATGCCATCGCTCAGGCGCTGCGTGACGGCATCTCGGCTCCGCTGCGGCATGCGCATCAGATCTCGCCGACCGATTCATTGCTGCTGATGCCGGCGTGGAGCACGCACAGTTCGCACAACCGCGGCGCAATCGGCGTCAAGCTGGTAACGGTATTTCCGGGTAATGCAACGAAGCTTGACACGATCGACGGCGAGCACGCGGCGTCGACAGTCAATGCCATCTATGTGCTGTTCAACCGTGACAATGGCACGCCGCGTGCGGTGATTGACGGCGAGGCACTGACGCTGCGGAGGACTGCGGCCGCGTCACTGCTGGCGGCGCGTTAT
>Ga0136634_10000444_pt1 | contig 18818 bp, 14 predicted proteins | sample AntDrymUQ8332106_2_FD_104654 | JGI IMG/M metagenome (GOLD analysis project Ga0136634, IMG submission 104654) | Polar desert sand microbial communities from Dry Valleys, Antarctica - metaG UQ833 (21.06) | ecosystem: Environmental > Terrestrial > Soil > Desert | place: Antarctica: Dry Valley... | reverse complement strand
TAACGGAGTACGTGATGAATTCAGATAAGCCCATTCATCTTGCTTTTAGTCTGTTTGGGGGCGCCGGTTTTACATTGCAGTATGAACGTACTGACTGGGATCATAATGATTACCCCAAATCAAGCGACGAGAACTGGTTTGTAGTGGCTGAACCAGGAGTACAACTGGAGATAAATTTATTTAAATGGATGCGACTGAGTCCTGGTGTTTCTTATCGTGCATCTTTTGGCAGCGATGGCCGTGGATTGAAGGATTCAGATCTGAGAGGCATGTCATACAATGCTACAGTGAAGTTTGGAAAGTTTTAAATATGATCACACCAAGGCGTGCCACGCTTTTAGCATTGTGAATAAATTTTACCATGCTAAGTTTGCCTGGCACGCTTTCTCTATATAGGATCTGTACAGAAGGCATATCTTTTGAATGCGCTTCTATATGAAACATCTAATTTATCTTTTAGCTATTTCCCTTTTCGTTGGTTGCAATACCTGGAATTCGGAAGATGATTCAGCATCAGCAGATAGTAATAGTGTGATCAGGCGTACAGATACCGTTTACCTGATCCGTAATACACAGATAACTCCTGCCAATTCTTACAGCGATCTTTTTCTGGATAGTATAGCGGTTGAGCAATTTATTCAGCAAAAAAATTTATCAGGCGAAGATGCTCAAAATCTGAAAAGTTTTTACAACTATCGTAACGGCCAGTTTGCCTGGTTTACTTCCAATGGTTTCTCAGAACAGGCCCGCGGCTTCTGGAACCTGCAGGATGCGTTCAAGACACAAACCATGGATACAGCATTACAAAAGCGGATGGATAATTTGTTGAATACAGATTCGCTAACGGTCAGCCGATTCGATGCCTCGATGGCTAATACAGAACTTAATTTAACACACGTTTACCTGCAATTTTATAAAGCCAACAGGGATAAGATTCAGTTTGCTAATATTTCGCCAGAGAAGCTCATTCCCGTAAAAAAGGAAAATGAAACGGCGCTTGCCGATTCACTTTTACTAGGAAATGCTGATTCTTTGTCAGGCGGAACAAAACTTTCTCAGTATCTGCTTTTAAAGCAAAAATTGCAGTTGTATAATTCTCTTCATCACCAGGGCGGCTGGCAGCCTTTGAGTATTAATCCGATTCAACTGAAAAGAAATTCGTCCTCACCCGATGTTTTGTTGTTGAAACAAAGATTAAGTCAAACAGGCGACTACAATGTTTCAGATACTACAACCATTTATAATGATTCACTCGACAATGCTATTAAAAATTACCAGCAAAGAAACGGGATGAAAGCAACAGGATTGATTACTGATGCCCTGGTGCAATCGCTGAATATACCGGTGGCACAAAGAATCCAACAATTGATCGTAAATCTCAACAGAGCTCAATGGATGCCGGTCGCAGACGCCACTGATTATATTGTAGTTAACATCCCTGATTTTATGCTTTCGGTATTTGAGAATGGAACGAAGGTGTTTGATATGCCCGTTGTAGTAGGCAAAGAAGGAACCAACACGATGATGTTTAGCGGCATTCTCAACCAGATTGTATTTAGTCCTTATTGGAATATTCCTGCAAGCATTATACAAAAGGAAATACTCCCGGCCATAAAAGCGGACCCGGATTATCTCAAAAAAAATAAAATGGAAATAACAAGCCGGAATGATTCATTGCCGGTAATTCGTCAGCTACCCGGCGACCATAACAGTCTTGGGGAAGTGAAGTTTTTGTTTCCAAACCGATATGATATTTATTTACACGATACCAAAGCAAAAGGAATTTTTAAAGCCAAAAACAGAGCTGCCAGCCACGGCTGCATTCGATTGGCGGATGCAGAGAAAATGTCGAACTATCTCCTACGTGACATGAGTGGATGGACTCCGGAAAAAGTGCATACAGCGATGAATAGCGGCAAGGAGCAATATGTGAAATTAAATAAGCCGGTAACGGTTTCTCTAACTTATTTAACTGCCTGGGTAGACGACAACGGGCAGCTTCAATTCCGGGATGACATTTATGGGCATGATAAAAATATTGGTCAGATGATGTTTAACAACAATACTGCAACAGCTTTTAATGGCTCAAAAGATTCGGCATCACAAAAGAATTGATCCGTTACGAGATATTCTTCTTTCCTGAATCCAAAAGCGGTATCTGATCTGCCTTTCTTTGTGTATTTTTCTTTCAATAAATTATCTTTTGTAATGCCCGTCATCGCGGCCGGCTATTATAAAGTCTTAAAGGATTTCGGATAAATTCTTCCCTTTATATTACATATTTGCATATTTTCATCTTCTATTTATTTCGGTACTATTAATACTCACTCACACTTCATTACACCAAAACAACTACCATGCAGCAAAAACAGTATGGCATTTTTTCACTTCCCGTCATTGTAGGTGCATTAGGTTTTTTTGTAGACATCTATGATCTGCTACTTTTTAATATTGTTCGTAGGTCCAGTTTCACTGAGTTGGGGGTGTCAGAGGAAGACATGAAGACTGTAGGCGAAAATATTTTGAGCTGGCAGATGATTGGTTTAACCATTGGAGGTATTCTGTGGGGCATACTGGGTGATAAGAAAGGTCGGAAAAATGTGTTGTTTGGGTCGATCCTTTTGTATTCAATCGCCACTATTGCCAATGGGTTTGTTACGAACGTGGATCAATATACCTGGCTGCGGTTTATTGCCGGACTCGGTTTAGCAGGAGAGTTGGGAGCGAGCATTACATTGACCAGCGAAATGCTGCCTAAAGAAAAACGGGGTATTGGTGCGGCGATCATTGCTACCAGTGGTGTCATGGGAACCATCACTGCCTATTTTATTTACTACCTGAGTGGAGAAGACTGGCGGCTGTGTTATTTTATTGGTGGCGGAATGGGGATAGCCCTTTTGTTTTTACGGGTAAGTGTTTTGGAAAGTCCAATGTACGATTCCACCAAAGACAGCAAAGTTCCCATGGGGAATTTTTTGATGTTCTTGAATAACCGGGAAAGGTTTTTCCGTTACCTGCGTGCTATCACCATTGGCCTGCCAGTGTGGTATGTGATCGGCATATTGATTAGTTTTTCAGACGAATTTGCCAAACAATTTGGTATTACAGGCTTTGATCAGCCTAGGGCTTTGATGCTCCAGTATGTAGCGCTGGCTTTCGGTGATATGGCAGCCGGACTGTTAAGTAATTATATCAAGAGCAGGAAAAAAACTCTGCTGATTTTTTATGGGATAGTCAGTTTGTTTATTTTCTTATTTTTTGCATTAAAGGGTGGGGGAAATGCATTCAATATGTATCTGCTTTGTATGGGTCTGGGGTTTGGTTCGGGTATTTCTGTTTTATATATCACGATGAGTGCCGAACAGTTCGGCACTAATCTGCGGGCATCAGCAGCAATATCAATTCCTAACATGGTTAGGGGGTTTCTTCCCGTAATCCTAATCCTCTTTAAATTTCTACGTACAGACAATGTACTCGATAGTTATGTAACCGCTGCCTGGGTTACAGGAATTGTAGTAATGGTAGTTGGTTTAATCTCTGTATTGTACACCAGGGAAACCTTTGGAACAGAATTGAATTTTGTAGAGAAGTAATAGCAGGAGTGAATACTTTTTAACAGCAAACACCGGAGATAATATAATCTTGTATAGATTATAATTGTATCTTCACCAGGATTGTAAGCTTGCGCACACCGTATTTAGATGATTTTTACTTTTTCTCCGGTAACTTTTCCTCTGTTTTACTCTTTGCTCCTACTTTAAATCATGTATTTTATTTATTATTTTAATTTTTGTTTTATGAACATGTACGTTTCAAATTTAAGTTTTCACACGACTTCCGAAGATTTAAAGACTCTGTTTTCAAAATTTGGTGAAGTGACTTCCGCAAAAGTAATTATGGATAAAGTGACAGACAGGTCACGTGGCTTTGGATTTGTTGAAATGTCGTCTGAAGAAAATAGCAAAGAGGCTATGGCTGCGCTCAACAACAAAGAAATTGAAGGAAGGGCTTTATCTGTTTCTGTTGCACGAGAGAAAGAAGCCGGCAACGGTGGATTTTCCCGCGGTGGCGGTGGCGGTAACAAAAGATGGTAAGCATTACGTAATCTTTAATACTATTAAAAGAGCTCAGCAATGGGCTCTTTTTTCATTTTAAATCTGCAGTTTTAGAATCTAAATTATATCCTTGTGCGCTTTTGGGTGGCTTAATTTTTGGGTAATTTATGGCAAACCTGTAACCCATTCATGAGTCGACTTATTATTGTATCCAACCGTTTACCTTTTTCAGTGGAAAGAGATGGAGACAACTTTGTATTACGACAAAGTTCAGGAGGTTTGGTATCTGCGCTTAAAAGTTATCTGGAAAAAAGCAATGCTGATTCTAAAAATTTCAAAGAATACATTTGGGTGGGCAGTGTAGACTTTTCTCCCCAGATATGGAAGAAAGTAAAAGATCGAACCATTAAGAGCTCTAATTTCCGTGTTGAGCCCCTTTATATTGAGCACGACATATATGATCTCTATTATAACGGATTTTCCAATTCAACCCTTTGGCCGCTGTTCCACTATTTCCCTTTTCTGGCTGAGTATGAGAAAGAATATTTCGAAGCTTATATCAAGGTGAATTTTCAGTTTGCCGAAAAGATATTATCCTTTGCCAAAAAGGATGATATCATCTGGATACATGACTACCAGTTGATGCTCGTACCTCAAATACTGCGCAGAAAAAAGGCTGATCTCACAATAGGTTTTTTTCTTCATATACCTTTTCCCTCGTATGAAATTTTCCGATTATTACCTACGCCGTGGAAGACTGCCGTATTACAAGGTATGTTGGGAGCTGATCTGATTGGATTCCATACACATGACTATGTACAGCATTTTATTCAGTCTGCTAAGATGATCCTTAAAGTAGATAGTCAGTTTAATACGATTCAATACGGTAAGCGGTTAATAAAAACGGAATTATTTCCCATAGGGATCGATTATGAAAAATTTCAGGATACGAATGCCAACGAGGACGTTTTGAAACTAAAAGATCTGGTTGTAGAAAAACTAAAGTTTAGTAAGATTATATTTTCTGTAGATCGATTGGATTATTCAAAAGGGTTGATGTTTCGTCTCCAGGGCTTTGAAGAGTTCCTTTTGCGTTTTCCAGAATGGCGCGAGAAAGTAATATTTGCGTTGAATATTGTTCCATCCCGCGATGCTATACCCGCATATTATAAAAGAAAAAGAGATATTGAGGAAAAGATCAGTACTATCAATGGTAGATTTTCGACCTTTCATTGGCATCCTATCAATTACCGGTACAATCATCTCACGTTTAACGAACTTTCCGCGTTTTATAAAGCCGCCGATGTAGCCTTGATAACTCCTTTGCGTGATGGTATGAACCTGGTAGCTAAGGAATTTGTAGCCAGTCGCACAGAAAAAACGGGAGTTCTTATATTGAGTGAACTAACGGGCGCTGCAAGTGAACTTAATGAAGCATTGCTGGTCAATCCTACCGATTCTGGTGAAGTGGCCAAAGCCATCAATCATGCTTTGATGATGCCTTTACCCGAACAGGTTGAAAGAATGTCAATGATGCAGGAGCGTCTTAAGCAGTATGATGTAGTGCGATGGGTCAATGATTTCCTGGAACAATTGGAAAATATCAAACAATTCCAGGAGAGAACCAGTGTACGCTTGCTTTCCGGCAAACAAATCAATAGCATACTAAAAGATTTTGAAGCTGCTCCCAGGAGATGCATCTTGCTGGATTACGATGGTACTTTAACGCCTTTTACAAATATTCCTTCCCGTGCTGAACCATCGGTACAAGTGCTTGAAGTTTTACACCAGCTCTCTCTGGACCCAAGGACGGATCTGGTCATCATCAGCGGTCGCGATACAGAAACCCTGGATAGATGGCTTGGCCAATTGGGGGTTCACATGGTAGCAGAACATGGAGCGTTTATTAAAAAAAAGGATGGGGTTTGGGATCAGCAGTCCACCTTGCAACCCGAATGGAAAGACCAGATTCGTCCCATGTTACAATTATTTACGACCCGGTGTGCGGGCTCCTTTGTAGAGGAAAAAAGAAATACATTAACCTGGCATTACCGGAATACCAATACTGATCTTGGTTTTATCAGGTCACGGGAGCTTCTGAATTCACTGTTGCAGTTAACGATTAATACATCTTTGCAGATTATCGATGGCAACAAAGTATTGGAAATTAGAATGGCAGGTATTGATAAGGGCATCACTGCTCTGAAGCTCATTAATGTCTTCCGCCCGGATTTTATATTGTGTATGGGTGACGATACAACAGATGAAGATATGTTTAAGGCACTCGAAAAGAAGGCTGTTACGATCAAAGTAGGGAATACAGCAAGCAGCGCAAAATACAACCTCATGTCCCAGGAAGAAGTGTTGCCATTCCTGCAACAATTTGTCACACCTTTTAAAACTGAAAAACCGCATGCCTATTCATAAATACAACATGGGGGTTATTGGTAATTGTTCGTACCTGGCTTATATAAATACTGATGCTGATGTTAAATGGATGTGCATGCCGCGGTTCGATAGCAGCTTTCTTTTTGGATCGCTGATCGATGAGGAAAAAGGCGGCCATTTTTATATTAAACCCGTTAACGCAGAGTACGGATCATCGCAGTATTATATCCCAAATACGAATCTGTTGTGTACTGAGTTCACGACACCTGATGGAAGTTTCCGTGTGGTGGATTGTGCTCCGCGGATGTTGATTCACGAAAGACAGTTTAAGCCCTCCATGTTGGTAAGAAAGATTGAATGGCTGAGTGGTAGTCCTGTAATAAAAATATGTTGTGCTCCCCGCGGAGATTACGGAAAGACAATTCCGGAGATTGTTACAGGCAGCAATCATATCCGTTTTCTGAACCTGTCCTCGCAGGTTCGTATAACCACTGATGTTCCGTTAAATTATATATTGCAGGAACAATCCTTTGTACTGGATCAACACCGCTACCTCATATTAACCTACGGCGAACCACTGGAGGCGCCATTAGTAGAAACGGCTGAGGATTTTATTAATAAAACGACCCGGTACTGGCAGTCCTGGGTTAAAAGTTGTTATATACCGCATATTTATCAGGAGCAAATCATCCGGTCGGCCCTCATTTTAAAAATGCACCAGTATGAAGATACGGGCGGGATCATTGCATCCGGTACAACCAGTTTACCGGAGTTTCACGATAGTTCGCGCAATTGGGACTACCGGTATTGCTGGTTTAGAGATGCTTATTATACCCTAAAGGCGTTTAACCAGATAGGTCATTTCGAAGAGCTTGAAAAATATTTTGATTTTATTCATAATATTATTCATAATAGTACCGACAGCTTACAGCCTTTGTATTCTATTACAGGCGAAAAAAATCTTCATGAAATAGAGCTCGACCTGGCCGGGTATAAAAATAACAAGCCTGTAAGAATTGGAAACAAAGCCTACGAACAAATTCAAAATGACGTGTACGGCCAGGTAATGGTAGGGTTACTTCCCCTATATGTTGATAAACGATTGACCTTTACTAAAAAGAGCAGCTACGCGAAAATTGTTCCCTGGCTTCTGCAAAACATTGAACGTACCAGACATATCGAAGACGCCGGTTTATGGGAGTTCAGAAATTCAAAACAGATACATACGTATACGCTTTTGTTTCATTGGGCCGGGGCAAAGGCTGCTTATAAGATTGCTTATGCATTTGGGGATGAAGTGCTGATGAATCAGGCGAAGGCATTGGCTGATGAAGCTTCTACGCTGATCGAAAAATGTTATGATCCCCAACAGAAAGTATATGCGCAGGCCATGAATTCAACGAACCTCGACGCAAGTACACTGATGCTGATCACGATGAATTATCTTGATCATAATTCCCAGAAAGCAAAAGACCATATCATTGCAATGGAAAAAGAATTGCTGGCCGACGAGGGTTTGTTTTACCGCTATAAGCACTATGACGATTTTGGTGCTCCTGAGAGTACCTTCCTGGTTTGTGCATTCTGGTATGTGGATGCGTTGGCTTGTGTGGGTCGCACCAAAGATGCGATTGATAACCTCGATAATTTATTAAAATTCAGTAATCACCTGGGCATTTTTAGTGAGGACGTTGCACTTGATGGCTCACAATGGGGCAACTTTCCGCAAACCTACAGCCATGTTGGCTTGATCAATGCGGCCTTCAGGATTGCAAAGAAAATAGAGGACAATGATTTTATTTAATTTTTGTCCTCTATTTCATTTTTGTTTTTATTCTTAGGGCCTGTATTCAATTGAACAGGCTGCGTGGATTTTCTTATGCGCATATTCAAAAGCTCTACTATTAGTGAAAATGCGATCGCCGTGTATATATAACTCTTGCTGATCTTTTGATGAAAGCTTTCTGCGACCAGTAAAACACCGATCAGAATTAGGAAGGTAAGTGCCAGCATCTGGAAAGTGGGATTCTTATTGATGAATCGCGTAATAATTCCCGAATAACCGATCATGACAAGCATGGAGATCACTACGGCTATGATCATAATTATAACATTTTCCACCAGGCCGATGGCTGTAAGAATAGAGTCAAAAGAAAAAACTGCATCTACCAAAATGATCTGAACAATCACTGCAGTAAATCCTGAATAAGTTTTTGTTGTATCAGTCTGGGTGGATTGTTCCAATTTGTGATGCACTTCAAGAGTGCTTTTGGCAATTAGAAACACACCACCTGCAAAGAGGATAATGTCTTTCCAGCTAATGCCAATAGGCAGGTCGTCTGAACCCTTAAGAAATCCAATGGTAAACAGGGCGGATGTCAGCCTGGTCATCCATGTAATGGTAAGCAACAGGCCAATTCTGAAAAACATGGCGAGCACCAGACCCAGCTTCCGAGCCCGTTCCTGCTGATCTTCCCGCAGTTTGGACGCTACAATCGAGATAAAAATGATATTGTCAACTCCAAGAACTATTTCGAGAAATCCGAGCGTAAGGAGGCTTATCCAAACTGAAGGGTCAGAAAAATCAGGAAACTGCATAGTGAATATTTATAGCCGTGAAATTACTTTGGGAATCTTATAAATAGCGTGCCCTGGTTTTTAATTTTTTTGTCATTCGAATGTTTCCCTTGTCATCCGAACGAAGCACCATAGTAATAGCATTTTTCGTGTGTCCGAAGCGAAGTGAGAAATCTGAGAGATTGAGAATATAATTCAAAGACCTTTTTATAGTGTTGCTCTCTAAGATTTCTCACTACGCGGTATTTGCCTGTTATTATAAAGTCAAAAGCGCTTCGTTCGAAATGACAAGGAAAAACGTTTTGAATTTCGAGTTCTCACGCGAGTCTCCGCTCAGATTTCTCACTACGCGGCATTTGCCTGTTATTATAAAGTAAAAAGCACTTCGTTCGGAATGACAGGGGAAAAGACCTTTGTCACCCCTTCATTCGCGCAATCTGTGAAATCGAAATTTGTATTTTAGGTCTCATGAAAGTTTTATAAGAAAAATATTTCGTTTACATTGTTGCCAATCAGATCAGAACGGTTTTGTCTCATAGCAACGAAATTGAATGACAACCATATTCACCAATATTCAACAGCTAGTCAATACTAGAACGGAATCTCATCTGCTTCATGGCAATGAGTTAAAGAACCTTCCCTGCATTGAAAAAGCCTACCTGATCATCGAAGATGATGAGATAGCCGGGTATGGAAGCATGTCTGACCTCCCAACTGCGTACCGCTCTTTCGGCGCTCGCTCAGTTCACGATCATCGCTTCGACCTGGCTTCCGGCCAGTTTATTCTACCGTGCTGGTGCGATAGCCATACACATCTGGTTTTTGCTGGAAGCAGGGAAAATGAATTTGTTGACAAGATACAAGGATTGAGTTATGCTGATATTGCGGCGAGGGGTGGAGGAATATTAAATTCCGCCCAGAAACTCAATGTGACTTCTGAAGAGGAACTGTTTAACGGGGCATGGCAAAGATTGCAGGAGCTAAGCAAGCTGGGAACCGGTGCTGTAGAAATAAAGAGCGGTTATGGATTAACAACGGAGGGTGAATTAAAAATGTTACGGGTTATAAAAAAATTGAAAGAAAGATCAAATCTCTCTATTAAATCAACCTTCCTTGGCGCGCATGCTTATCCGTTGGAATACAAAGAAAATCACGCCGAATATATTGATTGTATCGTGCACGAGATGCTGCCTGTAATTGCTGCAGAAAAACTCGCAGACTATATTGATGTGTTCTGTGAAAAAGGATTTTTTTCAGCCGAAGAAACAGAAACCATTTGTAGGGCCGGGTTAGCTCATGGGTTAAAACCAAAATTACACGTAAATCAATTGAATAGTATCGGAGGAATTGAAACCGGTGTTGGTTTGAAAGCTGTTTCACTCGATCATCTTGAAATGGTGAGCGAAAAAGAAATTCAATTTCTTTCCAATGCGTCACTGAGTGGCAGTTGGACGGGGGCCTGTACTTTATTACCCACTGCGGCCTTTTTTCTCCGCCTGCCGTTTCAGTCCGCCCGCGCATTGATTGATGCTGGATCTGCCGTGGCGTTGGCATCTGATTATAATCCGGGATCAAGTCCTAGCGGAAATATGAACCTGGTGGTTGCGATGAGCTGCATTCAAATGAAAATGTTGCCTGAAGAAGCTATCAATGCGGCCACTATAAATGGGGCTTGTGCTATGGAACTAGAACGGGAGGTGGGAACCATCACGGTTGGTAAAAAAGCAAATTTAATGATAACCAGGCCGATGCCTTCACTGGCATATTTACCTTATGCTTTCGGATCGAACATGATCGATAAGGTAATGATCCGTGGAAACTGGGTTGAATAGGATGCCCGTAAATCATCTATATTTATTTCATGAAACATTTTAAGTTTTACAATAAACACGATATTCTTTCATTGACCAGGATCCGGCGTTTTGAAACAAAACTTGGTGAACGGATACATTATATACAAGACAAAGCCCATCTCGAGTCTTCTTTACAAACAGCATCGCCTAAATATATATTGTTCGGCATCCCGGAAGATATTGGTGTGAAAGCGAATTATGGAGTAGGCGGTACTGATTCAGTTTGGGTGCCATTTTTAGCGGGCTTCTTAAATATACAGAGCAACGATTTTGTAGTAGGCGATGAAGTTCTGTTACTCGGTCATTTCGATTTCGGTGACATGAAATACCTCATCGAACAAAACGCTCACAATGAAGAGGAGCGAATTGATGCTTACCGGCACGCAGTAATTACCATTGACAATGAAGTGGAAGAATTGACCAAACTAATCACTGCCTGTAAGAAGATTCCAATCGTCGTTGGAGGGGGCCACAATAATTCTTATCCACTCATCAAAGGATCAGCAAAGGGTTTGCACAAGGCAGAATTGATTCCTCTTGCACAGATCAATTGTATTAATCTTGATGCCCATGCGGATTTCCGGCCGGCAGAAGGAAGACATAGCGGCAATGGATTCCGTTATGCAGAAGAGGACGGGTATCTTCAAAAATATTGCATCATCGGGTTACACGAAAATTACCTGCCTCAGAATGTTTGGTTGGATATCGTAAACAATCCTTTTCTCGATTTTATCACATATGAAGATATTTTCATTCACGAAAAAAGAAATTTTATCCAGGCTGTTGCTCATGCTACCGGTTTTACGGAAGATACTTACACGGGTGTAGAACTCGATTTGGATTGCATTCAAAACATATTGTCCAGCGCGGTATCACCATCGGGTATCCACGCATTACACGCACGTCAGTATGTAACCTTTGCTGCGGTTGACAGCAAAGTCGCTTATTTACATATCTGCGAAGGGGCTACTCATCTTAGTGACGGCAGAAAACAGGAAAGCACCGGAAAACTGATCAGTTACCTGATCAGTGATTTTATCAAGGCCCGGGCCGACATTAAAAACTGATGCCGAGATTAATATAAGAATGAAATCTCCTGGATTGATCACAATACATCGCACTCACTTCCAACGGGCCGAGGGCAAAATTGTATCCAAAACTCAATGCATGACCTGAGAGAAAATCCGGTTTCTGTAAGATATTATTTCTGCTGATAAAATTATTTACCAATGCATTTGTTCTTAAAAGGGCATACCCGTTATTAAAAACTTCGTAACGGATTCCAAGTTGAAGGCATGCCACACTGGGAGTGGTAACGGAACCTTCCTCAAGCCCGGTAAATAATATCTGGTTATTAAACAGTCTCGTCATGCCGCCTATTATGAACTCATTCAGTATGTTTTGCCGGTAATTGAAATTGATACCGGATTGAAGGGTTGTGAATAGCGTAGTACGTGCATGTAATGGAATATACGTTTCGGTGTTTACCGACAGACGCCAAAAATTGTTATAGGATATTCCAAGCGAATCCAGGTTGGTGACTGGCTCTCCGTTGGAAAAGAATGTAACTGCAGGACTTTGATTATAAACCCAGCCCAATTCTGTATTCACCTTCCAGCCACGCCGGGGGTAAATGTTTTTGTCGAGGGTGTTTACTGCAGCGTAGACATAAGAGGTTACAAATTCATTTTTGCCTTTCAAATCCAAAACAGATTGGATACTGGGTTTATACTGGATCCATTCATATTTTGAACCAATACCTACCGTAAACTTTCGATTGCCTGAGTACTGGAGGTTCGCTGCTGCTTTAAAAAGCTGTCTCGCGTACAAGCCATCTTTTTTGAATGCGTTGTAAGTGGGAAAATTAAGACGATCATATTGGCCATCCAGGATCATTGCGATATTTTTCCCTCTTCCCAAATACTGAAGATGTTCGCCACGGGCGCGAAAATTATCACCAATGTTCAGGGTGACGATGCTTCGCGAATGTGGCAACAGCAAATTTCGCGAGGTTAGATTTACCAGGATTCCAATGCCGGTAAATGTATTATAATGTATTCCGAGTTTAGCAAAACTCAGTGGATTTTCGGTAACATCAAAAACGATTTTCGAACTGCCATCTTCAGCGGGCTTTAAGGCGTACACAACCCGGTCATAATAGCGTGTTCCAAAAACTTTACGCACCATATTAGTCAGGCGGCCTGCAGTATAATACCGGTTTGTTTCAAATCCCATCATGTGTGTAAAGAAATCGGAAGTCGTATTTTCCAAACCATGTATTTCAAAATCAGAAATTTTAATTGAATCCACTACCGGCAAACGATTTTGAATAGCCGGTGGCGGCCCGTGTAATTGATTGAGGGAATCGGCAAGCCTTTTCAAACGCGGATAGATTTTTCTTCCCTCAACCAGGCCGTACTCAAGAATTTCCCTGGATCTATTGAAGCTTCCGGCGTTGTATTTTTCCATAGGCATAGCGATATAGATATCGCATAATTCAACACCCCGCCTGTTTTCTTCCGCTTCCCGTAAAAACGCTATCTGCATTAATATTTGGAACGCATTTACCAGTTTCTCTTTGGGTAGCAAACCAGTGGCAACCTGACTACCGATCACAATATCAGCACCCATCGCTTTTACATCGGACACGGGGAAATTTCTAACAAGACCGCCATCCACCAATCTCCTTCCATCATATTCCACGGCCGTGAACAGTGAAGGGATGGCCATGCTGGAACGGATGGCCGTAACCACTTCTCCTTTATCCATCACCACCGCTTCGCCTGTTGCAATATCAGTTCCTATGCATTTAAAAGGGATCGAGAAATCGTTGAAATCTTTAATATTATATACAGGAAAAAAAAGCTCTGAAAGCTTCAGCCATAACTCTTCTGCCTGGAGCACGCCGGACGGTAATTTAAATCCATTATTCACCCAGGGAAGTTCTACTGCATACCGGCTGTATTCTTCTTTTTCGGCCATTAATAGCGAGCGCAGGGATGACTGGTTAGAAAGAAGTATGTCCCAATCAACTTTACGGGCCAACTGTTCAATTTCAGTGCCTGAATACCCGGCGGCATATAAAGCGCCAATAATACTGCCCATGCTGGTGCCGGTAATATAATCTACTTTTAAGCCTGCAGAATCAATGGCTTTCAGAATACCGATATGCGCCAAACCCTTGGCTGCACCTCCACTTAAGGTAAGCCCAATCTCAGGACGACGCGAAATATTATTTTGACCGGTACCGGACAATAGGGTGAAAAAATACAGGCACGAAAACAATACTTTCATAAGAGAAATAAAGCTCAAATGTAGACATCAAAAGCGAGAGTGTATACCGACATTAAATAAGCAGATCTGGCTTGACTAATAATTAACAATTGTCAAAATCCTTTTTTACCATTTTCGGCCACCTTCCCATTTCTCACCATTTCAATCATGAGAGACACTTCACCCCGCCAGCCATCATTATTTCCCGGTTTATCAATTACAAATTTCGTGGGACTTTATGCATTCTGTCGATAAAATTGGGTAAACAATAGATAGCATCGACGCGGGATGATCAGATAATGTCCATTTTCTTCATCAGGAAAGAAGCATTTTTATTTTTTGCAATGCCTGCACGCAGTTTGAAGTCGAACGAAAGCTCCTCGTTTTGAATACTGCTTTCAAAACAGTAATTGGTGACAACACCGGGAAATTCTTGTTCCAGCACGCTTAAGGTGAGATCGTGCGTCGCAAATAACGTTAAACAATGGAATGAAATAATTTTTTTAATGAACTCTTCCGATCCATGCGTTTTGTCATCGGAGTTGGTACCTCTTAGAATTTCATCCACTAACACCAACGCCGGTCTTCCGGACTTTAAATATTGAATGATGTGCTGCAGTCGTTTCAATTCTCCCATAAAATAGGAGGTATGAAGTTGCAATGAATCGCTGATCCGTATAGCGGTGAGCAGATGCATGGGGGTGAAGGAGAAAGACTCGGCACAAACAGGAGCGCCGCATTGCGCCAATAATAGGTTGACTCCAACCGTGCGTAAAAAAGTCGTCTTTCCCGACATGTTTGAGCCAGTAACCAATGCCAGCTTACTTGTTTTGCCTAGTTCAATATCATTGGCTATTCTTTCCCCGGCAGAAATCAAAGGATGTGCTAATCCTGTAGATTCAATCACCAGTCCTTCTTCAATGACAGAAGGTGTACAAAAGTCAGGGTTGTTATAAGCAAACGTAGCAAGTGAATTGAGTGTTTCTATATTTCCAACACATTCAATCCATTGATCAAACAAGTCTTTATTTTTTAGTTTCCACTTTTCCAGCGCATACAGACACTGCAAATCATACACTAAAAAACTATTCAAAAATATGTTTACGACCATATTCATACGTTGATCCAGCAATCCAGCCAATTGTGATAGTTTTTGGATCGATGCGTATGCGCTTGTCGCGGTAGCCTGAAATTCTTTCAATAGCGTTGACGATCCAGTTTGAAGACCCGAGAATATTTTCAGGATGGACGCATACTGGTCGAGGATCGCTTGCTTTTTGCCTAATAATACATGCTGGCGGGAAATATATTTTGCAAAAACGCCAATGCAGATCCAACTGATTACTATTGCCGAACCCAGGTAGATATAATTGTCGGTAGACCAATAATACAATAAGGCTATTGTGGTACACACAGGTAATACCCAGCGGATAACCCCGACCCAACGCGAGTCATGCAACGGGTTGGGGGTATTTAGCCAGTTTCCGATATCATACAGGTTGCCTTCTTTTTCACTATGTAACAATCCGTGGGCCGTGAGCAGTTGCCTTCCTTCTGTTTGTCGTGAAAGAAGATGAACCGCTTCCTGATGAATTTCAATCTCGCGTTTATCTGATAAGGGCTTTTGTAGCAGAGTAGTCAATTGATGGGTTCCATGGCTGGTAGTTGTACGATTCAGCACATGAAACAAGGATCTTTGCCCGAAAACGTCAATATCGTTCAGGTAACTTTCATCACTCAGGAATTGTTGTCCATCTGAAAAATGATTGGGTTGATCATTGATAATATCCAGTTCATTCGCATTTATAAAATGCAGTTTTTGTAACAACAATTTTTTATCGTTCAAACGAAAGTTCCATCTTACCAGTAAAATAAAAGCAATAAGAAACAAGAGGGTTGTTATCGCTATCATTAGACCTCCGTAACGGAAATATCCGTACATACCGATGACAGCCCCAAGAAATGAAATCATTCGAAGAATTGCGATCACGAAAATTTTACGCTGCAGGATTTTTATTTTTTCAGCATAGAATACAATCTGCTGTGTATAGTAAGAAGCAACTGGCATGATATTTACGGATATTTTTAGTAAGGATACAAATTATATGGGTCGTTTTTCTTCAGGAGCTGATTTCTGTTATCTATAGATTTATCATCGCTTTTCATTACCAAAATTTCTACCATGAAACGCATTCTCAAATTAAGCATTGTTCCTGCTATATTCTTATTGATTTCTATTACATCGCATGCATTCGTCCAGGGAGCCGAGTTACAAAAATTCTTAATAGACAATCGTCCATCGGCAATTAAAAAGGAATCACCATTTGCCGGTATGACAATCAGGGACTTCATTTCCATGACTCCAAAGAAATACCAACAGTTGACGGGAAAAAAGCTATCACGCTCACAAATGATTTCATTAAAACTTGCACAGTTTAAAGTGAAAAAGATGGCAAAGAAAAACAAATTTCCGGATTGGAGGTTGCTTACCAGGGATATTGAAACAAATCATTTTAACATCCTGGGTTTTATTCTGGGTATTGCATTGGGTCCTGTTGGTGTACTAATCGCTTATTTGATTGAGGGCAAGCAGAGCTCAACGTTTAACTGGGCATTGTATGGAGCTATTATTTGGGTAGGAGTATTTTTACTGGTTGTTCTGATTTTGTAACTTAAGATACGGGATGCCCCAATCACAGTGCAATTTGGCGTCATGTGTAAGTTTCTGATTAGAAAAGTAAGTCTCAGATGACAAACGAACAATTCGTTGAGAATTGATCAATCAACATTATTCCTCATCAACAATTGAACCGTGTCGGGAGTCTGTTGTCTTAATTCCGTTTGTTTCCCTGCAATCATCTTCTGCAAGATTTCTTCATTATAATGACGGATCGTTAAAAGGGTAAGATTTTTTTCAACCTGTACTTCGAAGGAATTTGAGGCTGCCAGGGCAAGTTTTTCTATTTTTTCAGGGTGGTCATCCAGGCATATCTGTATGGTGACAGCACCGCTTTGAATCAGGTTGGGCTTTACCCTGATCTCATGAAGCAGATGATACAATTCAGCAACCGGTTTTTCTCCAACAAAAGAAAAATCTTTTGAATGCAAATGAATCAACGCCTGGTTTTCCTTTAACACGATCAGTGGTGGCAACCCCTTTAGTGTTTTTGTATGAATAACAGTACCAGGCATGTTTTTGTCAAGGAAGCATTTTACATGAAAGGGAATGCTTTTATTCTGTAATGGCTTGATTGTTTTTGGATGAATGATTTGGGCACCATAGAAAGCCATTTCTATTACATCATCATAATTCAATTCACTGATGAAGGTGGCTTCCGGAAATTGCTTTGGGTCGGCATTCATCACGCCTTCAACATCTTTCCAGATCGTTAGGCTTTCTGCATTGAGCATGTTTGCAAATACGGCTGCAGTATAATCGCTGCCTTCCCTGCCAAGGGTAGTACTTTCGTTTTCATCCGTAGCACCAATAAAACCCTGGGTAATCACAATATTGCTGTTATTGAACAAGGGGCTGATTTTGGTTTGCACGTTGGTTTGCGTAAAGTCCCAGTCTATATTTGCATCCCGGAAATTATCATCGGTACGAAAAATATCCCTTACATCGATCCAGGTATTTTTTATTCCCTCTTCGTTCAGGTAAGCACTAACAATGGTGGTGGATAACAACTCGCCGATGCAAACAACCTGGTCGTAATAATAATCATATTCTCTCGCAGGCTTATCGTGCAACAGCCACTCTATTTCAGTGAAAAAATTATTCAGTTGCTCAGTAGCCGCTTGCCAATGCAGTGTTACCAGATATTTCAAGATGTTTTCGTGATAGGCTTTAATGGTATAAAACAACTGTAATGCTTCTTCTTTTCTGCCGGCATAAAAAGATTCAACAACCTTCTCGAGTGCATTGGTGTTTTTCCCCATGGCAGAGATAACAATCAATAATTGTTCGCCGGAATAAGTACTTATAATATCAGCAACATTTTTAATTCTATCGGTATTATTAACACTGGCGCCCCCAAATTTGAAAACTTTCATCTACAATAAAATTGTTGGCAAATATACTGTACAGAGAATACAGAATGCAGAATACAGGAGGTTAATACAACTTAGTTTGAAGTTAATTACAGTTCATATATCCCATCAATTTTAAATTTTTCGAATAAATTTTGGACAGATCCTTTCTAATCTCATTAATTCTCCAGTAATTCTCCTGTATACTGTATTCTGTGTACTGAATTCTAAATGCTGACTCCTGGATTCTGACTTCCACCTCCTGAATTCTCTTACATTTGCTATCCTTCTAAACACTAAGATATGAGCTCCGTCAACAGAAAAATATTAACACTGGATGAATTCACCATTCAGCAATTGCGCAATTTTCCTCATGCGACCGGCGAATTGAGTGGATTGCTGCGCGACATGGGACTTGCCGCAAAACGAGTAAACGTAGAAGTAAATAAGGCAGGACTGGTTGATATCCTGGGCGATTTTGGATCTATTAATGTACAAGGCGAAGATGTAAAGAAGCTGGATATTTTAGCAAATAACCAGTTCATGGGTGTATTGCAGCATGGCATCAGCTGCGCCGGTATTGGCAGCGAGGAGCTTGATGATTATATTTCCTTCGATGATGAGGTTAGTAAAAACTCTAAGT
>Ga0136634_10000443_pt1 | contig 18841 bp, 13 predicted proteins | sample AntDrymUQ8332106_2_FD_104654 | JGI IMG/M metagenome (GOLD analysis project Ga0136634, IMG submission 104654) | Polar desert sand microbial communities from Dry Valleys, Antarctica - metaG UQ833 (21.06) | ecosystem: Environmental > Terrestrial > Soil > Desert | place: Antarctica: Dry Valley... | reverse complement strand
CGGCGTCCCACGGTCGGCGCCCGGCCAAGCGAATGGTGGCGAGCAGCGCCACGATCGCAGCGGCGAGGAGCAAAATCACGGTCACGTCGAAGAAGCGCACCGCCTGCGTGTCTACCGTGCTGAGACTCGCGCCGACATCGACGAGCCCCGCTGACCCGGCCGTACGCGCGAGCGCTGCGGTCATCCACATGACCGCACCGATGAGCACGGGGTACTCCAGCACCTGGTAGCCGCCGGTCTCGAAGTACGGCACGGCGCCCTGCGCGAATCCGCGTTCACGGAACATGTGCGGGATGTCGCTGTAGCACAGCCACGCGTCGATCTCGTCACGGGGCCAGGCCGTCGCGTGGCAGGGCGCTTTCTGCAGGAGCGCCAGCGCGAACACTGCAGCCGTCATGGTCAGCAGCACCCGCTGCGCCGTCCAGAATCCGGCGCCTGGCAACATCCGGCGCCCGGCAGGCCCGCCGACGACGGAGCTCAGCGCAGTCACCACGCCGTCGTCGCGCGACGGCGCCACCTGGTCTGCCGATGCGATCGGATCGGTTGGAAAGCTCAGACCGACTGGCGTGCTCGGGTCGGTTGGCGTGCTCGGGTCGGCGGGCGTGATCGGTTCGGCGGGCGTCGGCAGCAGGGGTGTGCCACTCACGGGCTCGCCCCGAGCCTCGGCGGCCTTGTGGGGGGTGTCGTGGTGGGCGGCGGGCTCGGCGGCGCGGTCGGTGGCGTCGTCGGCGGTGGCGTCGGCCCGAAGGTCGGCTCGTCGGTGGGCGTCGGTGGCTCGCTCGTCGGCGGCGCAGACGGAGGCTCCGACGGCGTCGGACTCGCAGACGGCGCCTCGGACGTCGGCGGGGGCTCCGGATCTCCCGTGGAAACAGGTTGGTTGCCGCCGTTGACGTACGCCGGCTCCTGGAAGTCGACGACCTCGGTGCCCGCCAGCGCGCCCTGCATGAACGCCGTCCAGACGCTGGCCGGGAACGACCCGCCGGTCACGGTGTCCCGGCCGCCGAAGCCCGCGAGGCTCGCATCCGCGCCCTCCTCCCAGAGCGCAACGGCGGCGGCCAGCTGCGGGACGTACCCGGCGTACCAGGACGATCGGTTGTCGTTGGTGGTCCCGGTCTTGCCGGCGGACGGTCGGCCGATCTCCTGGGCCGTCGCGCCCGAGCCCTCCTCGACGACGGCCTGCAGGGCGAAGGAGACGTCGGCCATCACGTCCGCCGCAAACGCCGGCGTCGCCTCCGGCGCAGCCGTGAACAGCACCTCGCCGGTCGGGTCGGTCACCTCGCTCACCACGTGCCACGGCGTCTGCGCGCCGTTCGCGGCGAAGGTGGCGTACGCATTGGCGAGGTCGACCGGATGGACGTTCGCGACGCCGAGCACGACCGACGGCTGCGCGCCGAGGTCCTGGGTCTCGGCCGGGATGCCGGCCCGGGTGGCAGCATCGACGACCTTCTCCGGCCCGACCTCGATGGTCAGGTCGACGTAGACGGTGTTGACGGAGTTCGCGGTCGCGGTGACCAGGTCGATGTCGCCGTAGTCGGCGCCGCCGAAGTTGGGCACCGGCCGTCCGCTGTCGTACTCCTCGAACTCCCGCCCGCTCGCGCCGTCATAGCGGTCACGCAGGTTCCCGTCGTTCTCCAGCGCTGCTGTCAGCGCGAACGGCTTGAACGTCGAGCCGGGCTGGGCCGCACCCTGGATCGCGTCGTTGAAGAACGCGCCCTCCTGGTAGCCGCGGCCGCCGTAGATCGCCACGACCTCGCCGGTTCCCGGGCGTACGGCGGCCAGCGCCGCGTGGAAGTTGTCCGGCCACTCCTCGACGGCGGGCAGCTCGGCGGCGATCGCGGCCTCGGCGGCCGCCTGCGCCTGCGGCTCGAAGGTTGTCGTGACACGCAGACCGCCGCGCTGGATCTGGTCCTCCGTGAAGCCGAGCCCCGTCAACTCGGTCTGCGCGGCCGCCACGAGGTACCCCGTCTGGCCGGCGAAGCGGACCGTGTCGTCGTCCACGCCGATCTCGGGGAACACCTGAGCCTGGCGGTCCGACGCGCTCAGCCAGCCTTCGGCCTGCATACCGTCCAGCACGTACGCCCAGCGCTCCTGCAGCGCCGGCAGCCCGGACTCGGGGCTGTACAGCGTCGGGTTGCGCAGGACGCTCGCCAAGACGGCGCTCTGCGTGACGGAGAGCTCGCCGACCGGCGTGCCGAAGTACGCCTGCGCAGCCGACTCGATGCCCCACGCGCCGCGGCCGAAGTAGATCGTGTTGAGGTAGCTCTCCAGCAACTCGTCCTTCGTGAGCTGCCGGTCGATCTTGAGCGAGATGAACACCTCTTTGATCTTGCGCTCGTACGACTTCTCCGACGTCAGGTACATGTTCTTGACGTACTGCTGGGTGATCGTCGAGCCGCCCACCGTCGCGTCGGTGGTGAGGTTGACCCACAGCGCCCGAGCCGCGCCGGTGAGCGAGATCCCCGGGTCGGTGTAGAAACTGCGGTTCTCCGCGGCGATCACTGCGCGCTGCGTGTGCTCAGGGACGGCCGCAAGCTCGACGTCAGTGCGGTCCTGCTCGAACAACCGCGCGATCTGCGTCCTGTCTGCGTAAGACACGACGGTCGTCTGAGCTCGAAGCAACGTGTTCGGGTCCGGGATGGTGATCAGCTGGTACGCCGCGATGAACGCCCCGGCGCTGCCGATCAAGGCGAGCAGGGTCACCACCACGACCTGCTGCCACGACGGCAGAAACCGCCGGACCCCGCTCTTTCCGCGGCGCGGGTAGTCGACCCACCGCCGCTTGCGGGTAGCACTTCGGCCGGCGGGCCCGGGCCGGGAATCGCTTGCGGGAGGGCTCATCGCTCTCCCTGTCGGTAGGTGACCCCGTCGGATGGAACTCGTTCAGGTGTCGTTGCCGGCCAGCTGTCGCTGCTGTTGTGCCCCCTTGGCGCGGGGCATCCGGCCCCTCGTTGCCGGTGGCGATCCATCGCCGAGACGTACGACAGGGTCAGATGGTTCCACGCACAGTCTCGGCACACCTCCACGACGTAGTCGATCACCGACCGCTGCGACCGCACACGGACAAGCGTAGGGAAACATCGTCCGAACGCCAGGTGGACGTGTCGGCTTTGCGCTACGGCCGGGCTGGGTTAGAGTCGCGGTTCGATGTATCGGCGCGATACATCGAGTCGACACACACGACGCAGCGGGAGGTGACAGGCATGACCAGACGGGCGAGCACCCTCGAGCTGGCCGTTCTCGGCCTGCTGCACGACTCCTCGCTGCACGGTTACGAGCTGCGAAAGCGACTCAACGCCCTTTTGGGATGGAGCCGCTCCCTGTCGTACGGCTCCCTCTACCCCTGTCTGAAGGATCTGCTGACCGCCGGCTGGATCGTCGAGGACGAGCCGGTCGACGAGCCGGTCGGGCCGGGTCGGCGCAGCCGTCGCGGCAAGATCGTCTACAAGCTGACGGCCGAGGGCAAAGAGCATTTCCAGGGCCTGCTCGCGGACGGCGGTCCCGCGTCGTGGGAGGACGAGACGTTCGGGGTGCACCTCGCCTTCTTCGGCCGTACGGATCGCGAGGTCCGCATGCGGATCCTCGAAGGTCGTAGAACCCGCCTCGAAGAGCGGCGCGAGGGCGTCCGCGCGTCGATCCAGCGGGCTCGGGACCGACTCGATGAATACACCCTGGAGCTGCATCGCCACGGTCTGGAGTCGGTCGACCGAGAGGTCCGTTGGCTGACGGAGCTCATCACCACGGAGCAGCAGCGCCCGCCTGGCCGAACACCTGAGACGCCGACGAAGACCTGAGCGCCACGGCGTCCGCACCGTGCGAGCCGGCGCCACTCGCGGCGGGCGAGCCGGCTGTACCGGACCAACCCGCACTGATCGTCACCACCCACCAGCACCTCACGAAGGAGTCATCAGATGAGTTCCGTCCGCGTCGCCATCGTCGGCGTCGGCAACTGTGCCGCGTCGCTAGTCCAGGGCGTGCACTACTACGCCGATGCCGACCCCGACCAGCGGGTGCCGGGGCTCATGCACGTCGCCTTCGGGCCGTACCACGTACGCGACATCGAGTTCGTCGCCGCGTTCGACGTGGACGCCAAGAAGGTCGGGCGTGACCTGTCCGAGGCGATCGTCGCCAGCGAGAACAACACGATCAAGATCTGCGACGTCCCGCCGCTGAACGTCATCGTGCAGCGCGGTCACACCCTCGACGGGCTCGGCGAGTTCTACCGCGAGGTGATCACCGAGTCCGACGACCCCGCCGTCGACGTCGTCGCGACGCTGCGCGAGTCGGGCGCCGACGTGCTCGTGTGCTACCTGCCGGTCGGCTCCGAGGACGCTGCGCGCTTCTACGCTCAGTGCGCCATCGACGCCAAGGTCGCCTTCGTCAACGCGCTGCCCGTGTTCATCGCCAGCACGCCCGAATGGGCGGCGAAGTTCGAGGCGGCCGGCGTCCCGATCGTCGGCGACGACATCAAGTCCCAGGTCGGCGCCACGATCACCCACCGGGTGCTCGCCAAGCTGTTCGAAGATCGCGGCGTGGAGCTGCTGCGGACGTACCAGCTGAACTTCGGCGGCAACATGGACTTCAAGAACATGCTGGAGCGCAAGCGCCTGCTGTCGAAGAAGATCTCCAAGACCCAGTCCGTCACCTCGCAGATCCCGCACGAGATGGCGAAGGCTGACGTTCACATCGGCCCGAGCGACCACGTCCCGTGGCTCGACGACCGCAAGTGGGCGTACGTCCGGCTCGAGGGCGCCGCCTTCGGCGACGTGCCACTCTCGCTGGAGTACAAGCTCGAGGTCTGGGACTCCCCCAACTCCGCCGGCGTGATCATCGACGCCGTACGCGCCGCCAAGATCGCGCTCGACCGCGGCATCGGCGGCCCGATCCTGTCGGCCTCGTCCTACTTCATGAAGTCCCCGCCGGTGCAGTACTCCGACGAGGAAGCCCACGAGGCCGTCGAGGCCTTCATCGCCGGCACCACCAAGGCCTGACGCTCCCTCAGCACCCGCGCCGAAACCGCAGTTTCCGCCCCTTCCAGCGTCATCGAAGGGGCGGTTTCTGCGTCTTCGATGCTTACGGAGCGCCAGCCCGGGCGTGGTGACTGCGCCAAGAGGCCGGTCATCCACGGCGCGACATCGACGTACGTCGCGACCGGCGGTTCGCGGGTGCGGGTGCGGGTGCGGGTGGAGCGTGCCGCCGGTGCCGTCTCGACGGGCGTGCGCACCACGTGCGCGAATGGTTACGGAAAGTAGCGAGGACTACCCAGCGTTGCTGGGCTCCGATAGTTTCGCCCGACCATCGACGTCCGGCGCCCGTACGGACGCGAACCGCTGAAAGGAACACGAGTGACCCCCAACCGCAACAGGCGTGCCGCACTGGGAGCTGCGGCAGCCGCCACCCTCGCGCTCGCTGTCGGACCGATGACCTCGGCCCAGGCGGCGGACGACACCGCGCTCGCGCCGCTCGTCAACGCCGGCGCCGCGAAGGCCATCGCCGGCGACTACATCGTGGTGCTCGACGCAGCCAGGAGCCTGGCGTCCGTGGACGCCATCGCCGCGATCGCGACGGCAGCCGGCGGCAGCGTCACCCACACCTACGCGTCGGCCGTCAAAGGCTTCGCGGCGACGCTGCCCGCCGACGCCTTGGCGACCGTTCGCGCCACGGCCGGTGTGGCGTACGTCGAGCAGGACACCCTCGCCAGCCTCGACGTGATCCGGCCCGATGTCGCACCGACGGCGCCGGCGGGGCCGGACGTCGAGGTGCAGCCGGATCCCGTCTGGGGGCTGGACCGCGTCGACCAGCGCGAGACACCGCTCAACGCGAAGTACAAGTGGAAGAAGGACGGCTCGGGCGTGAGCATCTACGTCATCGACACGGGCGTGAACTTCACCCACGTGGACTTCGGCGGGCGCGCGGTCTCGGGGCCGGACTTCTACGACGATGACGAGGATTCGACCGACTGCTACGGCCACGGGACGCACGTGGCCGGGACGGCTGCCGGCACGACGTACGGCGTTGCCAAGGAGGCGACGATCGTCGGCATCCGCACCATCGACTGCATCGGGTTCGGGTCGACGAGCGACACCATCGCCGGGATCGACTGGGTCACGGCCAACGTCGTCGGTCGCGGCGTCATCAACATGAGCCTGCGGTTCGAGTCGAGCCAGGTCATGAACGACTCGGTAGAGGCGGCGTACAACGCCGGCATCCCGAGCGCGGTCGCGGCGGGCAACTTCAGCCAGAATGCCTGCATCGAGTCCCCCGCACAGGAGCCGACCGCCGTCACGGTCGGGGCGATGGACCAGCGTGACGCCGAGGCGTACTTCTCCAACTTCGGCACCTGCGTCGACCTGTACGCCCCGGGCGTCGGAGTCCTTTCCGACTGGATCGGCTCGAACACAGCCACCGAGGTCCTGGACGGGACGTCGATGGCGTCGCCGCATGTCGCAGGTGCGCTCGCGAAGCTGCTGCAGAAGTACCCGGACATGACGTCCCTCGAGGTGTCGAACAAGCTCGAGGAGCGCGCAACGCCGGACACGCTCACCCAGCTCGGTCCCGGCTCGCCGAACCTGCTGGTGTTCACCCGCAAGTCCTGACGCGTACGAGTGACCCTCGACCATCGGGCTGCCCGCTCCTGTTTGGACAGCCCGATGGTCGGGGTCGCTGTCAGGAGGGAAGCCCAACGGCCGTGAGCTCCCGCCGGAGTCGATGCAGCGCCCTGGCTCGATTCGGCCCGATGCTCCCGTGGGGCATCCCGAGCGCGGCCGAGGCGCTCGCGTAGTCCGGCTGGCGGTCCGACATGAGTGCGCGCAGCAGGTGCTGGTCGCGCTCCGGCAGTCGACGAAAGGCGGCGTGCAGCCGCTCGTTCCGATCGGCCTCGACCGCCCGATCCTCGGGCAGCGCTTCGGCGCTCACCATGGTGTCGAGGTCGTCGTACGCGGTCGCCCGCTCCCGCTGCGCCGACCGTACGACGCGCAGCGCCTCACGCCGCGCGGTCGTCGCCAGCCAGCCACTCACCGCCTCGGGGTTGCGCAGTCTCGCGATGTTCTCCACGAGTCGCAGGAAGCACAGTTGAACGACGTCGTTGCGGTCTGCGGAACCGAGCCGGAACGAGCCGGTCACGGCCCACAGCATGCTCGAGTTGCGCCTGACCAACTCGGCCCATGCGCGCTGGTCCCCGTTTGCGGCAGCGCGTACGAGATCGCCGTTGCTCGTACGGGTGAGGTCGGAGTCGATGGTGCCTGTGGTCGGACAGGTGCTGTTCACGTCATCTCCTTGTCGCGCTGGTGCCCCCGTGGTGTTCACCGGCCAAGCGTTCGGACCCGTAGCGCGTGGAGTGATCCGTGCCGGTCGCACTCTGCAATCTCGCCAGACAGCCCTGGACTGAGCGCTGGAATCGTCGTGCAACGCACCGTGGGGAACGCTCACGTCGGCCGGCGACTTGCTGCAGTGCAGGACGTCCGGCCCGGGGAGACCGCCCAGGTGAGACACGGCCCCGGCCGATCGTCGAGGATGGGCCGAGCCAGCAGTACGGTCACGAAGAGTGATCGCCAAATGGACCTGATGCCGGAGGCCGCATGGCCGGGCGCAACGGAGCGTCGCTGCGCTGCGACCTGCTCGGCCCGCTCCGGGTCCGCCGGGGTGAGGAGCTGCTCTCCTTCACGTCCCTGTCGCAGCAGGTCATGCTCGCCGTGGTCGCGTTGCACGCCAACAGGCCGATCGGCCGTGACCAGCTCATCGATTCGATCTGGGGCGACGCACCACCGACGTACGCGGTCAACCTCGTCCAGAAGCGCATGTCCGAGCTGCGTCACATCCTCGAGCCGGAGCGGCCCGCCGGTAAGCCGTCTCGCGTCCTGCGCTGGACCGATCGCGGCTACCTGCTCACGTTGCCGGATGACGGACTGGACATGTGGGAGCACCGCCTCGAGCTGGAACGCGCTCGGACTGAGCGGGCGAACGGTCACCAGAGGGCGGCCGCCCAAGCACTGCACGCTGCGATGCAGCTTTGGCGGGGTGCACCGTTCGACGGTTTGAGCAGCCCGCTCCTCGACGCCGAGCGCGAGCGCCTGGTCGAGGCACGCATCACGGCGACGGAGGAGCGGATCGAGCTCGAGCTCGCGCTCGAGCCCGACGCGGATGTCCTCCCGGAGCTTCGACGACTCGTCGCCGAGCACCCTCTGCGCGACCGACTCCGTGCACTTCTCATGCGTGCCCTCTATCGCGCCGGGCGCCCGGCCGAGGCGCTTGCGGCCTACCACGACGCCCGTACGTACCTGCGCGACGAGCTAGGCACCGACCCTGCCGCTGACCTGCAGGATCTGTACCAGCAGATCCTGCGGGCCGACCCGGACCTGCATCGCGCCGTGGCCACCACCGCGGCTCCACCCGCGCCCGACCCAGGTGCCTGGCGCGTGCCGCCCGCCGAGCTTCCCCACGCGCTCGCCCACTTCGCGGCCAGGAGCGGGGAGCTGCGTCGCCTCGACGCCCTTGTCACTGGCGCCGCAGTCACCCGGCACATGGTCATCGTGGCCATCACCGGCACTGCCGGCGTCGGCAAGACGGCGCTTGCGATTCATTGGGCGCACCGGGTGCGCGACCAGTTTCCCGACGGCCAGCTCTATGTCAACCTGCGCGGCTTCGACCCGGCCGGCGCGGTGGTCGACCCCACCGAGGCTATTCGCGGCTTCCTCGATGCGATCACTCCTGGCCCGCAGGCGATCCCGGTGCAGCTCGACGGGCAGGCGGCGCTGTTCCGCAGCCTGCTCGCCGGCCGCCGGATGCTCATCGTCCTGGACAACGCGCGCGACGCCGAGCATGTGCGCCCCCTGCTGCCGGGTTCAGCCGGCTGTCTCGTCGTCGTCACCAGCCGCAACCAGCTGGCCGGCCTGGTGACGACCGATGGAGCACACCCCCTCGATGTGGACCTGCTGACGGCGGACGAGGCGCGCGGGCTGCTGCAGCGACGGCTCGGCCAGGAGCGGGTCGCGGCCGAACCGCAGGCGGTCGACCAGATCGTTCGAGCTTGCGCGCATCTCCCGCTCGCGTTGACGATCGCCGCCGCCCGTGCTCGCCCGGCGCTTCCGCTCGCGTCACTGGCCGCCGAGCTGGCGGACGCCAAGGTAGGGCTCGACGCGTTCGGCGGCGACGACGCCATGAGCGACGTCCGAGCGGTGTTCTCGTGGTCGTACCTGCGGCTCAGCGGCCCGGCTCGACGACTCTTCCGCCTCTTCGGCGTGCACCCTCCCAGCCCGGATGTGTCCCTGCATGCTGCCGCGAGTCTTGCCGGGGTCGGCCTCGGCCAGCTCCGCCTCTTACTCGGCGAGCTCACCAGGGCGAACCTCCTGACCGAGCGGCGCCCGGCCGGCTTCGCCATGCACGACCTCCTTCGGGCGTACGCCACCGAGATGGCGGGGATCGAGGAGTCGGCGGAGGATCGACGCGCGGCCGCCGAACGTGCCGTCGACTGCTACCTGCAGACGGCGTACGCCGCGGATCGGCTCCTCGCACCGCATCGCGACGACCCCATCTCCATCCCGCCCGCGGGGCGGGGGGTCATCACGCGGAAGCTGCTCGACGACGCGGATGCACTGCAATGGTTTGTCGGCGAGCACTTCGGTCTTATTGCGGCGATCCGCAGCGCGGTCGAGCTGGGTTTGGACGCTCATGTCTGGCAGCTGTGCTGGGCGCTCACGCACCACTTCGAGTACCACGCGCACTGGCACGACAGCGTCGGCACATCGACTGCCGCATTGGAGGCAGCGCGGCGGTTGGGTGACCCGATGGCAGCAGCCGTCGTTCACGAGCTGCTCAGCCGACCGCTCGCCCGCCTGGGCCGGTTCCGAGAAGCCGAGGCACACCTCGAAGAGGCTCTCGCCTATTTCGAACGCGTGGGCGATCTCGCCGGTCAGGCTCATCTGCATCGCATCATGTGCTGGGTGTTCGAGCTCACCGGCCTGTACGCGGCGGCCCTGGCACACGCCGAACGGGCGCTCGACCTGTTCCGTCAAGCCGGCGACCACCGGAGCGGGGAGGCTCGAGCACTCAACGCAGTCGGTTGGTTACACGCGATGCTGGGCTCGAGTGACCACGCGCTGCTGTGTTGCCGGCAGGCGCTCACGCTGCAGCAGGAGATCGGAGACCGCATCGGCGAGGCCGAGACCCACGACAGCCTCGCCCTGGTGTACCTGCGACGCGGTGAGCATGCCCTGTCCATCGACGCTTACCGCCGAGCGCTGGCGATCTACCGCACCATCGGCGACCGGTACGACGAGGCGGAGACCTTGACCGCCCTCGGCGACGCGTGGGAGGCGGCTGGACAGGAGGATGCGGCCCATGAGTCGTGGCGCGACGCCGCCGCGATCTTCGGCGTCATGCCGATTGCAAGAACCGGCGGGAGCGAGGTCCCCGCCCGGCAGAGCTACCGGCGTCGCGATGCACCAGGTAGCTGAGGTCCGACCTCAGTGACTTAATGCGTTGACGAACTGGTGTGTAACACGGCACCGTGTCGATCCACAGCGGGCCCCCGCGACGCAGGTGGAGATCTCGGGGCGAGAGCGTAGGAGAGCGCCATGGCCAAACACACTCTGACCGAAGCCGATCTCACGGACCTCATGCACAAGCTGGCGAAGTTCGAAACGGACGCCGGACTAACCGATGCCCAGCGTGCCTACCTCATCGCAGTGTTCACCATGGCGGAGCACCAGATCAAGATTGGCAAGGCCAACCCACTACCGATCGTGACCGATCACACGAGCCATTCCGTCGTCGTCTCTATCGGATCCAGCACCAACCCGCCTGCGGACACGATCGCCGACCAGTTCAAGCGAGCGTACGAAGATGACAAGAAGCCGAGTCGAGCTATCGCCCTGACCGTGGCACCGCCCCATAGCGTCGTCCCCTAACGCGCATCTGCGTTCCGGCCTGGCTGGGTTGCAACCTCCGTTATGAGAGCAGACACGCCCTCCCTGCATCGCCAGCCGGGAAAGATCGAGGCGAGCGGTCATCCCCGCGCTGTCGGTCGCGTCGTGTTGGTGTCCATGCCGTTCTTCGAACGCCGTAGGCCGTCGATCCAACTCGGCCTGCTGGGAGCGATCGGGCGCCAGGCCGGGTTCTCGGTCAGCACGTTGCACGCAAACCTCGACCTGGTGAGCCGCCTCGGCGCGGACCGCTACGACCAGCTCGCCAACCACCGCGGGCGGATGCTCGGCGACTGGCTCTTCTCCGTCGAGGCATTCGGGGCGGCTGCGCCTGACCCCGACGGGATGCTGCTCCGCGAGTTCGAATCCGAGCTGGTGGACATCGACGCCGATCTCCTGTTTATGCGCCGACAGGTCATCCCGGCGTACCTCGAACATCTCGTCGACGGCTATCCGTGGGGAGAAGCCGACGTCGTCGGCTTCAGCTCGACGTTCCAGCAGAACGCCGCCTCCTTCGCGCTGGCTCGCCGCCTGAAAGCCCGCTGGCCGGACATCGTCACGCTCTTCGGTGGTGCGAACTTCGACGGGGACATGGGGCTGGAGCACGTGCGCACGGTCGACTGCATCGACTACGCGGTGATCGGCGAGGCGGACACCGCACTTCCACAGCTGCTCACCGCGCTCGCCACCGGCACCGACCCGGGCGCGGTGGCGGGGGTCGCGCGCCGTGTGTCGGACACGGTGGTGGCGACCCCGCAGGCGCCGCCCCTGCGCACGCTCGACGACCTGCCCGACCCGGACTACGCGGAGTACTTCGACCGGGCGCAGCACCTGAGCCTGATGTCGTCGACGCAGCGTCGTTCGACGTGGCTTCCGCTGGAGTCGGCGCGCGGATGCTGGTGGGGCGAGAAGCACCACTGCACCTTCTGCGGGCTCAACGGCACCTCGATGGCCTTCCGTTCGAAGTCGCCGAGCCGTGTGGCCGACGAGATGGCCCGGCAGTCCCGCAAGTACGGCAGCTTTCACTTCGAGGCGGTCGACAACATTCTCGACCTGCGTTATATCGACCAGTTAATGCCGGCGCTCGAAGAGACACGCACCGACTATGAGCTCTTCTACGAGGTCAAGGCCAACCTCACGCGCAACCAGATCAGACAGCTGGCCGCGGGTGGAGTCCGGGCCGTGCAGCCCGGCATCGAGTCACTGAGCTCTCACGTGTTGCACTTGATGCGCAAGGGCGTCCGGGCCGGCCAGAATGTGAACCTGCTGCGCTGGGCTCAGTACTACGGAATCCGCGTCGAGTGGAACTTGCTGTGGGGATTCCCCGGCGAGACAGCCCACGATTACGCCGCACAGGTGAGCGCGATGCCGTCGCTTCACCATCTGCGGCCACCGTCAGCCGTCTCGCGGATCTGGCTCGAACGCTTCAGCCCGCTCTTCACTGACGCCGCGAAGCAGGGAATTCACCACACACCAGAACGCAGCTACCGATTCGTGTACCCCGCCGACGTCGACCTCGATCGGGCGGCCTACTTCTTCGAGTACGACATGGACGGCGCGCTGCCGGACACCATGTACGAGCCGCTCACCGACGCTGTGGCGACCTGGGCCGATGCCTGGAAGGACACCCCACCCGTACTCACCTCCCGGTGGTCACCGGGACACCTGCAGATCCAAGACACCCGCCCACGCGACGCGGGCACCTACACATTCCGCGGCGATCTCGCCGACATCTACGCCGCCTGCATGGATCGCCCGATCACGGCGACCGCCGTGCAGCGCAAACTCGGTCTGAACATGACCGCAGAGACGATCGACGAAGCCTTTCGCGAGTTCGCGGAACGCGGGCTCATGTTCATCGACGAGTCCCGCGCCGTCTCACTCGCGCTTCCCGCGGTGCCCGGGCGCTGACCGTACGAGGACTCAGCCCGCGAGCACCGCCCGGGCAGCGGCACGCGCCTCCGCCGCCGAGTCCGCCGCCACCGCGGCCGAGGCTGCCTCCTGACACGTCGCCAAATCCACGGACGCGAGCTGAGCACCGACGCCGGCCACGGCAGGCGCCGCAGCCGACAGCGAGGTCACGCCCAGCCCGACGAGGACGCAGGCGAGCATCGGGTCGGCCGCGGCCTCGCCGCACACGCCGACGGGAGCGCCCGCCTTGCTCCCGGCCGAAGCCGTACGCCCGATGAGCTCGAGGAGCGCCGGCTGCCACGGGTCGGTGAGCTGGGCGAGGTCCGCCGAGAGCCGATCCGCGGCCATCGTGTACTGGGAGAGGTCATTCGTCCCGATGGACAGGAAGTCCACGTGGCGCAGGATCACGTCGGCGCGCAGGGCCGCGGCGGGGATCTCGATCATCACGCCGGGCTTCAGTCCCCGCTCGCGCACCCGCGTTGCCAGGAACTCGGCCTCCTCACCGGTTGCCACCATCGGTGCCATGACCCACGGCGACGAGCCGGTGCGCTCAGCGGCCAGCGCGATCGCATCGAGCTGGCGCTCGAGCAGGCCCGGGTCGGTCAGCGCGATGCGCAGACCGCGCACCCCGAGCGCCGGGTTGGCCTCGTCAGTCATGCCGGTGAAGCCGAGCGGCTTGTCGGACCCGGCGTCGAGCGTGCGCACGACGACCTTGCGCCCGGCGAAGGCGTCCAGCACCTCGGCATAGATGATCGCCTGCTCCTCCACCGTCGGCTCGGTGTCGCGGTCGAGGAAGCACAGCTCAGTGCGGAACAGCCCGACGCCCTCGGCGAAGGTGGTGGCGGCTGCGCGCGCCCCCGCCCCGTCCTGCACGTTGGCCAGGATGTCGATCCGATGACCGTCGCGGGTGGCGCCGGGGCCGGACCAGCTCGCCGCGGCCTCCTGCTGACGAGCGGCCGCCTGAGCCCGACCCTCCACATCGGCCGGGTCCGGGTCGATGATCACTTCGCCGGCCGTGCCGTCGACCAGAATGCTGTCGCCGTCCTTGATCTCGTCGAGGTCGCTCACTGCGACGACGCAGGGGATGCCGAGCTGGCGGGCGATGATCGCGGTGTGGCTGGTCGGGCCGCCGAGGCGAGTCGCGAGGGCGACGATCCGCGCCGGGTCGAGACCCGCCGTGTCCGCCGGAGCGAGGTCGTCGGCAACGAGCACCGACGGCGTGTCCGGCAGCGGGATCCCGGGCTCGGGCACGCCCATCAGCACCGCGAGAATGCGGTCACGGACGTCCTCGACGTCGGTGACGCGCTCGGCCATCAGACCGCCGGCCTGGCGGAACATCGAGGCGATGGTCTCGGCCGCTCCGACGAGGGCGAGGGTGGCCGCCTTGTTCGCCTTGATGCCCTGTTCGACCATGCTGCGCAGACCACGGTCACGCGCCATCGCGCCGGTGGCCTGCAGGACTTCGGCGGCGACGCCGAGTGCCTGTGCCGAGCGTTCCTCGAGGCGGCCCGCGACGAGGTCGGCGGCCGAGGCGAAACGAGCGACCTCGGCGTCCATCTGTCCGGCGGCCAGCGCGGCGACCTCGGCGGCCGTCGGTAGGGAGGGTCGCGGCGCCGGACGGACCGCCGGCCCGTATCCCGTGCCGGGCACCACGGCCAGTCCCAGCAGGGTGCGCGGCACCTTCGGCGCGGGCGCGTCGCCGTTGGTGCTCGCGGTCTGGCTCGGTGCGTCGGCAGCGGTGTCGTTCACAGTTTCGGGTGCGCCGGGCTCGGCATCGGCTGAGACATTCACTGGCGTGCCGCTCTGGCCTTCGGTCTCGGTGCTCATCGGACCTCCACGCGTCGGGTCGTACGGGAGTCTGCTCGCTCGTGTCCGGCGAGTAAAACGCGGGTTCCGAGTTCTTGACATGTCAACACGCTCGGGCATATAACAACACCTAGCAACGTCAACACCACAGGATCCAACACGGAAACAACACTGGGGGAGGCACAGCTGTACGCCCAGGAGCGGCAGGAGCGGATCGCTGGTCTGGTTGCCCGTCGGGGTCGGGTGTCCGTCGCCGATGTCGCATCCGCGTACGACGTGACGACCGAGACGGTCCGCCGGGACCTCCGGGCGCTCGCGCGCGCCGGTGTCGTACGTCGTGTTCACGGCGGCGCGGTGCCTGCCTCGGCCCTGCGGCTGGTCGAGCTGGGTGTGGCCGAGCGGGAGACCGCCATGGCCGCGGAGAAGGACCGCATCGCGGCTGCCGCCGTCGGCCTGCTGCCGCCGGAGGGCGGCAGCCTCGTGCTCGACGCCGGGACGACGACCGGTCGTCTCGCCCGCCTGCTCCCGACCGATCAGGACCTCACGGTCGTGACGAACGCGGTTCCGGTCGCGGCGCAGCTCGCCGGGTGCCGGGGGATCCGGCTGCAGCTTCTGGGCGGCCGCGTGCGCGGCGTGACGCACGCGGCCGTCGGTGCCGAGACAGTTCGAGCGCTCGGCGACATCCGAGTCGACGTCAGCTTCCTCGGCACGAACGGGCTGTCCTCGACGTACGGCCTGTCGACGCCCAACCCCGATGAGGCGGCCGTCAAAAGGGCGATGGCGCAGGCGGGGCGGCGTGTCGTTGTGCTGGCTGACTCTGCCAAGATCGGCCGCGAGGACCTCGTCCGCTTCGCGTCAGTCGATGCGGTGCACGTGCTGGTCACCGACGACGGCATCGACGGCGGGTCCGCCGCAGAGTTGCAGGAGCACGGCGTCGAGGTGGTGGTCGCATGATCGTGACACTGACTGCGAATCCGAGCATCGACCGGACGGTCGAGTTGTCCGGCCCGCTCGTGCGCGGCGCGGTCCAGCGGGCGACCCGGGTCACTGCAGAGCCGGGCGGCAAGGGCGTCAACGTCGCGCGGGCCGTCAACGCCGCAGGTCAGCTCGTCGTCGCGGTGCTGCCGAGTCAGTCCGAGGACCCGCTCGTCCTCGCGCTGCGCGAGCAGCAGGTGCCGTATCGCCCGGTGCCAGTGCCCGGAGCCGTGCGGGTCAACCTGACGGTGGCCGAGCCCGACGGCACCACGACCAAGATCAACGAGTTGGGCTCGCCGCTCACGCCCGAGGTCCTGGTCCAGCTCGAGGAGGTGCTCAGGCGGGAGGCGGGCGCCGCCCGCTGGGCCGTCCTGTCCGGATCGCTTCCCCCGGGAGTTCCGGACGACTGGTACGCCACGCTGGTGCGCTCGCTGCGAGACACCGGGTGTTCGATCGCGGTGGACACGTCGGGCGCTCCCCTGAGCGCGCTGATGGAGGCAGGGTCGGATGCCGCACCCGACCTGCTCAAGCCCAACTCCGAGGAGCTGGCCCAGATCACCGGGCTCGACGCCGACGCGCTGGAGGCTGACCCGCGGGCCGCGGCGGCGGCGGCGCGCCTGCTCCTCGAACGGGGCCTCCGCGCAGTGCTCGCCTCGCTGGGCGCGCGTGGCGCGGTGCTGGTCACCGCCGACGGCGCCTGGCTCGCCACCCCGCCGCCGATCGTCGCGCGCAGCACCGTCGCTGCCGGCGACTCCGCGCTGTCCGGATATCTGCTCGCAGATCTGGCGGGCGCGGGTCCCGAAGACCGGCTGCGCAACGCCGTAGCCTACGGCGCGGGCGCGGCCGCATTGCCAGGATCCATGATGCCCACCCCGGGCGAGACCCAGCCGGACGCGGTCGTCGTCGAGGCCCTCGACCTCGACGTCAGCATCGCGGCCGCCAGTCCGGGACTCGCCGAATCCTGATTCCTGAACACCGGTAAGCCCTCAGCGAGGCAATGAGATAGGCACCGAGCTCCGCACCAATGACTGCCCGTACGTGACCTCCGAACTCACCGACGCCCGGCGCGGCCCGTACGACCTGAGAGGACCCCATGACAGAGCTCATCACGACGGACCTGGTGGCACTTGACGCCGACCTCGGCCCGACCAAGACGGATGTCATCCGCCGTCTCGCCGCAATGGTGGCCGCCACCGGGCGTGCAAGCGATGCCGACGGGCTGCTGGCCGACGCGCTCGCCCGCGAGTCGCAGGCCGCGACCGGTCTGCCCGGCGGCATCGGCATCCCGCACTGCCGCTCGGCGCACGTGCAGGTCCCGTCGCTGGGCTTCGCCCGCCTGCGCCCCAAGGTCGACTTCGGCGCACCCGACGGACCGGCTGACATCGTCTTCCTCATTGCCGCCCCCGCGGCGGGGGACGCCGACCACCTCACCCTGCTCACGGCTCTGGCCCGTGCCCTGGTCCGGCCGGACTTCACCGCGTCGTTGCGCGCGGCCACGACCTCGGCGGAGATCGTCGACCTCGTGCAGGAAGTGGTCGCGCCAAGTGAGAAGCCGGCCACTGCGAGCCTGGCGAAGCCGGCCGCGGCAGCCGCGACGACCAGTGCCGCCGTCGGTGCGACCGGGGCGCACGCCGCGCCCGCGCCGGAAGCCGCCGTGGCTACGGCCGAGCGACCCATCATCGTGGCGATCACTGCGTGCCCGACGGGCATCGCCCACACCTACATGGCCGCGGACTCGCTGAAGATGGCCGCAGATCGAGCCGGTGTGAACCTCATCGTCGAGACCCAGGGCTCGACCGGTGCGACACCGATCAGCGCCGACGAGGTGCGTAGCGCCCAGGCGGTCATCTTCGCCACCGACGTCGGCGTGCGCGACCGGGGCCGGTTCGCCGGCAAGCCGGTCATCGCGTCCGGCGTCAAGCGCGGCATCAACGAGCCGGACAAGATGATCGCCGAAGCGGTCGCGGCGATCAGCAACCCGAACCACCCCCGGGTGCAGGGCGACGCGTCCGCCCCGACCTCGGCCGGAGCGGGCAGTGGCGACGTGCACTGGGGCATCAAGCTGCGCCAGTGGTTGCTCACGGGTGTCTCGTACATGATCCCGTTCGTCGCGGCCGGCGGCCTGCTGATCGCACTGGGCTTCCTGCTCGCCGGCTACGACGTCGCGTTCGTCGTCGACGACGTCCTGTCCACGAGCACGATCCTCGACCTCCCCGCGACGCCCGATCCGGCTCCCGGGTCAGGAGCCAGCGACGCGCTGTTCAACAGCTCGTTCCTGTACTACATCGGAGCGATCCTGTTCAAGCTGGGCGGCCTCGCGTTCGGCTTCCTCGTGCCGGCCCTCGCCGGCTACATCGCGTACGCGATCGCGGACCGGCCCGGCATCGCCCCCGGGTTCGCGATGGGCGCGGTGGCCAACTTCGTCAGCGGTGGCTTCCTCGGCGGCATCATCGGCGGCCTGCTCGCCGGACTCGTCGCCCTGTGGGTCAGCAAGTGGAAGGTGCCGACCTTCGCACGTGGACTCATGCCGGTCGTCGTCATCCCGCTTCTTGCGACACTGATCGCCGGCCTGATCATGATCGCCGTCCTCGCGCGGCCCCTGGCGTGGATCACCGAAAGCCTCGGCGACTGGCTGAACGGTCTCTCCGGCTCGTCCGCCATCGTCCTCGGCATCATCCTCGGCCTGATGATGGCCTTCGACCTCGGCGGCCCGGTGAACAAGGCGGCGTACACGTTCGCCACGGCGGGTCTTGCCGCCGTAGCGGCAGGTGGCTCCGAAGCACCGCTGATCATCATGGCGGCCGTGATGTGCGCCGGCATGACGCCGCCGCTGGGTCTCGCCCTCGCCACCACGATCCGCAAGCGGCTGTTCAGCGAGGCGGAGCGCGAGAACGGCAAGGCTTCGTGGCTGCTCGGTGCATCCTTCATCAGCGAGGGCGCGATCCCGTTCGCCGCAGCGGACCCGCTACGGGTCATCCCGCCCGCCATGGTGGGCTCCGCGGTGGCGGGGGCGATCATCATGAGCTCGGGGGTGACGCTGCGGGCCCCGCACGGCGGCATCTTCGTGTTCTTCGCGATGGGCAAACCGCTCGTCTTCGTCCTGGCGCTCGCCGTCGGCACGGTGATCACCGGTCTCGGAGTCGTCATCCTGAAGCAGCTCAGCGGCAAGTCCGACGCCGAGCTCGAGGCGACCGCCTGAGTTCTCGTCGCGTCGTGACCCGGGAGCACCTGGG
>Ga0136634_10000442_pt1 | contig 18928 bp, 20 predicted proteins | sample AntDrymUQ8332106_2_FD_104654 | JGI IMG/M metagenome (GOLD analysis project Ga0136634, IMG submission 104654) | Polar desert sand microbial communities from Dry Valleys, Antarctica - metaG UQ833 (21.06) | ecosystem: Environmental > Terrestrial > Soil > Desert | place: Antarctica: Dry Valley... | reverse complement strand
TGGATTGCCACAATAGATAAATTTCAACATTGGATTTACGATAATCCTCAGCATACACATGAGGAAAGAACGCAGGAATGGAATGCAATTTTAAATGAATTTAAAGATGAGGTTATAGATTATAGCGGGTTGGATATTTACAGGAATAATTCATGGCAGCGCCAGCTGCACTTATATGAAGTGCCATTTTATTATATTGAATATGGTATCGCACAATTGGGTGCTATAGGAATGTGGATGCAATTCAAGCAAAATAAAGATAAAGCTCTGGCCAACTATTGCAATGCTTTGAGTCTGGGTGGCACTAAAACCCTACCGGAATTATATAAAGCAGCCGGTTTAGAATTTGATTTCAGCCCGGAAAAAATTAAAGTGCTTATGGAATTTGTAAGTAAAGAAATGGAATTAATCCACATTGAGTAAAATATGAATATTCATTCTTAGTGTTATTTTTTATTTAATTAATTCGGATTATTGCTGAAGCCATTCATGAATCTTTTGGTAGTAAGTTTTTCATTAAGAAGTTGTTTTATATCACTTATCATTTTTTGGATCTCATCCTCCTTTAAGCCATCATAAATCCCTCTCACCCGCCTGTTTTTATCCACAACAGCAAAAAATTGAGTATGAATAAACTGATCACTGATCTTTTGCAGGCTATCAGGATTCCCATTATCAATCATATATCCCTGCCTGGCCATTTTGTATAAAGCCTCTTTATTGCCTGTAACAAAATGCCAGTTGGAATTTACAGGTGGCGGTATGGTATACCCGGCATTATCCTGTATTTTATAAGAGCCATCTTCCAGCTTTGAAAGTTTGCCTGTAATCATTTTTTGTTCATATGCCTTAAGTACCGGAACACTGTCTGTTTCCGGCATACAGGTGTGGGACAGGATCAGAAAATTTTTTTCATTTTTATACTCGTTATATACCCTTCGCATATTTGCATTCATTTTCGGACATATTCCCTGGCATGTTGTAAAAAAATATTCAGCTACATATACCTTTTCATCTGTTTCATTTTGTGTTATTTTTTTCCCATCCTGGTTTATAAAATTGAACTCAGGAACTACATTAATGACTCCAAGCTTAGACTTCGAAAAATTATAATCCCTGAAAACAAAAAATAAAAAACTGCCCAGCAATACAACAAAAAAACCGACGTAGATCCAAAACTTGTTTGTCATTCAAAAAAATTTATTCCTTGCAAATTTACAATCAATGCGGTACCAGCTCATTTTTATTTGATGAATGTAATAAGTGCATTACCGCGCATCCCGTATCCGCAATTGTAATATTTTAGATTTACATTTAATTATGAAAAAAAATATACTTGTTTTTGCATGCTGTTTTGCATCTTATCTGTGTATTTCACAATCTAAGGATGAGCGTAGCATCCTTAAATCTATGAATGAACAATTGATAGCGTGGAATTCCGGCAACCTCGATCATTTTATGGATACATACTGGAAAAATGATTCATTGATGTTCATCGGTAAGTCGGGTGTTACATATGGCTGGCAAAATACCCTGGACAATTATAAAAAAAGTTATCCTGATACAGCCGCTATGGGTAAACTCAGTTTTGATATACTACATGTAAAAAGATTATCTGTTTTATATTATTCCGTCGTTGGTAAATGGCATCTCAACCGGAGTATTGGTAACATAGGCGGGCATTTTACACTTATTTTTAAAAAAATAAAAAATAAATGGCTGATCATTTCTGATCACAGCAGTTAAAATTTCCATCTGTTTAAGATGTATTTAATTAAAAAATATAAACTTATAAGTAGAAAAATATAATATAAATAATTTTCCCATCCGGGCATGTCAGCAAAAAATCCGAAACCAAAATAGATCCCAACCAGCACATGAATCATCATCCAGATTATTAATACAGAAAGTGTTTGAACGATCAGGACTAAAAATGCTCTCGGATCATCTTCAAAATTCATTTCTTTAGTAGATGTTTAATTTATAATATACATCATTCCTATTAATATTTCTTTTTTGCTTCTTTCCTATTTATAGAGTTTTCAGTGTTGTGTCATAAGCAAAGGATTATCTTTGGCACATGCCCCGATTTAATTTTAACGATGCCACAAATTTACTAAGCAAGTTAACCATACGACGATTCTGGAACGGGATAAAAGTTTTAACCAGTTACCAGGTTAGCAGGTTTACTAAAAGACCTGTGCAATGGGGATTACCGGTATCTGTTTCTTTTGAGCCAACTACCAGTTGTAATCTCCGGTGTCCCGAATGCCCCAGTGGATTACGTGCATTTTCCAGGCCCACAGGCATGCTGGAAAAGAATTTTTTTATAGAAACTATTGATGACATCTATAAAGAATTATTATATCTCATCTTTTATTTCCAGGGAGAGCCATATCTCAATCCGGGCTTCCTTGAGATGGTAAAATATGCTTCCGATAAAGGCATTTACACTGCAACCTCCACCAATGCACATTACCTAACGGATGAGGTTGCCCGAAAAACGGTGCAGAGCGGCCTCGACAGGCTTATTATTTCCATTGATGGAACTACACAGGAAGTTTACCAGCAATACAGGGTAGGAGGTAATATCAATAAAGTTCTGGAGGGAGCGAGGAATATCGTTAAATGGAAAAAAGAATTGGGTAGTAAAACACCCTTTGTTTTTTTCCAATTTTTAGTTGTAAAACCAAATGAGCACCAGGTAGATGATATTAAAAGTCTTGCAAAAGAGGTCGGGGTAGATGAGGTCAGGTTTAAATCTGCACAGATATATGATTATGAAAATGATCCAAACAAACTGATACCTACATTAAGTAAATACAGCAGGTATAAGAAAAACGCAGATGGGATACGGGTTTCAAAGAATAAATTATCAAACCACTGCTGGAAATTATGGCATGCCAATGTTATAACATTTGACGGCCTGGTAGTTCCTTGTTGTTTTGATAAAGATGCTGCGCATCAGTTGGGGAATCTTAAAAAGGAATCATTTAAAAACATCTGGAAAAACAGCAACTATAAACAATTCCGGAGCGAACTGGTTAAGAGTCGTAAAAATATTGACATTTGTGCTAATTGCAGTGAAGGGATCTCCGTCTGGAAATAACGGGTTAATGACAATAATAAATATTTAAATGAACGATACTACTTTTAATGATCGAATAAGGCAGTTAATGCTGCTGACACTCGTCATTTTGTTAGGCTGGATTTTATTAAAAGAATTATACTATTTCTTACCTGGTTTATTGGGGGGGGTCACATTATATATTTTAAGCCGTTCTTTATTTTTTCAACTTATTTATAAAAAAAAATGGAAGAAAGGCTGGACAGCATTGTTATTTATAATGGTTTATCTCATTATAATATCACTCCCCATCTATTTTTCTATTGAACTGGTTTCACCCAAAATTTCCGAACTTTCTAACAACCAGGATAAGATCGTTGCAAGTTTAAAAGGATTTTCAGATAAAATTCAGGATATAACCGGTTTTAAAATTCTAACACCGGAAAATACCCGCTCAATCACTCAGAAGATTGCCGCATTAATTCCGAAATTGCTTAATAGTACGGCTTCTGTTCTTACCAACCTTATCATGATGTTTTTTCTGCTGTATTATTTACTAACCCGCGGAAGTGAAGTAGAAAGATCTTTGAATAAGGCTATTCCATTAAAACCCGGAAATGTAGACAAACTTGCCAGTGAAACAAAAATGATGATAAGGGCAAATGCATTGGGTATTCCCATTATATGTATTGTACAGGGTATTTTTGCCGCATTGGGATATTGGATTTTTGGTGTAAAGGATTGGGGAATGTGGGGATTTGTTACCGGAGTATTTGCTTTCTTTCCCCTGGTTGGTACAATGATCGTTTGGATACCATTAGTAATTTATCAATTTTCATTAGGTGAAAACTGGACTGCCACAGGTCTGGCAATTTACAGTATTGTGGTTACAGGTAATGTGGATTATATAACCAGGCTTGGCTTATTGAAAAAAATGGGTAATGTGCACCCAATGATTACTGTTATAGGAGTAATCGTTGGACTTGGACTATTTGGATTTATGGGTCTTATCTTCGGACCTTTACTTGTAAGTTATTTTTTAATTCTTACTAAGATATACATCAATGAATTTACTTCTTCTAAAGAATCGGTCTGAACTTATTCATTGTCTCACATATAATGAATAGTGTAAACTTCAATATTTTTTATTTTAAGTAACATACCGGTTATGGGTATTGAGGAAGATATAAATCAACCAAAATTTAGAAACCTTTTCCAGAAAGGGATAGTCAATTTTATATTTACTTATAACTGGATGAATGAAAAAATGAAAGTAATATTTGACAGTGAAAATATTACCGGGCAGCAATTCAATATACTTAGAATACTCCGTGGGGCAGGCAAACCAATTTCCACATTGCAAATACGACAACGCATGCTAGACAGGATGAGTGATACAAGCCGGATTGTTGACAGGCTGGTAATTAAATCACTTGTAAAGAAAACTACCTGTCCAAATGATAAGAGGCTCGTTGATGTGTCAATTACTGAAAAAGGAAAAAAACTTTTAAATAAACTTGATAAATATGAGTCGGAAATGGATGCTATTTTTGGAAACCTTTCTGAACCCGAAGCACGGTTACTTAATAAATTGCTGGATAAGATAAGAAATGATGATTCCGGATCTGTGTAACTATTATCATAAGGCCATCACCGAAACTAATATCTAAGGAAGTTTCTTTCCTTCCAGCCAATCACAATATTGTACACTGCCTAAACGAAATTTGAAAGGAATTTTAGTAATCGCTTCAAATTTTAACTCTTGTTTACAAAAAAAACCCAACTTACTTGTATAAAAATTACTCGGTATTATTGATTTTGGGAGTGTGCCTTTAGATGGGACCTTTGTCATGTAACCCAATGCAGAACTGGTTTTTAGAGTACTAACAGAAAAATTTTCCTGACCAAAAGCCATTTTTGCAACAAAAATCATGCAAAAAAGGAAATAATTTTTCATTTTTATAGTTTTACATATCAGAGTTGTAAATTTACGATTAATTAAGTCGTACAGATTGAGGCTTAACTTATACCCCTATTAAAATTATTTGAACAGTATGGCCTTACACCAAAGTTTACAGCAAAAGCTTTTGCAAAAACTGTCTCCTCAACAGATACAGTTAATGAAGCTGTTACAGGTACCTACTGCAATCCTGGATGAACGGATAAAAGAAGAAATGGAAGAAAATCCGGCACTTGAACAAAGTGATGAAGGCCATGAAGATGAATTCGAAACCAAAGAAGAATTTACTGAGGGAAATGAAGAGGAGTTTGACCGGGAAGGAAGTGCAGATGAATATGAAAATATTGATATCAGTGATTATGTACATGAAGGAGATGATGACGTAGGAGATTACAGGTTAAGAGATGAAAATTACCCGGAAATAGATGATAACAGGGTTATTCCACATAAGGTTGAGACCAGCTTTATTGAAATGATGCTACAACAACTCGGGTTATTAAAATTAAACGAGCACCAGCAAAAAATCGCAGAGCAGATTGTTGGAAGCCTGGATGATGATGGTTACTTGCGCAGGGATATATCATCTATAATTGATGACCTGGCCTTCAGGCAAAATATTGATTCTTCAGAAGAGGAAATCAGTGATATCATATTACATATACAACAATTCGATCCGCCAGGTGTAGGTGCAAGAAATCTCCAGGAATGTTTATTGCTGCAATTGGAACGCAAACTCGGGCAGGGAAAAAATATTGATCTGGCTATCAAAGTGCTTGATAAATATTTTGATGAGTTTACAAAAAAACATTATGAAAAAATCCAACGCGGCCTTGACCTGTCTGATGAACAATTAAGAGATATAATAACCCAGATCATTAAACTCAACCCGAAGCCAGGCGGTATTGTCGGAGATTCAAATAAAGGAGAAAATTATGTAATACCTGATTTTTTTATTATTAATAATAATGGTAAGCTTGAACTAACATTAAATAGTAAAAATGCCCCCGACCTCCGGATAAGTGAAGGTTATAGAGATATGCTAAAAGATTATGACAGGGGTAGTAAGAAGGATAAGCGCCAAAAAGAGGCCGTTTTATTCATTAAGCAAAAAATAGATTCTGCCAAATGGTTTATTGATGCAATAAAGCAACGGCAAAATACATTGCTGAATACGATGGAAGCAATTATGAATTATCAGCATGATTTTTTTCTTACAGGTGATGAAACTGACCTTCGCCCTATGATCCTCAAAGACATTGCTGAAAGAACCAACCTCGATATTTCAACTGTAAGCAGGGTGGCAAACAGTAAATTTGTGCAAACAGAATTTGGAAGTTATCGCCTTAAATTTTTCTTTAGTGAAAGCTTACAAACTGACAGCGGGGAAGAAGTAAGCACAAGGGAAGTTAAAAAGATACTCATGGGGCTTATCGATGAAGAAAGTAAAAAACATCCATACAGTGATGAAAAGCTTACAGAAATGCTTCAGGAAAAAGGATACAATATAGCCCGCAGAACAGTTGCAAAATACAGGGAACAATTAAATATACCTGTGGCCAGGCTTAGAAAAATATTGTAGTTTATATTTGAGAATGGTAAGGATCTGATTATTTCCACATCTTACTTTTACATCTTACATCTCACTTTACAATGAATTATGGATGATGAAAAGACCTTAGTGGTTCCTGTTCACAAAAACCTTTCAATGGCGGAGAAGATTTTTGCAGTCTTTTTTTCATATCTTTTTCATCCCCTCTTTATTCCGGTATATATAATCATTTTTTTAGCATATATCCATCCTTATGCCTTTTCTGGTTTTTCGGCCCGGGAAAAGCAACAAAGCATTGTCATAGTCATATTAAATATTGTCTTTTTTCCACTCATAAGTGTTTTGCTTTTAAAAGCGCTGGGTTTCATAGAATCAATTTATCTCCGTACAAAAAAAGACCGTATTATTCCTTATATGGCTTGCGGGATATTTTTTTTCTGGGCATATACTGTATTTAAAGAACAATCGCACTACCCTCTTTTATTAACTTCATTTTTACTCGGGATTTTTCTTGCATCTTCAGCAGGGTTAATTGCAAATATTTATTTTAAAATCAGTCTGCATGCAATCGGGATGGGAGGATGGCTGGGGTTATTTCTGATTATTTTCGGGAGTAATTCAATGCATATGTCGTGGCCATTGTGTGTTGTTATTTTATTAACGGGTATTGTTTGTACTTCCCGTTTACTTATTTCCGATCATAACACAAAGGAGATTTATTCAGGTTTACTTGCAGGTTTGATAAGCCAGTTTATTGCGGCATTTGTTGTTTTATAAACATTCCATATTTGATGTATTCACTAATCTCTTTTCTCTAATCTCTTTTTCAACTCTCTCTTATGTAATCTAATGACACATGGGGGGTATACAATTATTTCCTCACACATTCAGGACTGAATTTTATGCTTCGTACCTTTACTGCATGTCGATATATTTAGATGAATTAAATGAACCGCAGCGATTGGCAGTATTACATAAAGACGGCCCTCTCATGATCATTGCAGGAGCCGGAAGTGGAAAGACCAAAGTGCTTACAACGCGTATTACCCACCTGATGGCATTTCACAATGTAGATTCATTTAATATCCTTGCGCTCACTTTTACAAACAAGGCAGCAGCGGAAATGAAGGCAAGAGTAGAAAAAACACTTGGCAATAGTGAAGCAAGAAATTTATACATAGGCACATTTCACAGTGTCTTTGCACGCATACTCCGTACAGAAGCACCTAAACTTGGGTATCCCAATAATTTTACAATTTATGATACAGATGACGCAAAGAGTGTTGTAAAAACGGTGATTAATGAATTGGGTCTTGATGATAAACAATATAAGCCAGGCAGTGTTTATAACCGAATTTCTGCTGCAAAGAATAGCCTGATAGGCCCTGCCGAATATGCAAATGATGGTATGCTACAACAGGAAGATGCCCGCTCAAACAGGCCAATGCTTGCACAAATATTTGATGCATACTGTAAGAGATGTTTTAAAAACGGCGCAATGGATTTTGATGATTTGCTTTTTAAAATGTATATCCTGTTAAAGAATTTTCCGGAATCTTTAAGCAAGTACCAGCACAAGTTTAAATATATACTTATTGATGAGTACCAGGATACGAACCCGGCGCAATATGAGATCATCAAGCTATTGGGAGCCATGCATGAAAATGTTTGTGTTGTAGGTGATGATGCGCAAAGTATTTACAGCTTCCGTGGTGCAACGATCGAAAATATTTTACAATTCCAAAAAGATTATGATGATGTGAATGTAATTAAGCTGGAACAAAATTACAGGAGCACGAAAAATATTATCAGTATCGCAAATGAGATTATTAGTAATAATAAAGGCCAGATACCAAAAACATTATTTACTGATAATGCAGAAGGTGATAAGATAAAACTGGTTCGCACAATGACGGATAATGATGAAGGTAAAATGGTAGCGGATACTATACAGGAATTTAAACTCAGAAATCATTTTTTTAATAAGGATTTTGCTATCCTTTACCGCACAAATGCCCAAAGCAGGAGTTTTGAAGAATCACTTCGCCGCATGGGTATTGCATATCGCATTTATGGTGGAATGAGCTTTTACCAGAGAAAAGAAATAAAAGATTTTATTGCATACCTGCGGATAGTTGTTAACTCACGGGATGAAGAAGCATTGAAACGTATCATTAATTTTCCTGCCCGGGGTATTGGAAAAACAACTATTGAAAAAGCGGTGTTATATGCAAACAATAACAACATCAGTTTATGGGACGTATTAAATAATGCCTCAATGTATGGCTTTAAAAGTGGTACTCTTGAATCTATAGACGGATTTGTAACGACCATAAAAATGTTCCGTAGTGAACTTGATAAAAAAAATGCTTACGATCTCGCAGTGATAGTGGGTAAGAGTACAGGTATTATAAAAGAATTGTTTAATGATAAAACCGTAGAAGGGCTTGCCAGGTATGAAAACGTGCAGGAATTGCTTAATTCCATTAAAGAATTTACAGATACACCTATGAGTTTCGAAGATGGTGAAGTGGGGGATAAAAGCCTGGGAAGCTATCTGCAACAGATCGTTCTGCTAACCGACGCTGATGAAAACAAGGAAAATACAGATGTGGTTAATATGATGACTATACATGCAGCCAAAGGATTGGAATTTCCAGTAGTATTTGTTGGCGGGCTTGAAGAAACCATATTTCCAAATGCGATGAGCATTAACACAAGGGAAGAACTTGAAGAAGAAAGGAGATTATTTTATGTTGCTGTTACCCGTGCCAAAAATCATTTGAATCTAAGTTATTCAAATGCAAGGTATCGCTTTGGACAATTGCAGCAGAATGAACCAAGCAGGTTCCTCGATGAAATACCGGAACTGCATATCGACAAGAGTTATGCGGGGGGCGCTGTAAAAAACAATATGAATACTGGCTGGGGTTCAGGTACCGCATTTCAAAGAATGCACCGGGGGTTTAATTCAGATAAAAATGAAGTGTCAAAACCCGCTTATGCTATTACTCCTTACCGTTCTATTCTCAAAGAACATATTCCTTCTGAAAATTTTGTGGCAAGTGATATCAGCCAGCTGAAAGAGGGGGATAAAGTTGAACATCAGAAATTTGGCTTTGGCGAAGTTTCAAAAATGGAAGGGGCTACACACAATCCCATTGCTACTATTCAGTTTACATCAAATGGCGAAAAGAAAATTATGCTGAATTATGCAAAACTCCGTATCCTGGGTTCCGAAGAAAATGTATAAAAATTACATGCTGTGAAACTAAGTTAGAATTGCTTGGAAAAATAGACAAGCCCCCCATGTTTTCCAAAAACAAACTCCTTACTATTCAATTTATAAGTATACATATTCCAGAAATGTGATTGTGTATTAATCAATATTGTGCCTTTCTCTAATGTTGCTTTAAAAGGATGTGATTCTGTATTATTCGCTTTAGTAAATGTTATTACACCCGAAACAGTATTATCATCATTTAATGTTGTAAAGTTTAGATGCTTAATTATAGAGGAATCATCTGCAGCACCTGGAAAGGCTTGTGTTCTGTATACAACCCACTTACCCATTATAGCCTTTAAATTTATACTCACTGGTTCAGACAAATTATCTTTCGGAACCAATACTTTACCTAATGTTTCCTGGTAAAAGATTTTCTTCTTATGAAGCTCTCTTATATATTCGCCATCATTTAATACCAGAACACTTTTAGAAAGTGAAATAATTGTATATGTATCCCCAGCTACCTGCAGGTTGTTTTTATCTTCAATTGAAGCAAAGCCTCTCTGACTTATACTTATACCATCCCGTATAATCACAGAATCTCTTTTATTAAAATCTAATTGCAACGAATCTGTAAATGAAACCTTGCTCTTCATTGCGATATCTTTTCGCTTCATTTCCTGCCATTTTCCTGTTAATTCCCCGATGTTATACCCTGCTTCTTTAGCGTCCCCTTTTTTTATCTTTTTTGATTTGTATGATACTCCTTTTGCTACAACCATTTGGGCTTTTATATTTGTATGAATACCCATTCCAATTAATAGTATATAGAACATTCCTTTTTTATTCATAAAAATTTTTTATCTCATTCATTAAAGCATTTATAATGCCATTTAACCGGGTAAGGAAACGTAAAATCCTTATATTTATTATAACTGTTAATTATCTTAACAATCTCAGTTACGAGATAAGAAAATATTAATTACAGATCCGTTGTTATATTAGCCGGAAGCAGGAGTTTATTAACTTTGCATTTAAATACCAGGCCGGATTAACAGCACACTATTTTAATAAATAATTATGATCAAAACAGGTAACCCCGTAATTAGTATTTATACCGAGATGACACCAAACCCGGAAACAATGAAATTTGTTGCAAACAAGTTGCTATATCCCGGTAAAAGCATTGACTTTCCTGATGAGGCAAGTGCCAAACCTTCACCACTTGCCGAGGAACTTTTTACATTCCCTTTTATTAAGTCAGTATTTATTGCCAGTAATTTTGTTACGCTTACTAAAACCGTAGAAACGGAAGACTGGCAGGATATCATACCTGCAATAAAACAATTTCTTAAAGAATACCTGGAAGATGGTAAGCCTGTCGTTAATGAAGAAGAAATTGCTTCAAGGAAATCAGAGAGCAGTAATGAAGTAAATGCAGATGATGATGATGTTGTAAAACGTATTAAAGAATTATTGGAAAATTATGTAAAGCCTGCAGTAGAAATGGATGGGGGTGCAATTCAGTTTAAAAGCTACGAAGCAGGAAAAGTAAACCTGATGCTTCAGGGGAGCTGCAGTGGATGCCCATCTTCTATGATCACCTTAAAAGCAGGTATCGAAGGAATGATGAAGCGTATGATCCCGGAAGTAAAGGAGGTGGTGGCAGAAGCAGAATAGTATATTCTTTTAAATGCCCTTAAATTTATTTTAATTTTTAACTGTATTATTGCGAATCTTCAACGCCCAGAATATTAATAGTGGTTGCAAAACAAGCAATCTGACCCATAGCAGCCATTGCGGAATGCACTTTCCATTGTAACATGAACCTGTTTCCAGCATATAGATATGAACAGGAATAAAAAAAATCAGCATGACAATAAGCATCATGCAGGCGAACCTTCTTGTGCGGGGTATAACCAACAAAGCAGCAAGGCCAATTTCTATAAAGCCCGTAGAATAATTTATAAGTGAATGAAAAGGTATATAGGTTGGAATGATCTTTTTGTATGTATCAGGTTTTATAAAATGATTTACGCCTGCGAAAAAATAAAATGTAGCCATTACATACAAACTGATCTTATATATCATACAAGAAAAGTAATTCATATTTAAATATCATCGTCTGATTATATTGTGTGCTTATCCATGTTTAAAATATGACCATAGAGGAAATGTTAGAGGAATTTATTTTAAACATCCGGGTTACCCGGTGGCAGGAATGGGTGAGCACAGCTACCCAGATTGCAAGTGTATGGTATGCAAGAAAAAATAATGTGCTTGTTTATCCCACCGGTATCATTGGCGTTTTACTGGCATCCTATGTATATTTTGTACTGGCTGATCCACCTTTGTATGCAGATGCCATATTAAATATTTATTATTTTATTATGAGCGTTTATGGATGGTATAATTGGGTACAAAAAAATAACGATACATATGTTTATCCTATAAGCTGGTGTACTAAAAAAGAGTTATATGCAGGTATTGGTTTTTTCCTGTTTTTTTGGGCTTCACTATATTTTTTACTAATAAAAATAACAGACAGCAATACACCTGTCCTTGATTCACTGGTTTCCGGGTCTGCAGTAACTGCAATGTGGTGGATGGCTAAGAGAAAGGTTGAAAACTGGCTTGCATGGATATTCTCAAACCTCATTGCTATCCCTCTCAATTTTTATAAAGGCTTCATGCTTTTCACATTGATGTATGTTTTATTCCTGGTGATGGCATGGATGGGGTATGTGGAATGGAAAAAGAAATTTAAAACTTATGCAGTTTAAAAAGATAGTTGTTATTGGCCCTGAATCAACAGGAAAAAGTTTTTTATGTAAACAACTGGCTCAACATTACAATTCAGTGTGGGTTCCTGAATATGCCCGTGAATACCTGTTGACTAACGGTAAAGAATATACGTATGAAGATCTTTCTGTTATTGCTGCCGGGCAGATAAATAGTGAAGAAACCATATTGCATGATTTGTCTGAATTAGATCCAGGGAATCCGGCAAAAAATCAACCTGTTTTTATTGACACTGACCTGTATGTAATAAAAGTATGGAGTGAATTTGTATTTAACAGGTGTGAAAACAGGGTCCTGAATCAGATAGCATTGCGTAATTATGACCTGTACCTGTTATGCAATACTGATCTACCATGGGAAAAAGATGAATTAAGAGAATACCCTGACATTGAAACAAGGAAAAAGTTATTTCATTATTATAAAGATGCCATGATCAATCAATCCGCTCCCTGGGTCCAGATCAGCGGAAAATATGATAAGCGTTTATCCCTTGCCGTTGATGCAGTGGATAAACTAATGGGGAATAGAAGTTTTAAATTATAAATTTAGATATTAATTGAAATGAATATCTCATATCATGGGGTCATATCTATATAACTTATCGAATATCCCTTTTTACCAATAACGCTTCCTGATGAGCCCGACCTGTTCATTAAATATCCCAACCCTGCAAGTGCGCCGGCAGCAATCATCAATCCCGGACTGAACTTATCCCTGTCGGCAACATAAACTATCCCGCTTCCAAGCACCAGTAAAATACCACCCCCCATTAAGGAAGACCCGCTACCCCGTATATTAAAACCTTTTTGAGGTTTAGGGCCGAAAGAATTTATTTGTTTATAATGATATGCATACCGGAAGCTTCCGGCAGTATCCAAAAGATACGTACCTAATGTAGTTGGTATTTTTTGAACCAGGAATTCCTGGACATATATGGTGTCATTTTTAATAACATTGATCAATGCATTGCGGTAAATACCGTTAGTTGTCATAAATTCTACCTGTGAACCTGAATAATAGGAATGTATTGTCTTGTGCTTTCTTTTTAGAATAATAAAATCAGAAGGTTGCGTGAATGCATTAATTGGAAATAAAAGGAAAATGGCCAGTAAATGTTGATGCAAAATTTTTTTTTCCATTGTAAGATTTACCGGGAAGAATAACGGAAGGCTAAAAGAATTTAAAAGGAGATTTTGTTAATTATTTGCTGTTATTACATTCGGAAATGATATTTATTTCAATCCTGATTATTAATTCAAACCGGTACTTTCTTTCCTGCTGCAGACAAAAAAGTTTGCCATTCTTCAAGCATTTGACCTTTTACAACCCTTGGAAATTTATGTTGCCCACCAACCTTCCCCTTAGCATTCATAAAATCCATAAAAACCTGTTCGGGCCACACTTCCGCAAAAACAGCTTTTAATGCATGCCGGCGTTCAACTTCATAGTCATCATTCAGGATTTTTAATTTATTATCTATTACTCCCGCAACCTGTTCTGCATTCACTTTATCATTTGAAGCCAGGTACCATTTATGAGCAAAAAAATTGCCATGAGGTAACCCGGCTACTGTAAATTCCGGTATAGATATATTTAATTCCTCCGATGCCATCTCTATAGCTTTGTTTATATTATCCACACTCATATGCTCTCCTACCAGTGAGATAAAATGTTTTGTTCGGCCCGTAATGATGATCTCATTCCGCTCTTTGTCAATAAGCTTAACGGTATCGCCTATAGCATATCGCCAGGCCCCGGCATTCGTGCTTATCAGGATAGCATAATCCTTATCTTCCTCTATTTCATGAACCATTAATATTTCCGGATCTTCCACCATATTCCCATCTGTATCAAAATTTTTCTCATCAAAAGGTACAAATTCAAAAAAGATATTATTGTTGAGAACAAGCTGCATCCCCCTTGTTCCCTGCCTGTTTTGGAATGCAAGAAATCCTTCGCTCGCAAGGTAAGTTTCTATATAAGTGATTTGTTTCCCCATGAGTTTTTCAAACCCTTTTTTATAGGGTTCCATTGCAACTCCCCCATGAATGTAAAATGCCAGGTTAGGCCACATTTCATGTATATTATTCAGCTTATAACGCTCAATGATTTTTTCAATACATATTTGCAGCCATGCCGGAACTCCCAGAATGAAACCAATATCCCAGTTCGGAGCATTCTCCACCACCTCTTCCAGTTTCTCTGACCAATCTTTGGTCTTGGCAATTTTTCTTCCTGGTTTGTAAATTCCAAGACCCAGAAACCAGAATGGTATCTTTTTTTGCTGAATACCACTTAAGTCACCTGCATAATAAGTTGGCCCTTTTTGAAGTTGGGTGCTGCCACCCAGCATAAGCCACCCTTTACCAATTGAACTTTTTGGTATATGATCATATCTTGTTAATGTCAGGAGTTGTTTTATACTTGTGATATTATTGCTTCTCAGAAGATCGGAAGTTATTGGAATATGCTTACTGGAAGCATCACTGGTGCCACTGCTAAGCGCAAAATATTTTATCACCCCAGGCCAGCAAACATCCGGTGTTCCTTCTAAAGTTTTATACCACCATTCATTGTATATTTTATTATAATTAAAAGTTGGCACCAGTTGCTGAAAAAGTTTTGTGGGATTACGATGCAATAAAATTTCATCAAATTTGTAGAGCTGACCGAATTGAGTAAAGCGCGCTTTTCGCAATAATTTCTTCAACACCCTTAATTGTTGCCTCTCTGCATCACTTACAGGTAATTTTAATGCCTTCGCTATGTAATGAGGTAATTTTATATCGATTAAAGCCATTTATAAAGGGTTGTAAAAAGATAACAAATATAATTTATTGCCGGTCTTTTATAGGGAGTATTATTATGGACGGATAATGTGAGAACAGGTACGCTGCCTCCTGGATCTTTACCATATATATATTTTTAAAATTGAATTATACATACTACAAAAAATAATCGGCATTGTTACACAATTGTGGATGAACATTTACAAAAAAGTTAAATTATCTGAACTTTAGATGCAGCAATTTTAATATATTTTATTCATCGTAATTTAGAAATATGCATGCTCCCAATTACTAAAAATTGGCTACGTTTGCCAGTAAAAAAAAGGATATGAAGAAATTATTTTTATCAATTTTATTGATCGCAAGCTTATTAAAAGCGCGTGCAGATGAAGGAATGTGGCTTCCCATGTTACTTGGTCAGCAGGTTTATAACGACATGGTAAAAAAAGGATTAAAACTTACCAAAGAACAATTATATTCTATTAATAAAGCATCTATTAAAGATGCCATTATCATTTTTGGAAGTGGGTGTACAGGAGAGATAGTTAGTAACCAGGGCTTGATCTTTACCAACCATCATTGTGGCTATAGTGCAATTGCTGCTGCCAGCAGTGTTCAAAATAATTATCTCCGGGACGGATTTTACGCATACAATAAAGACCAGGAAATAAATAGCAATCTTACTGTTCAATTCCTTGAAAGGATCGTAGATGTAACTAAAGAAGTGGAAGACGGACTTACTGGTTTGGCATGGTCAGAGAGAACAAAAAAGATCCAGGACGTTTATAAAACGATTACAGACAAAGTATTGGATAAAGACAATAGCATAGCAGGCAGGATTTACCCTATGTTCAGCAATAATCAATATATCATGTATGTGTACAAAACTTACCGGGATATTCGCCTTGTTGGTACTCCTCCTGAAAGTATTGGGAAGTTTGGTGGTGATACTGATAATTGGGAATGGCCGCGCCATACCGGTGACTTTTCTGTTTTCAGGGTATACGCTGATAAGAATGGAAAACCTGCTGATTACAGTAAAGAAAATATCCCTTTAAAGCCAAAACATTTTCTTCCTGTTAGTCTCAAAGGATATAAAGATGGCGACTTTGCTATGATTTATGGCTATCCGGGTAGTACTAACCGTTATGAGACAAGCTATGGTATCAAACTTAAAAATGAAGTAGAAAATCCATCCCTGGTGAATCTACGAGATATGCGTTTGAAATATATGTATGAGCAAATGATAAAAGATCCCGCTGTTAAGCTAAAACTATCATCTGATTATGCATATGTAGCCAATTACTGGAAATTCTATGAAGGTGAAACAAAGCAGCTCACTAAGTTCAAAACACAGGATCAGAAGATGAAATATGAGCAAAATTTTGCAAAGTGGGCTGCGGGAAAACCACAGTACCAGGAATTGTCCACAGAATATGCAAAAATTTATACAGCATGGACGCCATATAGCAAAGGCCGGCAATACCTGCGGGAAGGAATTTTGGGTTCTACATTATCTGCTTATGCTGCTTCTTTAATGGGGTTGGAAGCGGCGATGGTAACTCAGGGTGCTACTACATCAGATATTAAAAAAGCCGCAGATGCGGCTGACGTGCAACGCAAATCTTTCCTGGCAGCATATGACAGGCCCAGTGATGAGAATATCATGGCTGCAGTCGCTATGCGTTTTTATGCGGACATAGATAAAAGCCAGCATCCTATTGGATTTTATGAAAAAATCAAAGCCGGTTATGGTAGCCTGGATGATGAATCAACTTATAGAAAATGGGCTGCTGAAGTAATTGCTAAAACATTGATCCTGGATGATACAAAATGGAATGCCTTTATGGCAAACCCGGATGCCAATACTTTACAAGCAGATCCTGCATTTGATTTTGCTTCCAGTTTTGTAAAAAATTACAATACCAAGTATGCTCCTTTATATACAACATTCTCCAGTAAAAATGCAGAACTTAATCGTTCATATTTAAAAGGTATTATGGAGATGAATCCAACAGCGGCATCTAAGATGTACCCGGATGCAAATTTTAGTATGCGTGTAAGCTATGGCAGCGTAAAAAGCTATAAGCCCCGCGATGCTGTATCTTATGATTATGTAACTACCAGCAAAGGGCTTTTAGAAAAATATAAACAGGGCGATTATGAATTTGACCTGCCCGCAAATCAAATCGAATTATTAAAGAAAAAGGATTTCGGCCAATATGCAGATAAAACCCGAAAAGACCTTATAATAGGCTTTATCACTACTAATGATATAACAGGAGGAAACAGCGGAAGCCCCGTAATAGATGGGAGCGGCAATCTTATTGGGCTGGCATTTGATGGAAATTATGAGGCATTGAGCCATAAGATCGCGTTTGATAAGGACTTAAACCGTACAATTTGTGTTGATGTGCGTTATGTACTTTGGTGTATAGATAAACTCGGAGGTGCCAATAATATTATAAATGAATTAAAGCTTGTTAAATAAATTAAATAAATGAAAAGCTGTTTAATTTAATGGCTTTTAAATATTTGATTATATACGATTAAATTCGTATGTTGAGTGCATACTCATTCATGATCAGGATTTCCATTATCATTTTCATTCTTATACGTTTGCTATCGTGCAGAAGCCCGATTGAAAAGAATCATCTAAAATTGAAACAACACCGTATTAAAGAATGAAGTGGGTCTATTTGTGTAAACGGTCAGCCCTACCATCCTGAAGCGAATTAATAATAATAGATAAATTTAAAAATTGATGATCACAATTGATACGGTAAGAGAAATAGCCCTTGCATTTCCCGGAACAGAAGAACATACACATTGGGACAGGCCGGCATTCAGAGTAAAAAAGAAAATATTTGCAACAATATGGCCTGTTGAAAACAAAGTTGTTTTAATACTCACACCTGCTCATCAATCAGTATATACAGATTTAGACAATCAGATTTTTTACCCTGTCGATGGAGGATGGGGAAGAAAGGGTGCTACTTATGTAGACCTTTCAAAAGTGAAAAAAGCAATATTTAAAGAAGCCATTTCTCTGGCATGGAATAAAATTGCAATCAGGAAGCAATGATTTAATTAATAATGAAACAAGAAATTTTACAGATTGCTTTACTGGTAGATGATTATGATGAGGCCATAGAATTCTATACCCGCAAGCTCAGCTTTAAATTACTGGAAGATACATGGCTGAATGAAAAAAAGAGATGGGTTAAAATATCTCCTCCTGGCTCTGATGGATGTTGCCTGCTATTAGCAAAAGCTTCAAATGAAGAGCAGGAAAGACATGTTGGAAACCAGGCGGGAGGACGGGTATTTCTTTTTCTACATACAGATGACTTTTACAGGGATTTCAATAGCATGAAAGAAAAGGGGGTCAGTTTTGTGAGGGAGCCTGTAAAAGAAAGCTGGGGTACAGTAGCAGTCTTCCAGGACCTCTATGGAAATCTTTGGGATCTTTTGGGAAAGTGAAAATTCCTTTTATTATTTCAATTATTTGCGATGCAATATTGAAATCTGATTT
>Ga0136634_10000441_pt1 | contig 18936 bp, 11 predicted proteins | sample AntDrymUQ8332106_2_FD_104654 | JGI IMG/M metagenome (GOLD analysis project Ga0136634, IMG submission 104654) | Polar desert sand microbial communities from Dry Valleys, Antarctica - metaG UQ833 (21.06) | ecosystem: Environmental > Terrestrial > Soil > Desert | place: Antarctica: Dry Valley... | reverse complement strand
GCCGCAGCCACATCCTCCAACAGGATCCGCCACGACACCCCGTCCACCACCAAGTGATGCACCGCCACCACCAACACCGGCCGCCGCCCAGCCCCCAACTCGAACAACACCGCCGCCACCAACGGACCACAACTCAGATCAAGGTTCGCCTCGATGTCGCGTACGACCTGGGTCATCTGCGCCCGCGGGTCCGGGCCCGCGTCGGACAGGTCGACCCGCACCAGCACCTCGACCGGCTCCACGGGCGCGTTGCGCTGGTACCACCGACCGTCGAGGTGCTCGAACCGCATCCGCAGCGCGTCGTGGTGAGCCAGCACAGCCGCCAGCGCGGCGCGCAGCGCGGCCTCGTCGACGTCCTCGACGAGCTCGAGACCGATCGCCTGGTGGAAGTGCTCGGGAGTCGCGGTCCCGGCATCGAGGAACCAGTGCTGAATCGGGGTCACCGGCACCGCCCCGGTCACCGGTTCCTGATCGACCGGCTCGAGCACCACTGCGGTGACGTTCGGAGCCAGGGACGCGACCGTCTGGTGCAGGAAGATGTCCTGGGACCGGACGCGCAGCCCGGCCAGCGCGGCCCGGGCCACCACCTGGATGCTCAGGATCGAGTCGCCGCCGAGCGCGAAGAAGTTGTCCTCGACGCCGACCCTGTCCACTCCGAGCACCTCGGCCCAGATCTCGGCGAGGACCCGCTCGACCGGGGTACGGGGCGCCTGGTAGCCCACGGCCACCACGGCACCCCAGTCCGGCGTCGGCAGCGCCCGCCGATCCAGCGTGCCGTCGGGGTGCCGCGGCAGCGTCGCCAACGGCACGAACGCCGTGGGCACCATGTGATCGGGCAGCATCTGGCTCACGAGTCGGCGCAGCGCGACCGGGTCCACCACCGCACCGGGCACCGGCACCGGATAGGCCACCAGGCGTTGGTGCCCGGCGTCGTCGGTCCGGACGACCGCCGTCACCTCGGCCACCTCGTCGTGGCTCGCCACGGCGGCCTCCACCTCGCCCAGCTCGATCCGGAACCCGCGGATCCGCACCTGCTGGTCGGCCAGGCCGAGGTACTCCAGCTCACCCGCCGAGGTCCACCGCACGGCGTCCCCGGTGCGGTACATGCGCGTCCCCACGCCGGCGAACGGGTCGGCCACGAACCGCTCCGCGGTGATCCCCGGACGGTTCAGATACCCCCTGGCCAGCCCTCGACCACCGAGGTAGAGCTCCCCCGGAGCGCCCGGTGGCACCGGACGAAGCGCGGGGTCGAGCACATAGGCCCGGGTGTTGGTGATCGGCCGGCCGATCGGCGGCGCCTGGTCCGCGCAGCCCTGGTCCCAGTAGTCCGCGTCGCCGTACCACGCCGTCGCGTACACGGTGGCCTCGGCGGGACCGTAGATGTTGGCGATCCGGCTGTCCGGTAGCGCCGCGGCGAGCTCGCGCAGCGTCCTCGCCGAGAGCGCCTCGCCGGACAGCACGAGGTGCTCCGGGGCGACCGTGGCCGGACCCTGGGCCAGGAGCTGGGACAACGCCGACGGCGCCGCGCTGACCAGGCTGGGCGTCCCGAACTCGCTCGAACGCTGCGCGAGCGCGAGCACGTCGGGCACGATCTCGACGCTGCCTCCGACGGTCAGGGGGCAGAAGATCTCGAAGACCGAGACGTCGAGGTGCACCGAGGTCGAGGCCACCACCCGGGACAGGCCCGACCCGCCGAAGTCCGCGGCCGCCCATACCGCGAGATCGACCACGCTCTGGTGGGCGACCACCACCGCCGTCGAGCGGCCCGTCGAACCGGACGTGTAGGTCACGTAGGCGGGATGGGCGCTGCGCAACGGTGCCGATCGCTCGGTATCGGAGACGTCACCGCCGGGCCGGGCGGCCAGCGCGTCGACGGTCTCCGTCTGGTCCAGCAGCACCCGATCCGCCCCGGCCGCGGCCGGGAGGCGCTCCGCCGTCTCGGTCGCGGTCAGCACCAGGGCCGGTTCGACCTCGGCGAGCATGAGCGCGACATGCTCGCTCGGGTGGCTCGGGTCGATCGGCAGGTAGGCCGAACCCGCCTTCAGCACCGCCAGCAACGCGACGACCAGCTCCGCGGAACGCGGTAGCGCCACGGCCACGAACCGCTCCGGGCCGGCGCCGTGCGCGATCAGCAGCCGAGCCAGCCGGTTGGCGCGCTCGTTGCACTCGGCGTAGGACAGCCGGGTGTCCGCGCCCCGCACCGCCAGCGCGTCCGGGGTGCGTACGACCTGGGCCTCGAACAGCTCCGGCAGCACCGCAGGCGACACCGACTGCTCGGTGTCGTTCCACTCCACCAGCACCCGGTGTCGCTCGGCCTCGGTCAGCAGCGGAAGCTCGGCCAGCGGCCGATCGGGTTCGGCGACGATGGCGGCCAGCAGCTGCTGCAGGTTCCCGGCCATCCGCTCGACGGTGTCGGGGTCGAACAGGTCGGTGTTGTACTCGATCGTCAGGTTCAGCGAGTCGTTCCTCGGCAAGAACTCCACGACCAGGTCGAACCGGGCGGACGGGCGGGGCAGGTCGTGCTCGGTGATCCGCACCCCACCGGCGGTGCGCGGGCGCACCATCTCGCTTTGCAGCACGACCAGCGCCTGCACCAGCGGCGTGCGGCTGGCGTCGCGCTCCGGCTGGAGGTCCTCGACCAGCCGGTCGAAGGGCACCTCGTCGTGGGCGAAGGCGTCCAGCACCGTCTCCCGGACGTCGACCAGGAACTTCTCGAAGGTCTGAGTGCCGTCCACCACCGAGCGCAGCACCACGGTGTTGACGAAGAACCCGACGAGGTTCTCCAGCTCCACCAGCCGGCGCCCCGAGGTGACGGTGCCGACGGCCACGTCCCGCTGGTTGGCATACCGCGACAGCAGCACCTGCACCGCGGCGGTCAGGGTCATGAACAGCGTGGCACCCCGAACCTGCCCCACGCCCGTCAGACCTGCGACGAGCTCGACCGGCAGGTCCTGGCGGTGCACCGCACCCGCGGTCGTGCGCAGGAGCGGTCGCGGCCGATCGGTAGGCAGGTCGAGCACGTCCAGCCCGGCCAGCTGGCGCCGCCAGTAGTCCAGGTGCGGTGCCAGCACCGGCTCGGACAGCTGCTCGCGTTGCCACCCGGCGACATCGGCGTACTGGATCGTCAGCTCGGGCAACTGGACCGACGTGGTGGCGACCGCTGCCGCGTACAGCTGCGCTAGCTCGTCCACCAGCAGCCCGACCGACCAGCCGTCGGTGACGATGTGGTGCTGGTTGAGCACGAGCACCTGGTCGTCGTTGGCGACGCCGACCAGCAGCGCCCGGGTCAGCGGACCGCGTCGCAGGTCGAACGGGCGGCTCAGGAGCTGGGCCGCCACCCGCTCCAGCGCGCCGTCGCGTTCCGCGATGGCCGTGCCGGACAGGTCCACCACATCCAACGCGATCTCGCCGCTCGGGTGCACGAGCGCGACCCCGTGCCCGCCGCGGGTGTCGAACGTCGTCCGCAGCGACTCGTGCCGGTCCACCAGCCCCGCCAGCGCCGTGCGCAACGCGGTGCGGTCCAGCACGCCGGACAACCGCAGCCCGACGCCGGTGCTGTACTCGCTGCCCCCGGGCGAGTTCTCCTCGAGGAACCACAGCCGTTGCTGCGCAGGCGACAGTGGCAGCGCCTGCTCTCGCGACACGCGGGGAATCGGCGCGGCGAGGCCGGTCTGGTGCACCGTCGGCAGCAGCTCCGCGAGCCGGGCGACGGTCCGGGCGTCGAACAACGTGCGGACGGGCAGGTCCGCCCCCAGCGTCGCGCGGATCCGCGTGAGCACCCGGACACCCAGGATCGAGTCGCCACCGAGGGCGAAGAAGTCGTCCTCGACTCCGACGGTGCGCGCGCCGAGCACGTCGGCCCAGATCTGGGCCAGGACCCGTTCGGTCCTGGTACGCGGGGCCACCGAGCCGGTAGATGCGCCGCGGCCGGTGGGCGGCGCGGGCAGGGCGCGACGGTCGAGCTTGCCGTGCGCGCTCAGCGGCAGCTTGTCGAGGAGCACGAACGCCGCGGGCACCATGTAGGCGGGCAGGGTCTGGGCCAGCAGCGCGCGAAGCTGCTCCACCGTCGGGGTCCGACCCTGTTCGGGGACCACGTAGGCCACCAGCCGGGGCAGTCCGGGCTGGTCCCGGCGGGCGACGACCACCGCCTGGCGCACGTCCGGGTGGGTCAGCACCACCGTCTCGATCTCACCGGGCTCGATCCGGAACCCCCGGATCTTGACCTGCTCATCGGCCCGACCCAGGAACTCCAACTCCCCGTCCGCGGTCCACCGGACCACGTCACCGGTCCGGTACATCCGCGAGCCCGACACCCCGAACGGACTCGCCACGAACCGCTGCGCGGTCAACCCCGCACGGCCCAGATACCCCCGCGCCAGCCCCACCCCAGCCACGTACAGCTCACCAGCCATTCCCACCGGCACCGGCTGCAATACCGCGTCCAGCACGAACACCTGGGTGTTCCAGATCGGCCCACCGATGGACGGAACCCGGCCCGGAGCCAACGGACCACTCCAGGTCGCCACCACCGTCACCTCGGTGGGTCCATAAGAGTTGATCATCCGGCGGCCCGGCGCCCACCGCGCCACCAGCTCCGGCGGACACACGTCTCCCCCCACGATCAACGTCCGGAACGACGTCAGCTCCGCCGCCGCACCCGCCGGCACCGTCGCCAACGCCGCCGGGGGGATCAACGCATGGGTCACCCGGCCGGTGTCGAGCACCTCCACCAGCTGCTCGCCGAGCAACGGACCCGGCGGCGGCACCACCAGCGCCGCCCCCGCCGGCAACGACATGCACAGTTCCAGCACCGACGCGTCGAAGCTCGGCGAGGAGAACTGCAGCACCCGATCCCCCGGCACCACCTCGTAGCGCTCCGCCTCGGCGGCGGCGAAGCTCGCCAACCCGGAATGGGTGACCACCACGCCCTTCGGGCGCCCCGTGGATCCCGACGTGTAGATCACATAAGCCGGCTGCGCCAGCACCGACGGCGCCGACCGATCCGCGTCGGTAAGATCATGATCGCCCATCGCGGCCACCGCCGACACCACCGCCGGCTCGTCGAGGACCACCGTCGGGACCTCCCCCGACCCGGCCAGACACCCGGCCACCTCGCTGCTGGTCACCACCAGCACCGGCGCCGCGTCACCCACCATGAACCCGATCCGCTCCACCGGATACGCCGGATCCAACGGCACGAACGCAGCACCGGCCTTCACCACGGCCAGCTGCGCCACCACGATGTCCACCGACCGCGGCAACGCCAACCCCACCACGCGCTCCGGACCGGCCCCCCACGCCACCAGCACCCGCGCCAACCGGTTCGCCCGCGCGTTCAGCTCCGCGAAACCGACGACCCCCTCGGCCGCCACCACCGCGGCCGCGTCCGGACTCCGCTGCACCTGCGCCTCGAACAACTCCGCCAGCGTCGCAGCCGGCACCTCCCGGCCGGTGTCGTTCCACGCCACCAACTGCCGAGTGCGCTCGGCCTCGGTCACGAGGTCGAGCGCGCCCAGCGAGACCTCAGGAGTGCCGGCGAGGGCGGCGAGCACCCGGGTCAGCTGCCCGGCAAGACGACCGATGGTGGCGACCGCGAACAGATCGGCGCGGTACTCGACGACGCACGACAGCTCCGCACCCCGCTCGACCAGGCGCACCGTGAGGTCCGCGGGGAACGGCAGCGCTCGCTGCGAGCACACCACGGCCACGCGCGTCAGCTCCGGTCCCAGCTCCAGCTCCTCGACCAGGCTCTCGAACGGGACCTCGGCGTGCGCGAAGGCGGCCCTCGTCGTGGTGCGCACCTCCGCGAGGACCTCGCGCAGCGGCGTCGCGTCGCTGCACTGCGACCGCAGCACCAGGGGATGGCCCCACCCCGGCGCCGGGGTGGCCACCGCGATGTCCTCCTGGCCCGAGTAGCGGGCCAGGAGGACCTGGCAGGCGGCCACCGTGATCTCGAGCAGGGTGAGGTCGAGCTGGGCGGTCAGCGTCAGGATCTCCGCGGCGACGTCCCCCGGTACGGCGACGGCATGCTCCCCGGTAGCCGAGGGCGCACCGGCCGGCTGGACCTGGTCGGTAGGCAGCTGATCGGTAGGCAGCTCCGGGGCCGACACGCCGTCGAGCTGCCCCGTCCAGTACCGGAGCTGTTCAGCGACCGGCACCCCTGACGAACCGTGAGCGACGATGGGCTGCCCGCTCGGCACCGATGTCGGGTCGTAAGCCACCATTATTTTCTCTAATCCTTCAGACGCAATACAGCGAGGTACAGACTCAGGACAGATGCTCGGACGGAGACGCTGTTAGGGAATCGCCGGCGATCGCGCTTCCGGCACTGCGGGCTGCCATCGGCGCTGGGCGAGCCGACCGCCGATCTGCAGTTGCTCGACCTGCTTCGTGGCCGGATCCCGCAGGAAACGTCCGGTATGCAGTCCCCGGTCGGAGGTCAGGTCCTGGAGCACGAAATGCATCTCGTCGTAGAAGGCCAACCGGGCGATGAGCTCACTGCCGTTGGCGAGGCAGAGACCCCCGGTGCCGGCAGCGGTGACCAGGTACTCCGTCGGCCCGTTGACGTAGGTACCCACGCAGTCCGTCGGGGGCGCGACCGGTACCTGCGGCACCATGTCGCGACGGGGCGCTCCCAGCGGCAGGCCCACCTGGTGCAGCTCGGCGAGCAGCTCCTCCCACAGGTACGACCCGGTGCTGGCATTGGTGGTGAGCGCCACCACCCAACCGCCGATCGGATCGATACGCAGGTAGCAGGACGTGCCGTTCGCGTTGCCGTCGTGACCGAACCAGTCCGTGTCGCCGTCCCGGAAGACGGCCAGCCCGGGACCCCAGCCGTCAGCCAGCCCGAACGGGTCGGCATCGGGAACGGCCTGCCGCATCCGTTCGGCCCAGTCGGCCGGAAGCAGCGCGGGGACGCCCGGCCCGACGTGCATCAGCCCCAGCGCAACCAGGTCGACGGCACTCACTGCCAGCGCCCCGGCCGGGGCATCGGCCAGGGTCAGGGACTGCTGCACAGGCCGGACCCTGCCCAGGGCGGAGTTGACCGAGTGGCCGGTGGCCACGGGCCGCCCGGAGGGTGCCCGCATCGACCCCAGGACCGCGGCGGGCTCGACGCCCAGCGGCCGCAGCAGGATCGACACCATGGCCTCCCACCAGCTCATACCAGTGATCGTCTCGATCAGGTGTCCGATGAGGACGTAGTTCCGCGTCGAGTAGGAGAACCCGGTACCGGGCGGCAGGACCAGGCTGTGGCGGCGGCAGTGCTCCCGCACGTAGCGCCGCAGCGACAGGGTGGGCAGCTCCGGCAGGTCGGGACTGGTGGCGAAGCCACTGGTGTGGCTGAGCAGTTGACGCAAGGTGAGCTGGCCGCCAAGGTCGTCCAACTCGGGTAGATGCTCTTCCAGCGGTGCGTCGAGCTCGAGGTCACCGTCCGCGACCAGGATCATCGCCAGGGTCGCGGTCCAGGCCTTGCTGATCGACCCGATGGGGAAGGCGGTCTCCCGGGTGACCGGAATCCCCGAGCCGTGCTCCAGCTCACCGACCTCGACCGCGACCGTCGCCCCGCCCTGGTGGACGGCGAGCTGGGCCCCAGGGACCTGGTGTCGCTCGGCCAACGCGCTCAGCGTGGTGGCCAGCCAGGCCGAGTCGACCGGCACCCGGGTGGCACCACCTCCGCGGGCCGGCACGACCTCGGACACTCCCCTGTGTGGAGTCGGGATCTCGCGACCCGTCACCGACACCTCTCCCACGACAGCCTCCTTATCCCTCGACAGCCGAGGTTCCTACTACGATCGCGCTAGCCGCTAGATACGTTTCAACCCCCCGGCAGCGTCGGATTCCTTAGGTCATCCTTAGACGCTGCACACGGGCAGGATGTGATCTAGATCGGCGCGCCTGCCACCTGGGGCAGCCACCGGCCTGGACGATCACCGGGTTCCTGACAAGTCGCCCGTGATCACGGGAGATCCTGCGCCCACGATGTCATTATGGCCGACGGAACCGTTGCCCGACCAGTTCACTGGTCTACCACCCCAACGGCTGACGGTCGACTCGACGTATCCGATGGGCTGCCACCGCCACCTAGCTCCCTGATCGGGTCGAGTTCGACAAGCGGTGCATAGGTCACGATTCGGTTGCTTCTACCCGGCCATGGCCCGCAGCACCGGCTCGGCGACCACGGCCCACAACCCTCGCGACGAGGGAACCGAAATAGGAATTGTCACGCAACTCACACCAATCACGACGCAGTGCTACCCATGGATCGCCGACCTGACGCAAGCAGCCTTTTCGGTCGGCGGTTGCATTTCAGCGCCCAGCGGACACTCGGCGACTGCTGCTGGCTTCCACCCCCAGACCCGTTCACCTACGCGGCCGGCAGCTCCCGGCCCTGCTCGTCGCAGGGGAGACGGCCGTCGCCGTAGGCTGCGACGTAGTCCTCGGTGACGTCGTCCTCGGTGAACGACATCGCGGCCGAGTCCACCGCGATCACCCCGTCGTAGGGTCTGTCGACGTCGCGGATGAGCAGCAACGACAGGGTGAAGAGGATGGCCAGGACCACCAGCGTGACGATCTCTGCGCCGTTCTTGCGCCGGGGCAGCGAGAAGGCGAACGCAGTGATGGTCAACGCGATGGCGACGACCATGAACCAGTACATCAGCGAAGGGATCGCCGGGGTCGCCTCGGAGAGGCGCTCGCTGCGGGCTTCCGACCGCTCCTTGTCGGCCGTGACGAGCAGCTCGAACGAGGGGTCCGAGCTGCCCATCTCCTTGAACGCTGCGCGGAACTCGCCACTCCAGACGCTGGGGACCTTCGAGGCCCGACCGTTGGCGAGCTCCGGCCACTCCACCGCGCTGATCGCCCGTGCGTAGCAGACGGCACTGGCCTGTATCCGCTGCGCCGAAGCGGCGGGGGCGTACTCGGCGACCTCGAACAGGTTGTCCACCACGCGCGCCTCGGTCTCCGCTGCAGCCTCCGCGGTCGAGTAGGACTCGGCAGCCACGACGAGGACGAAGGCGAGCAGCAGGACCGCCAACGTCTCCAGGGGGCTGATCAGGCCCTGAACCGTGGTTGCCTCGGCGTCCTCGCCCAGAACGCGCACCCGGAGGAACCGGTTGGCGAGCACGCCTGCGAGGAGCGCAAGAACGACGATGGCAATCGTGAGGGTCATGAACGGCCTCTCGATCGGACGCCGCGGATCCCGGCGTCAGGCCAGCGGGCACAGGTATCACGGGCACAGGTATCAACAGCCTTCGGTGGCCGGTTGCTGGACCGGACCCGCCGCAGGCCAGATGCGTAGCCGGCACGCTAGCTCAGGCGACGGCAACGAGCCAGGGCTCCCAGGCCGGCAGCGGCTCCACGGCCAGCACCAGGACCCCGCCCGCGGTGCGATCGGGGGGGCGCGGAACGACGTCGAGGCTCCAGCCGAGCTCGGGAAGCAGCTTGTCGGCCTTGTGCGAGTTGCAGGTGCGGCAGGCGGCAACGCAGTTGTCCCACGTGTGCGTACCACCGCGGCTGCGGGGGACGACGTGGTCGATCGTCTCGGCGCGCTTGCCGCAGTAGGCGCAGCGACGGCCGTCCCGGCGCAGCACACCCGCGCGCGTCATCGGGACCGGGTGGCGGTAGGGCACGCGCACATAGCGGGACAAGCGCATCACCGACGGCGCGGGGACCGTGAGGTTCTCGGAGTGGAAGGCGGCACCGGTGAGGGTGACCTCCACGCACTCGGCCTTACCGGTGAGCATGAGGACGACGGCGCGCTTCACGGTGACCACCGCGAGCGGCTCGAAAGTCGCGTTGAGCAGCAGGACCCGGGACCCCGTCGGGATCGCGCCCGGGTGCGGCGCGATCCCCGGCGCCTCCCCTGGCTCGGGGTCGGCACCGTCGGGGTCGGGTTGTCGATGCTTCACGCGACCACCTCCCTGCGCAGATCAGACCATAGCGGGGGCGGGCAACCTAACGCACGTGTGATCTCACCCCCACCCCCCCGTGCGCGGAAATCGCTGCCAGAACAGCGTTATCCGCGCACGGGCTACTCGGGTCGTGGGGTGCGGCTGATCAGCTCTTTGCCCATCTCGGCGGCGGAGAGGCCCTCGTGGCAGACCCGACGCACGGCGTCAGCGATCGGCAGCTCCACGCCGTGACGCTCGCCCAGCGCGCAGATCGACGAGCACGACTTCACGCCCTCGGCCACCTGCCCGTGGTTCGCCGCCTCCGCCTGGGCCAGCGACTCGCCCCGGCCCAACCGTTCGCCGAAGGTCCGGTTCCGCGACAGCGGCGACGAGCACGTCGCGACGAGGTCACCGAGGCCGGCCAGCCCCGCGAACGTCATCGGGTCCGCACCCAGCACGACGCCCAGCCGCGCGGTCTCGGCGAGGCCACGCGTGATCAGCGACGCCCGGGTGTTGTCCCCGAAGCCCATCCCCGCGGCGATCCCGCACGCCAGCGCGATGACGTTCTTGCCGGCCCCACCCAGCTCGCAGCCGAGCACGTCGGTGTTGGTGTAGGACCGGAAGTAGCCGGTGGTGCAGGCGAGCTGCAGCGCGACCGCCCGGTCGTGGTCGGCACACGCGATCACGGTGGCGGTCGGCTCCTCGGCCGCGATCTCGCGGGCCAGGTTGGGCCCGGACACGACGGCCACCTGGTCCGGGGCGACACCCGCGACCTCGGTGATCACCTGGCTCATCCGCAGGAGCGTGCCGAGCTCCACCCCCTTGGCCAGGCTGACCAGCGTCCTGCCCGGCGGCAGCAGGTCCCGCCAACCGGCGAGGTTCGCGCGCAACGTCTGCGACGGCACGGCCAGCACCACGGCGTCGACGCCGTCGAGCGCGGCAGCGGCATCGGAGGTGGCGCTCAGCCGCGCGGGCAGCTCGACACCGGGCAGGTAGTCCGCGTTGGTGTGGCGCTCATTCACCGCCGCGGCCACCTCGGGCCGTCGCGCCCACAGCCGCACCTCGCGGCCAGCGTCGGCCATCACCTTGCCGAACGCGGTACCCCACGAGCCGGCGCCGAGCACGGCGACGCGGCGGACCTCCCGAGCCCCGGTCATGACGCCGCCCCGCCGTGGAAGAACTCCCCGGGTGCGGGCTCACCGCGCACCTGCGCGAGCAGCTCCCGGACCCGGGTCATCAGCACGTCGGTGACCTCGCGCAGCAGCGTGGCGTCCATCGGACGGCCGCGGTAGGCCGTCAGGTCCACGGGCTCGCCGCAGCGCACCGTGATCGTGGTGCGAGGCAACGGCCGGAACCTCTTGTTGTAGCCGTCGAGGACCGTACGCGTGCCCCAGTGCACAGCGGGCACGACGGGCACGTCCGCGGAGAGCGCGAGCCGGGCGACGCCGGTGCGGGCGTGCATGGGCCAGCCGTCGGGATCCCGGGTGATCGTGCCCTCGGGGTAGATCACCACGACCTTGCCCTCCTGCAGCGCCCGCCTGCCCGCGCACAGGCTCTGCTGGGCGTCGACCGACTCGCGGTACACCGGGATCTGACCACTGCCGCGCAGCGCGGAGCCGAGCACCGGCACACTCCACAGGCTGTGCTTGGCCAGGAACCGCGGCACCCGCCGGGCCCGGTGCACCACGAGCCCGGTGAAGATCGGGTCGAGGTGCGAGATGTGGTTGGTCACCAGCAGCGCACCCCCGTCCGCGGGGATGTGCTCGGTCCCCTCGAACCGGGCGCGGCCCACCAGCCACGCTGTGAGGTAGAACAGGACCGCGCAGAGCGCGATCCAGAAGCCACCCTTCTCCCGCCGCACGCACGAACCTCCGCTCGATCCCGTGGCAGAGTCTTCCTGGCCAGGCCTCCGAGGTCCACCACCGGGTCCGGTACGACGAGGTTCAGGATGTCAGGGGACTAGATGACGCTGGGCGTGGACCTGGTCGTCCCGGTCAAGCCCCTGGTCGCGGCCAAGTCCCGGCTGCGCGGTGCGGCCGACCACGGGCTCGGTGAGCTGGGCGCCCACGCGCGGCTGACGCTCGCGCTCACCCACGACACGATCGCCGCCGCGCGGGCCGCCGCCCGGGTGCGACACCTGCTTGTGATCAGCTCCGACCCGGTGGTGGCCGCCGAGCTCGCCGCCATCGGTGTCGAGGTGGCCCCCGACTCCGCGGTGCCCGGACTCAACGCGGCCCTCGAGCATGGTGCCGCGCTGCTGCGCGCCGGCGATGTTGCCGCCGTGGTCGGGGCGTTGCCAGCCGACCTGCCGGCCCTGCGCCCCACCGAGCTCGACGCCGCCATCGACGCCGCCATCGCGCTGTTCGACGCGGGCACAGCGCGGCGCGCCTACTGCACCGACGCCAACGGCACCGGCACCACGTTCCTGCTCGCCGCGCCGGGCGTCACCCTCGAGCCCCGGTTCGGCGCCGGATCGGGGCGCCGGCACCGGCGCTCGGGCGCGCACCCACTGCCGGGCGCCTGGCCGGGCCTGCGCCGCGACGTCGACACCCCCCACGACCTCCACCACGCCACCCACCTAGGCCTAGGCCCACACACACGCGCAATCCTCACGCCCTCGTGATCGGTGCGAGATGTACGTCAGGGGCCCGCGGAGGGCGTTGCCGTACCTCTCGCGCCTCACCGCGACCACTCGGGGGCGGACCCGCGGCGCAGCGGGCTCGGTCGAGGTCGTGGCGACGGGGGTGGGACCTCGTCGGGGGGCGTCGCCAGGGAGACGACCGGCAGGTCCGTGCGGTAGTAGGAGCGGTACTGGCCCGATGCCCGCGGTCCGGTACCCGGCGCCATGGTGAGCACCGTGCCGAGCAGTGTTGCCGACACCCCGCGCAGCGCCTCGACAGCGGTTCGCAGCTGGTCGCTGGTGGTCTCGTTGACGCGGCACACGACGATGGCACCGTCGGTGGCCGGGGCCACCGCGGCGGCGTCGGTCACGGGCAGCAGCGGCGGCGAGTCCACCAGCACCACGTCGTACTGCCTGCGGAAGTCCGCGAGCAGGCCGGTCATCTGCCGCGACGCCAGCAGCTCGCTCGGGTTGGACGGGAGCGGGCCGCTGGTCACCACGTCGAACACCCCGCCCGACCACTGCTGCACCGCAGCCCGGGTGCGTACCAGGCCGGCGAGGATGCTGGTGAGGCCGGCGTCGCGCTCCAGACCGAGCAGGTCGGCCAGCCGCGGGTGGCGCAGGTCGGCCTCGAGCACCAGGACCCGGCTCCCGGCCGCCGCGAGCGCGAGAGCCAGGTTGCACAGGGTCGTGGTCTTCCCCTCCCCCGGAAGCGCGCTCGTCACGAGGATGACCTTGCGCGGTGTGTCCACGTCGACGAACTGGAGGTTGGTACGCAGCTGGCGGAACGCCTCGGACAGGGGCGAGTGCGGATCGTCGCGGACGGTGAGCGGCCGTTTGGGCACGCTCGCGTCGAACGCGATCACGCCGAGGGTGGGTGCCTGAGCCACCTCCCGCAACTGGTCCGGCGACTTCACCGACGTGTCCCACGCGCTGCGCGCGAGCGCTGCGCCCACGCCGACGACGAGCCCGGCCAGCAACCCGAGCACGAGCGTGGTGGACAACCCGGTAGACGACGGGGCGGTGGGCGTCGAGGCCGGCGCCACCACCCGCACGGCCACCGGCGACACGCCGCTCGGGCTCGAGGGGCGTTCGAGCTCGTCGACGAGCGCGGTGAACTCGGTACCGACGGCATTGGCCACCTCAGCGGCCTGTTCGGGATCGCGATCGACGACGGCGACGTCGATGAGCACCGAGTCGGGCGCGCTCGAGGCCGTGACCTGGCCGGCGAGGGTCTCCGGGGTGGCGGTGAGCCCGAGCTCATCGATCACCTCGCGGCTCACCCGGGCGCTGCTCACGAGCTCGACGTAGGAGGCCACCCGATCCTGGGAGAGCTGCGCGCCCTGGAACGCGTTCGTCGTCTCGCCGGCCTGCGCCGACACGTACATCGTGAGCTGCGCGGTGTACTCCGGCGGCTGGGTGAACCACGCGGCGCCCGCTGCACCGATCGCGATGAGCACAGCGGACACCACGATGATCCATTGTTCGCGGAGCACCCGAACGTAGCCCTGAACGGTCACGCCCACACCCCCGTCCCGGGCCGCCCACCAGCCGACGGCGCCGTGTCAAACCGATCCCGTACGACTGTAATGCCCTCCGGGGAGCCGGTCAGGATCACGTACCGCTCCGGCACGACGCGCGCCACGCGGACCCGAGCGTCGCGTCCAGGACATCCGCGAAGCCCCTGCGGAACTGCTCGGTCGAGAACGGAAGGGCGCTGCGCGCAACCGCGTCGAGGTCCCACTCGTGCACCCACGCCCTGCGCAGCGCCGCGGCGAAGTCGTCGGGCTCGGTCCCGTCGACGAGGAGCCCGTTCTCCCCGGGCGAGACGTAGTCCAGCGCGCCACCGGCCGCCCGGGCGACCACGGGCACACCGGCCGCCAGTGCCTCGACCGGCGCGATCCCGAAGTCCTCCTCCCCCGGGAACACCAGCACCCGGGCACCGGCGACGGCGTCGCGCACGCCCGCGTCCGACAGGTGTCCGAGGAAGCGGACGTGTGGTGGCGCCGTAGGTTCCAGCCGCGCCCGTTCGGGCCCGTCTCCGACAATGAGCAACGGCAGCCCGGAGCGCCGGGCGGCCTCGACCGCGATGTCGGGTCGCTTGTAGGCGACCAGCCGGCCGAGCCAGAGCACGTGCGTCCCGCACCGACGTTCGACACCCGCCCACCGATCGACGTCGACCGGTGGGTGCAGGACCGTCGCCCGGCGGCCGTAGGCGTCGCGGATGCGGGTGGCGACAGCGGTGGAGTTGGCGAGGACGACCGTCGGGAACCTCGCCACGTACCGGTCCCAGCGCCGCAGCGGCGGCAGGACGGCCTCGCGCACCACGGCCCGCACGGCCGGTGGGAGGCGCGAGAGCTCGATCTCCGGACGCCACACCATCCGCGCCGGCGTGTGGTAGTAGACGATCGACGGGCCGGCGAAGCGCATCGCCGCCGCATGCGCCGCGAAGTGCGAGCTCACGACCAACGCGTCGGCCTCGATCCGGGCCGTCGCCCAGGCGCCGATCATCGGCAGCGCGTAGCGGGACCACCTCGTCGTGGCCGCCGGCAGTCGCGACACCCACAGCGGCCGGACCGCCAGGTCGGGAAACCGCTCGGCGGACAGCCGCTCGTCGACAACCGAGGCGACGAGCTCGCGTGCCCCGGCCACGTCCACGAGCTGCTCGGCCACCCGTTCCGACCCGGCCCAGTTGGTCAGCCACTCGTGTGCCACGGTGATCCGCACGCCCGGTCCTCCGATGGTCGCGACGGTCAGCGGCCACGGGCGAAAAGGACCTCACCGACGGTGCGGATGAGGATCTTCGCGTCCAACCACAGCGACCAGTTCTCGATGTAGTAGTTGTCAAACCGTGCCCGGTCGTTGATGGGAGTGTCCCCGCGAAGACCGCTGACCTGAGCAAATCCCGTGAGACCCGCGCGCACACGGTGCCGGTGACCATAACTCGGGATCTCCGCGGAGAACTTGTCGACGAAGTGCGGCCGCTCGGGCCGTGGTCCGACGAGCGTCATGTCCCCGCGCAGGACGTTCCACAACTGGGGAAGCTCATCCAGGGACGTCCTGCGCAGCAATCGCCCGACCGATCCGACCCGGGTATCGTGCGCGACCGCCCATTGCGTCGCGGACTCCGCGGAGTCCGCCGGGATCATGCTCCGGAACTTGAGGCAGGTGAAGGTTTCGCCGTGTCGTCCGACGCGCTCCTGGCGAAACAGCACCCCCGGACCGCCCTCGAGTCGAACGGCCACCGTGATGAGGAGCAGTAGCGGTACCAGCACCAGCAGCGCGACCACGCTCACCGCGACGTCGAGAGCCCGCTTGAGCGTCCACGCCGGGCCCTGGAGGGTCGGATTGTTGATCCGCATCACCGGGATCGAGCCGACGTGGTCGGGCAGCCCCACCTGGGTGTGGAGCTGGCAGAACCGCGGAACGACCAGCAGGTCCCAGGACCGGGCCGTCGGCTCGTGGACGAGCCCCAGGATCTCGACCTCGGAGATGCCGTCCGCGACCAGGACGACCACGATGTCGCGCTCGTCGATGATCCGGCGCAGCCGGCTGGGTGGGCCCAGCCAGAGAACGGCCTCGGCCGCCGGGTCTCGGAGGTCACCGACGAAGCCCTCGACCGTCAAGCCGTACCGGGGGTAGCGCCGCAGGATCGTCGCCAGCTCGAGTGCCTGCGCCCCGCCGCCCGCGATCACCGTGCGGTGCGACACACGTCCGGTTCGACGACCCCAGAGGATGATCTGCGTCGTCACCACCCGACCGGCGAGGAACAGCGCCGCCGTGCCGAGCGAGAGCGTGAGGAACGACGTCACCGTCGCTTGCTCGTACCACAGCGCGAGCACCGTCGCCACCACGGCGACGGCGGTCGCGAAGCGGGCGAGCAGCCACGGCAGCTCGTCGAGGACGCTCACGTGCAGCCTCGCCCGGAAGCAACGACCGTTGCTCAGCAGGACGAGGGTGAGCACCGCGGTCGCGAGGACCGCCGTGGTGTGCTGGGGTGTCCACAGGATGGGGGACGTCAACATCGCCACATCGATGGGCGGGACGAGCATCCATGCTCGGACGGACCGTAGTCGACTCCTCCGCTGCTCCCGGGCCTCAGCGTGCGAGCACGTCGGAGGCGACAGATCGCCGTCATCGGTATCAGGCCTGACGGTGCGCTCCACGAATTCTCATCCCTCCGGTCCTCGTCACGCGACCTACTGTCGCGCTGGTAGCCGCGTCCTGACGCCTTCCGACTCCGTCACACGGGGTAGGCGGCGCTCTTCGGCGTACTCGTCCGAGCGGGTGGAATCGTTAACAGACGTGGTTCACTGCATGGAACCGCGTGCCGGCTCTCGGCCAGCCGTCGTCCGCAGTAGCATCCCCCGGGTGTGCCGCACCTGGCTGCTGGGGTTACTCTTAGTGATCACCCTGGGATGCAGCGCTGGGACACCGGCCGGTCCCGAGCCGGCCGACCGAGAACTGGCCGAGCGCATCGCGCGGCTGCGCGCGGACCCGCCGCCCATCCTCACCGGCGTGGTGGCCAACAGCGGCCCCCCCGAGGATGCCGCAAAGATCGGCGTGCTCGATCCGCCACTGGTCCGCGTCGAGTTCCCGATCGAGACCTCACCGGCCCAGATCCAGCCGTATGTCGATGCCTACGCTGTGGAGGGCACCCGGGTACTGCTGCTGGCGGGCTTCGCCGGCCGGACGCCGACCGAGCCGGACGCGCGCAACCTCGGTCGGTGGGCCGCGGCCTTCGGGCCCGCCTCCGGTCGGCTGTTGCCGGTGCCGGCGATCGAGTTCGGCAACGAGACCAGCTACACCTACCAGTACGACGACAGCCCGCAGGATGAGTCGTACACCGAGCGGGCCCGGACCTACGCCCGGCTCGCCGCGGTGGCCTCCGACGCGATCCGGGCCGTCGATCCCGAGGTGGGCCTGCTCGTCCAGGCCGACGACGCCAACACCGGCCCGGTGTGGATCGACGCGATGTTCGACGCGGTCCCCGACCTTGCCGAGCACGTCACCGGCTGGACCATTCATCCCTACGGGCCCGGATACGACGCCCGTCTCAACCGAGCCCGCACGCAGCTCAGCAAGCACGCTGCCGTCCGGCCGCTGTGGATCACCGAGTGGGGGCTCGCGCTCGACGACGGTCGCTGCCTCGAGGACAACCGCGGCTGGGACCGGTGCCTGGATGCGGAGCAGGCCGCAGCCATCCTTTTACAGGTGGTTGCTGACCTGGCCCGGCACGACGTCGGCGCGTTCCTGGTCTACCAGGGATATGACCAGCGCTCTCCCGACGTCGACTCGAACCCTGAGCGCCACTACGGCGTACTCACCGTTCAGGGAAACGACAAGGGCGTCTACACCGAGGCAGTCCGCGCACTATGGGGCCGGTGAACGGCGCCGAGACGTGCGCTCATGGCCGCGCGACCCAGGTCCACAGCTTGCCCTCCCGGACCCGACCGGCAAAGGTATCCGCTTCATACGGCCCGCCACCGTCTATGTCAAAGACGCGTAGCCCGGCGGCCGCCAGCTCGGCGTACACCTGATAAGACGTTGTCCCGAAGTGGGCGGCCGCCGCCGCTCCGTGCTCCAGCACCACGATGGGACGGTACTCGCGAAGCACGCGTCGCGCGCCGCGGAGCACACCGACCTCGGCACCCTCGACGTCGATCTTTATGAACTGCGGCGCATAGCCGTCGGGCAGCTGGTCATCGAGCGGCTGCAGCTCGACCTCGATGGGCTCGAGCTCGTCAGGAGAGGCATCAAGCACACTCAGGCTCGAGCGCGAGTGGCTTCGCCGGTTGCGGTAGAAGGTCGCCGTCCCAGCTGTGTCGGAGAGCGCAACCCGGCGAACGTCAACCTCCGGGTGCCGACTGGCTAACGCCGCAGCCAGCCCGGGCAGCGGCTCGAAGGCGATGTGCTGCCCGGCGGGTGCCCGTAAGACGAGACGCGCCAGGACGTCGCCGACGTTGGCGCCGACATCTATGCAGTTGGAATCGGCGGTCAGCGCGTAGACGAGCAGCAGGTCGAGATGCTCCATATCGCGCCGGTCACGCTTGCTGACTCGTGATTCCACTGTGCGCTGGACAACACGTAACGGCCGCTCCACTCCACAACTCCGCGCGGCACGTAGTATCGGCTCTCGCCATCCTTGCGCCATGTCCGAATCCTAACGTCCCACCTGGATTTTCACGGGTTCGTGGTCGTCGGCGTGGCGTAGTGGTGGTCAGGTCGGCGCGGACAGGGCTTTGACCGCGTCCCACCGGGCCGGGAGTATCGTCTCGACCCCCCACGGCCCAATGCCATGGGGATGAGGTAGTTCGCGGAGCGGCGGACCCCTTGTGATGATCTTCGGGTTGTGTACGGAGAGTGATAGCGGTTGGGGCGCATGGTGGTGGCCCGGCGGTCTGGCCGGGTGCGCCGGGTTTCCTG